>Ga0153915_10001617_pt1 | contig 20670 bp, 21 predicted proteins | sample Opewatmetagenome_2_FD_107003 | JGI IMG/M metagenome (GOLD analysis project Ga0153915, IMG submission 107003) | Freshwater wetland microbial communities from Ohio, USA - Open water 3 Core 3 Depth 3 metaG | ecosystem: Environmental > Aquatic > Freshwater > Wetlands | place: USA: Ohio, Lake Erie...
CCGATCCTCTCGCTCATCCCGAATTCGGTCACCATGCGATGCGCCAGCTCGGTCGCCTGCCGCAGGTCGTTGGCGGCGCCCGTCGAGATCTGGTCCGGTCCGAACACGATCTCCTCGGCGATCCGGCCCCCGTACGCGACCGCCAGCCTCCCGAGCAGATACGCGCGCGGATGGCTGTGACGATCTTCCTCGGGCAGGGCGAAGGTCACGCCGAGCGCCCGCCCGCGCGGTACGATCGTGACCTTCTGTACCGGGTCGAGGCCGGGCAGGAGGACGTTCACGAGGGCGTGGCCTGCTTCATGGTAGGCCGTGAGGCGCCGTTCCGCGGGCGACAGCACGAGGCTGCGTCGTTCCATTCCGAGCATCACCTTGTCCTTGGCGTCCTCGAAATCCTGCCGGTCCGCGCTCTCCTTGTTGCGGCGCGCCGCGAGCAGCGCGGCCTCATTGACGAGGTTGGCCAGGTCGGCCCCCGAGAGGCCGGGCGTGGCGCGGGCGATCGCCGCCAGGTCCACGTCCTGGGCGAGCCGGATCTTGCGCACATGCACCGCGAGGATCTGCTCGCGCGCCCGGATATCCGGAAGCTCCACCACGATTTGCCGGTCGAACCGCCCCGGGCGCAACAGCGCGGGATCGAGGACGTCCGGCCGATTGGTGGCGGACAATACGACGACCCCTTCGGTCGGCTGGAAGCCGTCCAGCTCCACCAGCAGCTGATTCAGGGTCTGCTCCCGCTCTTCGTGTGCGGTGGTGAGGCCGACGCTGCGCTGGCGCCCCACGGCGTCCAGCTCATCGATGAAAATGATGGAGGGGGCATGAGCCTTCCCCTGCTCGAACAGACTGCGCACGCGGGCGGCACCGACGCCGACGAACAGCTCGACGAAATCAGCGCCCGAGATGGAATAGAAAGGCACGGCCGCTTCACCGGCCACCGCACGCGCCAGCAGCGTCTTGCCCGTCCCCGGCGGGCCGACGAGCAGCACGCCCTTGGGCAGGTGTCCGCCCACACGTTGAAAGCGCGCCGGGTCCTTGAGGAACTCGATTACTTCCTGCAACTCTGCCTTCGCCTCGTCAGCCCCGGCGATGTCGGCGAACGTGACCTGCGGCTGCTCGGCGCCCACCGCTCGCGTCCCCACCTGCCCGAACGAGAGCGCCCGCTCGGCCCCGCCCCGCGTCTGCCGTATCAGGAAGTACCAGATCCCCACGAGCAACAGCCAGGGCAACGTGCCTACCAGGATGTTGATCCACGACGAGTTCGCCCTGGCGGCACGAATCGGTACTCCGTGCGCCTCCAATCGAGGCACCAGGGGAGCCGGATCCGCGAACGGAAGGGTAGTCCGGAATTGTTGTACCTCGCTGGTCCCGACGTGCGCCGGGGCCTTCAGCTCACCCACGATCTGCTGGTCTGCGGTGATGATCTCAACCGCGGCGACGTTGTCGCGCTCGAGCTCACGGATCAGATCGGAGTAGGTGATTTCAGCGCGCTGGTCGTGCGGTGAAAGGACACGCACCACCATCGTCACAGTCACGAGTATGAGCAGCCAGGGCACAATCCACCGAAGGATGGCGGCTGGACGGCGGCGGGGTTTCGATGGCGGGCGACGTGCCGTATCGGCCTCCGAATAGCGAGCTTCTGGAATGAAGCCACCGGCCGGTTGAAGAGAGTCTGAAGGCGGATTGAATGCGCCGACGTCGATCGGCCGCGTGAAGCGCTGTTCGCCTCGGCTTCACCATTCATTGGCGTCGCGCGCCGCTTATTCCGGTCCGGTGCTTCCGACGCAGGGACCCGCGGTGGCGGAGGCTCATTCTCCGGGAGACGAGCGGTCGATGCCCTATCCCCACGAGCACGCGTGTCGACTCCGTGATCCCGACGACTTCACTGCGGGGAGTTTTCGGAGCATGCAGCGAATGCACGGTTCCAAGCCCTATCGAGTGATCATGGGCAAACTGAGGGGGAAGGGCGGTCCCACGGACCCGATGGTCGAGCAGACGTATCGCTATCCGACGGATGCGTGGACGGAGGACGAGGCAATGGCGCATTGCCAACAGCATGGCGGTCAGCGGTTCGAGCCGGCCGTCCACCGGGACTAGCTGCGAAACCAGACTCCATCGAACCCTCCTGAGGACGATCTCTTCATCCATCTCTCAATCCTCCTTTAGCCGCTGTCCGGGAGACTGCATCACGAGGTGCATGTGCCAGCCACACTGCTCGTCAACCCGCGCGGTCCCGCCGCTCCCAACCTGATCGACTACGCCGAGGCACGGTGCGCCTTCACGTGGGACGCCGCACGGCGGGAGCTTGATGGGCTCCCGGGCGGCTGCGGGCTCAACATCGCCCACGAGGCCGTGGACCGTTACGCATCGGGACCCCGGGCCGGGCGCCTAGCCATGCGCTGGCTGGGCAAGGACGGCGCGGTGCGCGACTACAGCTACGCGGATCTGCGACGCCTCACAAACCAGTTCGCGAACGTGGTGCAGCGTCTGGGAGTGGTGGCCGGCGACCGTGTGTTCCTGCTCACCGGCCGGATCCCCGAGCTGCCGATTGCGTTGCTCGGCGCCTTGAAGCACCGGACGGTGTGCGCTCCACTTTTCTCCGCGTTCGGGCCCGAGCCGATCCGCGCGCGGCTCGAGATCGGACAGGCCCGCGTGCTCGTCACCACGCCGGCGCTCTACGAGCGCAAGGTCGCGCCGCTGCGCGACCGCCTGCCGTTCCTCGAGCACGTGATTCTCACGGGCGACCCCGCCGGCACGCCGCCGCCGGGGACCCGCTGGTGGACCCGCTTGATGGACGAGGCGAGCGACGACTTCGTCATCGAACCGACCTCTCCCGAACATCCGGCGCTGCTGCACTTCACGAGCGGCACGACGGGCACGCCCAAGGGCGCGATTCACGTACACGACGCGGTTGTGGCGCATCAGGCGACCGGCCGATTGGCGCTCGACCTCCGACCAGGCGACGTCTATTGGTGCACCGCCGACCCCGGTTGGGTGACCGGTACGTCCTACGGGATCGTGGCGCCGCTGACGCTGGGCGTGACGAGCGTGGTGGACGAAGCGGACTACGACCTCGATCGCTGGTGCGCGATCCTGCGCGACCAGCGGGTCACCGTCTGGTACACGGCACCCACGGCCATCCGCATGATGATGAAAGCGGGCACTGCGGCGGTGCGACGGCACGGCTATCCCGCCCTCCGGTTTCTCGCGAGCGTGGGCGAGCCGCTCAATCCCGACGCCGTGCGGTGGGGTGCAGCAGCGTTCGATCATCCGTTCCACGACAACTGGTGGCAGACCGAGACCGGGGCCATCATGATCGCGAACTTCGCCGGAACCGAGATCCGGCCCGGTTCGATGGGCCGGCCGGTGCCCGGTATCGAGGCGGCGATCGTGCGACGCCGGGAGGCCGGCGGAGTCGACGTCGTCGAGGAGCCGGGTCAGGAAGGTGAGATCGCGTTGCGACCCGGCTGGCCCTCGATGTTCCGTGGATACTGGAACGAGCCCGAGCGCTACGCGAAATGCTTCGCCGATGGGTTCTACCTGACCGGCGACCTCGCCCGCCGGGACGCGGATGGATACTTCTGGTTCGTCGGCCGCTCGGATGATGTGATCAAGACCTCGGGCCACCTCATCGGACCGTTCGAGGTGGAGAGTGTCCTGCTGGCGCACCCGGCCGTCGCCGAGGCCGGGGTCATCGGGAAGCCTGACCCCGTGGCGCTGGAGGTGGTGAAGGCATTCGTGTCGCTGAAGGACGGCTACACGCCGGACGAGGCATTGCGGCGCGAGCTGCTGGGCTTCGCTCGGACGCGACTGGGCGCCGTGGTGGCGCCGAAGGAGATCGCATTTCTAGCCGCGCTGCCGCGCACCCGGAGCGGCAAGATCATGCGGCGCTTGCTCAAGGCGCGCGAGCTCGGGCTTCCCGAGGGAGATACCTCTACGCTCGAGGGAACCGCCGCATGACGACCCTCGCTCCGCCCGCTGAGGTTCCCGCGCCGGCGGCGATCGAGCGCGACCACGCGATCCTCCTGCTGCGACAGATGTTGCTGGTCCGGCGCTTCGAGGAGAAATGCGCTGAGCTCTACAGCCTTGGAAAGATCCGCGGCTTCCTGCACCTCTATATCGGGGAAGAGGCGGTGGCGGTGGGCGCGATGCAGGCGCTGACGCCGGACGACGGGGTCGTGGCGACCTACCGGGAGCACGGCCACGCGCTGGCGCGCGGGATGCCGGCGGGCGCGCTCATGGCGGAGATGTACGGCAAGGCGAACGGGTGCAGCCGGGGACGCGGCGGGTCGATGCATCTGTTCGACGCCGGCCGGCGCTTCTTTGGGGGATACGCGATCGTCGGCGGTGGGCTGCCGATCGCCGTGGGCCTGGCGCTCGCCGACCGGCTGCAGGCTCGACCGCGGATCACCGCCTGCTTCTTCGGCGACGGTGCGGTGGCCGAAGGCGAGTTTCACGAGTCGCTGAACCTCGCGGCGCTCTGGAAGCTGCCCGTGCTCTTCCTGTGCGAGAACAACCGCTACGCCATGGGGACGGCGCTCGAGCGCCATCAGGCCCAGCCGAACATCGCCGCGAAGGCCGCCGCCTACGGTCTCTCGGGCACGCAGGTGGACGGGATGGACGTCGTCGCGGTCGAAGCGGCGACCCGCCGGGCAGCCGAGACCGTCCGAGCGGGAGAGGGGCCGGCGCTGCTCGAGTTCCTGACGTACCGCTTCCGGGCTCACTCCATGTACGACCCCGAGCTGTACCGGACGAAGGACGAGGTCGCACAGTGGCAGGCGCGCGACCCCGTGACCACGTTCACCCGACGGTTGACGGACGCCGGCGTCCTCACGGACACCGATCTCTCGGCACTCGAACAGGACGTCGCTGCGGCGATCGGCGCGGCGGTCGCGGAAGCCGAGGGGGGGCCCTGGGAGCCGGTCGCCGATCTCCTGAAAGACGTGCAGACGCCCGCGCCATGACGACACTCTCCTACCGGGAAGCCGTCCGCTCGGCCCTGCGCGATGCCTTGCGCGCCGACCCGCGCGTGTTTCTGATGGGCGAAGATGTCGGTCGCTACGGCGGGGCATATGCCGCGAGCAAGGGCCTGCTCGAGGAGTTCGGCTCAGAGCGGGTGCGCGACACGCCGCTCTCCGAGTCGACGTTCGTGGGCGCGGGCATCGGGGCGGCGCTCGGCGGGATGCGGCCCATCGTCGAAGTGATGACCGTCAACTTCAGCCTGCTGGCGCTGGACCAGATCGTGAACAACGCCGCCACCCTGCGGCACATGTCCGGCGGACAGTTCAGCATCCCTATCGTGATCCGCATGGCGACCGGCGCCGGTCGCCAGCTCGCCGCCCAGCACTCGCACAGTCTGGAAGGGTGGTATGCGCACATCCCCGGCATCACCGTCCTCGCGCCGGCGACCGTCGCCGATGCCCGCGGCATGCTGCTCGCCGCGTTGCGTCGGCCCGATCCGGTCGTGATCTTCGAGCATGCGTCGCTCTATCCCGTGGAGGAGGAAGCCGACGAGCACGCTGGCCCGGCCGACATCACCACGGCGGTGGTGCGACGCCCCGGGAACGACGTCACAGCTGTGACGTATGGGGGCTCGCTCGGCAAGACGTTGTCCGCGGCGGAACGGCTCCAGGTCGGCGGCATCTCCACCGAGGTGATCGATCTGCGCTCCCTGCGGCCGCTCGACATGGAGACGGTGCTCGCCTCGATCAAAAAGACCCACCGGGCGGTGATCGTGGACGAGGGGTGGCGCACAGGAAGCCTTGCGGCGGAGGTCAGCGCCCGCATCATGGAGGGAGCGTTCTACGACCTCGACGCCCCGGTGGCGCGCCTCTGCAGCGCGGAAGTCCCGATGCCGTACGCCAAACACCTGGAGGACGCCGCTCTGCCGCAACCGGAGACGATCGTCGACACCGTGACCGCTCTGTTCGGCCCGCGTGGCTGATTTCTTGATGCCGGCGCTCGGCGCCGACATGACGGCCGGCCGCCTCATTGCCTGGCTCAAGCGCCCCGGCCAAACCGTGACGCGCGGCGACATCATCGCCGAGGTTGACACGGACAAGGGCGTCATCGAGATCGAGGTCTTCACGAGCGGCGTGCTCGAGAAGATCCTCGTCGAGCCGGGCGCCAAGGTCCCGGTCGGCACTCCACTCGCCGTCATTCGGGAAGCGGGGGGGACGCCGGCGCCGGCGCCCGTGGCCGTCGCGCTCCCCGAAGGCAGGGCGCGCGTCTCCCCCGCGGCCCGCCGACTCGCCGCCGAGCTCGGGGTCGACCCGGCGGCCGTGCACGGCACGGGACCCGAAGGCGCCGTTACGCTCGAAGACGTGCGGCAGGCGTCGGGGAAGGGGGCCCGCGGGGAGCGGATGCGACAGGCGGTCGCCGCCGCCGTGACCCGGTCGAAGCGGGAGATCCCCCACTACTACATCGGGCATACGATCGACCTCGGTCCCGTGACGACGTGGCTCGCGGAGCAGAATCGTGATCGGCCGGTCGCGCGCCGGCTGGTTCACAGCGCGCTGCTCGTCAAGGCGGTCGCCCTGGGGCTGCGGGACTTCCCCGAGCTCAATGCGCGCTGGGTGGAGGGGCGCGTCGCCCCCATTGCCGACATCAACGTCGGACTCGCGATCTCGCTGCGTGACGGTGGGCTCGTCGCCCCCGCGCTGCACCACGCCGACCGACTCAGCGTCGACGAGCTGATGGCCAGCACGCTGGATCTCGTCGGGCGGGCCCGCGCCGGGACACTGCGGAGCTCCGAGCTCTCCGATCCGACGGTCACCGTGACCATCCTGGGGGACCGAGGCGTGGACACGGTGTATGGGGTGATCTACCCACCGCAGGTGGCGATCGTGGGATTCGGCAAGGTCGTGCAGGGGGCCTGGGTGGTTGATGGAGGCGTCGTCGCCCGGCCGCTCGTGCGGGCCACCCTCGCGGCCGATCACCGCGTGAGCGACGGCCACCGCGGCGCGCTGTTCCTCGCCGCTGTGGCGGATCGGCTGCGAGAGCCAGGCCGCTTGTGACGCGGGATGAGCTGCGTCAGGCCCTATTGGGCGTGCTCAAAGAGATCGCCCCGGAAGCCGACCTCAGCCGGCTCGCGCCGGATGCGCCGATCCGGGATCAGCTGGACATTGATTCGATCGACTTCATGCGACTCCTCATAGGCGTTCATGAGAAGTTACATGTCGACGTGCCGGAGGCGGATTACCCGAAGGTGGCCGCATTGACCGGTCTCCTGGACTACGTCGACGCCCGGCTGGCTGGCGGGTCGGCGCAGGAGTAGCCCGGGGCCAGCGCATCGAGCCCGGCTCAGCGACGGACGTCCGCCAACGCGCGTGGGGGTGACCGCACCTCGGGCCCCGCCGCGACCAGGCGTTGCTGTGCGACCGCCCGCACGATGTCCATGCTCGACAGCACGCCCACCACACGGCCATCATCCAGCACGATCAGCCGGTGCACCCCAGCCCGGACCATGTACTCGGCGGCGGTATAGACGTCCACGAACGGCGCCACGCTGCACAGGCTCGGCGTCATGGCCTCGCCGACGGTGTGCTCCGCCAACTGATCCCACTCGGAGCCACGGATCTCGGCGAACCGCTCCAGCACGTCCGCCCCTGCGTCCGACCACATGTCGCTGAAAAAGGCGGCCGGTGCCTCCTCTCCTTCGACCCACTCGCTCGGCTCGTTCCATTCCTCCAGCTCCATCTCGGGCCGCTCGGTGGGGACCCCCGGCGACGCCCCCTCGAAGGCGAGCACGTCGCTCGCGGATAAGACACCCACGAGGCGCCCGCCGGCCGTGACCGGCACACCGCTCACGTGTCGTTGCGTGAACAGCTCGACTGCCTCTCGCAGCGTCAGGTCGGGATCGACCGTCGCCACGTCCGTCGTCATGAGATCCCGCACCGTGAGCATATCGCCTCCTCGATCGGTTCTGCCCGAACGATCGTCCTCGACCGGTGAAGGCGGCGTGAAGTCAGCCTTAGCCTGTTGCCACCTCGGCCGCGACGGCCCCGGCTTTGAGCGCGCGCTGGCGCTCGGCCAGTGCCGCGGAGGGGGTGACGGGGTAGAGGGCCGCGCCGCTCAAACGGCGCACCCCTTCCGGCAGCGCCGCGAGCGCTGCGGCACACCGGGCGCGGATCGCGGAGAGCGGTTCTAGCGGCCGGATCAGCTGGCCGCCCTCCATGACCGGCTGCAGCAGCCCGATGGCACCGCGCGGCGGCGCTTCGTCCTTCAACGCGAGCAGGTCCGCGACGTACCGCCCATCCGCCGCCAGCCGCCGGTAGATCTGCTTCTCGCCGGCCCACGTCTCCTTGCCCGGGCTCAGCTTCAAGACGTCGCGCTCGCCGTAGCGCACCAGCTTGTACGCCATGTCCAGGTACGGGGCGTCCGCCGAGACGTTCATCCGCGTCCCGACGCCGTACGCATCGATGGGGGCGCCCGCCGCGGCGCAGCGCTCGATCGCGAACTCGTCCAGGTTGCCACTCGCGAGGATCTGGACGTAGCCCAATCCGGCCTCGTCCAGGATCCGGCGCACAGCCTGGCTCAGTGCGACCAGGTCGCCGCTGTCCAGCCGCACACCGGCGAGGCGCTCGCCCCGGCCTTCAAGTTCCCGCGCGACCTGGACCGCTTTGTGCGCGGCGCCGACGGTGTCGTACGTGTCGATGAGCAGGATGGCCCGCGCAGGAAACGCGGCGGCAAAGGCACGGAACGCGTCGATCTCATGCGCAAAGGCGCACACGTAGGAGTGCGCCATCGTCCCCGTCGGGGGCACGCCGTACGTGAGCGCGGCGAGCACGTTGCTCGTCTGCTCCGCGCCCGCGATGTAGGCGCAGCGGACGGCCTTCAGCGCCGCGTCCGCCCCGTGCGTCCGGCGCAGCCCGAACTCCACGATGGGCCGGCCGCCCGCGGCCAGCACGCAGCGCGCCGCCTTGCTCGCCAGCATCGTCTGGAGGTGGCAGAAGTTCAACACGGCGCTCTCGACCAACTGGGCTTCAGCGATCGGCGCCGTCACCTCGAGCAGCGGCTCATCGGCAAAGATGGGCGTTCCCTCGGGCGCGGCGCGCACGCTTCCCGTGAAGCGCAGATCGCGCAGGTACTTGAGGAAGGCGGGTTCGAACCGCTGGAGCGCGGCCAGGTACTCGAGCGCGCGCGCCGAGAACCGGAAGCCTTCGAGAAACCGCAGCACGTCCTCGAGACCCGCGGCCACGAGGAACGCGCGGTCCGGCGGCAGGCGTCGCACGAACAGGCTGAACGTGGCTGGCTCGTGCATCTCCTCCCGCCGGTAGGAGGACGCCATGGTGAGTTCGTAGAGATCGGTGAACAGGGCGGCATCTTCGACCACGATGGGGCCGGACCGGAAGGCACCGCCGGAGACCACGGGCGCTACTCCGCCGGTTCACCCACGGGAATCAGGTAGAGCACCTCGCGATCGCCGGGAAGGTCGAGGACGTTGCGCTCCCGGGTGTCGTCGAACGCACCGATCGGCACGGCGCCTAATCCAATGGCCGTGGCCTCGAGCAGGAGGTTTTGTGCCGCATGGCCTCCTTCGAGATGCACATACCGTTCGCCACGGTCGCCGTATTCGGCGACGGTCCGATCCGGCGCGGCGGCGACCACGAACACCGCGGGGCTCTGACCGACGGGGTCCTGCGACAGCGCGGCCCACTGCATCGCCGGCCGGAGGTCGTCGCGGGTGCGGCGGACCAGGCGATGATGCGGCGGGTCGTACAAGAAGCAGCCGGCGGCGGTCGCGATGTACAGCTCGAGCGGATAGCGGGCCCCCGCCGAGGGGGCGGTGCGATGGCCCGACGAGTCGGTGATGCCCTGCGCGGCCCAGCAGAGCCGCAGGATCTGGTCCTCGGTGAGTGGACGGTCCGCGAACATGCGCACCGACCGGCGGTGGCTGAGCGCGTCCTCCAACGTCGACTGCGGTGGGAGGTCGGTCGAGCTGGGTAACGCTTCGCTCCTCCCACTCGTGTACGGCTTCATGAAGTGGTCCTCGCACGCGGTTTTGGTCGCGGACTGAGAATAGCCTCGGGCGGCAGAAATCCCCTTGAAACCACCATGAAACCACAGGCCGTTCGCCTCATCCGAATTTCACGCCCTCCTGTGTGGCCGGGCGATAGCCTACGGTCGGCGCTACGGTCGGCGCACAATCTGGTGGAGGTTGTCCTATGGCCCACAAACAGATGCTGTTCCAGGCGGCCGCCCGGGAGAAGGTGCTGCGCGGCGCCACCGCGATGGCCGACGCCGTCCGCGTGACACTCGGCCCCAAGTCGAAGTGCGTCCTCGTCGAGAAGAAATGGGGCGCGCCGCTCGTCTGCAACGACGGGGTCACCATCGCCAAAGAGGTGGACCTGAAGGACCCCGAGGAGAACCTCGGCGCCCAGGTGCTGCGCGAGGCTGCCGTTCGCACGGGCGACGTGGTCGGAGACGGCACAACCACCGCCACGCTGCTCGCACACACGATCTTCGCCGAGGGACTGCGCAACGTGGCCGCGGGAGCGAGCGCCGTCGACCTGAAGCGGGGGCTGGACCGCGGGCTGCACGTGGCCGTCGAGGCGCTGCGCACGCTTTCCCGGCCGGTGCAAAGCCGGAAGGAGAAGGCGCAGGTCGCGACGATCTCGGCGCACAATGACGCCACGATCGGCGAGCTGGTGGCCGATGCGGTGGAGAAGGTCGGCGCGGAAGGCGCCATCACCGTCGAGGAGGCAAAGGGAACCGAAACGGTGCTGGAGGTCGTGGGTGGGCTACAGTTCGACCGCGGATTCCTGTCGCCCTATTTCATCAGCGACCCGGCCAAGATGGAAGCGGTGCTGGAGGATCCGATGCTCCTCCTGTACGACAAGAAGATCACCAACATGAAGGACCTGCTCCCGCTGCTCGAGCAGGTGGCGAAGATGAACCGGTCGCTGCTGATCGTGGCGGAAGACGTGGAGGGCGAAGCGCTCGCGACCCTCGTGGTGAACAAGCTGCGGGGCACGCTGGCCTCCGTGGCGGTCAAGGCCCCCGGCTTCGGCGATCGCCGCAAGGCGATGCTCGAGGACATCGCGATTCTCACCGGCGGCCGGCTGCTGGCCGAGGAAGTCGGCGTGAAGCTCGAGCACGTGACGGTGGACGACCTCGGCAAGGCGAAGCGGATCGTCGTGGACAAGGACAACACGACGATCATCGGCGGCGCCGGGGCCAAGCCCGCGATCGAGGGGCGGTGCCAGGACCTGCGGCGTCAGATCGAGCGCGCCAGCTCCGACTACGACAAGGAAAAGCTGCAGGAGCGGCTCGCCAAGCTGGCGGGCGGCGTCGCCGTGATCCGGGTCGGGGCTCCGTCGGAGACCGAGCTCAAGAGCCGGAAAGAAGCCTTCGACGACGCCATCAGCGCCACCAAAGCCGCCGTGGCCGAGGGCGTCGTTCCCGGGGGCGGCCTGGCGCTGCTGCGCGTCATCCCCGACGTCGAGCGGGATGCCGAGACCTGCCAGGGAGACGAGCGCACGGGCGTGCTGATCCTGCGACGCGCGCTCGAGACGCCGACTCGGCAGATCGCCACGAACTCCGGTGTCGATGGCGGCGTGGTGGTGGACCGCATGCGGCAGGGCAAAGGGAGCTTCGGCTTCGACGCCGCGCGCGGTGTGTACGGCGACCTGGTCGAAGCCGGCATCATCGATCCCACGAAAGTGGTTCGTGTGGCGTTGGAGAACGCCGTGTCGGTCGCGAGCGTGCTATTGCTCACCGAGGCGACCTTGACCGAGCTGCCCGAGCCCAAGTCAGCCGCCACGCCGGCGGCGGAGGAATACTGATGGCTGCGACCGTGACGGGCCACCTAGCGTGGCAGGAGACCACCGCACCAAACGAGAGCGGCGGGCCGATACTGGCCGTGGTGCTCGATCATGCGCATGCGCGGCTCTTTCTGGTGAACGGGGAGCGGGCCGCGGAGTTGCCCTGCCTCGTGTCACCGCGGATGCGCGGCGGCAAGTTCCACAGCGACCGGCAGGGCTCCCCCGGGTGGGGAGAGGGCGGCTTCCAGGGACGCCGACGCGAAGAGGAGCGTCGCCACTACGCCGCGGTCGTGCGCCGCCTGGGAACGCTGACACGGGCGCACGGCGCACAGGGGCTCGTACTCGCCGGCTCTCACGAAGTCGTGGCGGCGCTGGAACACGCGCTGCCGCCGCGCCTGGCGCGAGTGGTGGTGGGGACGGCAGCGCTCAATCCGACCGAGCTCACCCCCGCCCGGATGCTGGAGGCCGTTCGTGAGCTGCGCGGCGCCCGTGGCGGCTCGACCGCCCAGGAGGCGCAGGTGAGCGCCGCAGTCGAGGGCTTCGCGACCGCGGGGCGCGCGGTCGACGGCCTTGAGGCCGTGCTGCAGGCGCTCGCGCGCGACCAGGTCCACCTGCTGCTCGTCGGACGGCCCCGCGCGCGTGCGGGATACCGCTGCGCCACAACCGGCCAGCTCGTGCTCACGAAAGTCGAAGCGCAGGGGGAGGCCGTGGTCCGGGTCCCCGACATCGTGGCGGCCGCCAAAGCGGAGACCGTGCGGCTCGGCGGCTCGGTGGCCGAAATCCACGATCCGGAGCAGGCCGCGCGAATCGACGGCGTCGCCGCGTTGTTGCGCTACCGCTAACTCGAGGAGGAAGCTATGGCAGTCGCCAAGGTCACGGAGATCAGTGCCTCGTCGCCGAAGGGGTTCGAGGACGCGATCCAGGCGGGCATCGCCCGGGCCAGCAAGACGCTGGAGCACATTCGGGGAGCCTGGGTCAAGGACATGAAGGTCGTTGCGGAAAACGGACGAGTGACGGAATACCGCGTCCGCATGAAGATCACGTTCGTGCTGAAGGACTGAGTACCGCCGCCCCCGTGACCTGTCCCGCGCGCAGCCGCGCCAACGCCTCGTTGGCCCGCTCCAGCGCGTAGACCTCCACGGCGGTGTGCACCGGGATGCGCGGCGCCAGGGCGAGGAATTCCTCCCCGTCCTGGCGGGTGAGATTCGCCACCGACCGCACGACCCGCTCGCCCCACAGGATCTCGTAGGGAAACGCCGGGATATCGCTCATGTGGATGCCGGCGCAGACGACCGTGCCGCCCTTGGTGACCGCGCGCAGGGCCGCCGGCACCAGGGCCCCCACGGGGGCGAAGATGATCGCCGCGTCGAGCGGCTCGGGTGGCGCCTCGCCTGACGCGCCGCTCCACACCGCACCCAGCGTGCGGGCGAATGCCTGCGCCTGCGCGTCGCCGGCCCGGGTGAACGCGAACACCCGCCGGCCTTCGTACCGCGCCACCTGCGCCACGATGTGGGCCGCCGCACCGAACCCGTAGATGCCGAGTCGTCCGGCATCGCCGGCGGCGCGCAAGGCGCGATAGCCGATGAGTCCCGCGCACAGCAGCGGCGCGGCGGCCGAGTCATCGTAGTTCGGCGGAATGGGGAAGCAGAACCGCTCGTCGGCCAGCGCGAATTCGGCGTAGCCGCCATCGAGCTGGTAGCCGGTGAACCGGGCCTGGTCGCACAGGTTCTCCAGACCGCGGCGGCAGAACGCGCACATCCCGCACGTCCAGCCGACCCACGGCACGCCCACGCGGGCGCCGACCGCGAAACGCCGCGCTGTGGGACCGCGGGCATCCACCGTGCCGACGATTTCGTGTCCCAGGACGAGGGGCAGCTTCGGGTGGGGCAGCTCGCCGTCGGCGACGTGCAGGTCGGTACGGCACACGCCGCAGGCGCGCACCCGCAATACGACCTGGCCCGGACCGGGGTGCGGCGTAGGGAGTGTGGCGGCCCGCAACGGTCGGCCGGGGGCATCGAGCAGCATCGCGTGCATCCCTTCAACCCCCCTTCATCCGGCCTTCAGTCCGGCCGGGCGACGTTGCATGTGCGGGTTCAGGCGTCGCCACTACCAAGGGGGGATCCATGAAAGTCGCCGACATCATGCAGACGACCCTCGAGACGATCGGGACCGAGGACAGCGTGGCAGACGCCGTCACCACGATCGCCGAGCAGCACGTGTCCGGTCTTCCGGTGGTGGACCACCGCGGCCACCTGGTGGGCGTGATCTCTTCCACCGATGTCCTCCAGCTCCTGTCCGAGGTCTCGGACTCCGAGCGCCGGGGCGACATTCTGGAGGCGACACTGGTGCGCGAGATCATGACGGCCAAACCGGTGACGGTCGAGCCCGACGCCGACGTGCACGAGGCGGCGCGTCAGATGCTGTACGGTGAGATCCACCGCCTGTTCGTCGAGTACGATGGCGCGCTGGTCGGGGTGCTGTCACAATCGGACATCGTGGGCGCGGTCGCGGGCGCCAAGCTCTAGGAGGACGTATGCGAGTCGCCGACATCATGCGCACCAATCTGAAGACCATCGACGCGGAGGCCACCGTCGCCGACGCGGTCGCTTCCCTGACGGAGACCGGCGTGTCCGCGCTGCCGGTAGTCGATCGCCTGGGACGCGCCGTGGGCATCTGCTCGACCCAGGACGTGCTCGCGGCCGAAGGGCGCTGCCAGGGCCCCGTGGCCCGGGAGCAGTTGTTCGAGAAGACCCTGGTGCTCGAGATCATGACGCCGTGGCCGACCACCGCGCATCCCGACGAAGACGTCCGCAAGGTGGCGGGGCGCATGCTCAGGGACAAAGTGCAGCGCTTCTTCGTCGAAGAGCAGGGCGCGCTCATCGGCGTGATCTCGCAGACCGACATTGTCGCGGCGGTGGCGGCGACTCGGGTCTGACGCCGTTCCTTCGGGCGGCCGGCGGTCACAGATCGGGGCGCCATTCGCGCAGCAGCTGCTCCAGGTCGAGATTCGGCGCGATGAGACAGATGTGGCCGTGGCCGGTCAGGATGCGCAGGGTCGCGCCCGCCACTCGCTCGGCCATGTACCGCCCCTCGCGCACCGAGGGGATCAGGTGATCGAACTCCGACGCGAGAAAGAGAGTCGGTACCCGCAGCGCGCGCAGGCGCTCGCGCACGTCGTAGCGGCGCAGGATCCGCAGGCGCGCGATGTACCCGGCACGCCGGGTCTGACGGGTGAGCTCGAGAAAGCGACGGATTTCGGTGCGATGCGTGTAACGCGAATGGAGCCGGAACGCGGTCAGGCGGCGGACCAGCGACATCGTGGCCCACGGCATCACCTGCAGCGCTCCGATCGCGATGCGGAGGTTGACCTGGGGAAGGAAGCGGGAAAACGAGTTGAGCACGACCAGCCCCCGGACCAGATCGGGATGCGCCAGCGCGAAGCTCAGCGCCACTGTGCCCCCGAACGACTCTCCGATCACGACGGCGGGTCCCGTGCCGACCGTGCGAATCACCGCCGCCAGGTCGTCCACCAGCACGTCCATCGACGCGGCGTCGTCGCGCAACGTGTAGGTCGCGGTCCGGTAGCGCCGAGCGAGCAGAGGAACCTGGCGGTGGAACAGCCGGCCCGTCCCATCCATTCCCGGCACGAGCACCAGCGGCGGTCCATCGCCGGCGACGGCGGCCGCCGGATCGTACGGTGAGGACATGTACACGCTAGATAAGGTCTGGCGGCTCGCCTGGGCAGTCCTCACGAGCTTCGTGGTGGAGAGCGTCGTCTTCGGGCTCTCGGCGCTCCCGGCGGTGTTGTTCTGGGAGTGGCACATCCGCCGGCTGGTGGCGGCGAACTGGATTCGCATCGTCGTCCTGTCGATGTCCCTGGTTCCGGCCTATCTGTTGTTCGCGGTCTCGCTGATGCTGTTGTCGGCGTTGGCCATGCGGCTGCTCGGCTGGCGGACCCCGGCCAACGCCGAGCTCCGCATCGCGGATCTCGATTGGCCGCTGCTCACCTGGGCGCGCTACGCGGCTGCGACGCACGTGGTCCGCATATTCGCCGGGACGCTGGTGCGCGCCACTCCGCTATGGACGCTGTATCTGCGGCTCAACGGGGCCCGCCTGGGACGGCGCGTGTTCGTGAACAGCCTGACCATGTCGGACCACAACCTGATCGAGTGCGGGGACGACGTGGTGATCGGCGCCGGCGTCTATCTGTCCGGGCACACGGTAGAGCGGGGCATCGTGAGAACGGCGCCGATCCAACTGGGGGCGGGTGTCACCATCGGGGTGGGAAGCGTCGTCGGTATCGGGGTGCGGGTCGGCGCGCATACGCAGGTGGGAGCGTTGAGCGTCGTTCCCAAGCATCACATGCTCGAGCCGGACGCCGTGTATGGGGGCGTGCCGGTGCACCGTCTCGACGTCGTGGGAAGCGCTTAGACCGGCACGGCCAGGAGCGCGCACGTGGCCCGGCGCAGCAACCGGGCTGCCACAGTGGTGACCGCTCCAGGCAGGCCATAATTCATGCCGCGCCGGTAGCCGAACACGATCAACTCAGCATCCCGCGCCGCGGCTTCCGCCAGGATCTCCGAGGTGACGTCGCCCTGACGCACCGCGGTTTCGCACGAGGCGACGGCCGCGCCACCCTGACGCGCCCCGGCCTCGACGTGGCGCAGCCACGGTCGCCGCTCCCCGGGCGCGAGCAACCCCGATTCCGCCGGCTCGACGTGCAGTGCCACGATATGGGCCCCGAAGTGATCGGCCATGGCCTGCGCGACTTCGAGCACTTCCACCGCGTGCGGGCTGTCGTCCACGCACGCCAACACGGTGCGGTACACGCGGTGGGTGGTCGGCGCCACGAGCACCGGAACCCGGCTGCGCCGCAATGCCGCCGTCGTCACGCTCTCCGCCGCACCGCGAGCGACCTCCTCGCCCTTCCCCAGCACGATGACATCAGCGCCCACGGCCTCGGCGCAGCGCGCGATCTCGACGCTTGGCCACCCGAAGGCCGCCTGATAGGACACGCGGGGCGCCGACAGCACGGCCGTGCGGGTGAGCTCCTGCAAACGCTCGACGGCCCGTGATGCGGCCAGGGTCGCTGGAGACCCGGACTTGGTCCGGCGGAAGCCCTCGACCTCGTCGGGCCGTACCAACTCCCATGGGTCCTGAAGCACCGTGAGGACCACCAACTCAGCGCCCGACACCGCGGCGACCTCCGCGGCGGTGAGCACCGCCTTGGGGCTTGGCGTGTAGAGACTGACGGCACTGAGGACCCGACCGATGTGCATCGCGCTCACCGCTCCCTTTCGTTTGGTGAAAGTGCCGCACGCCCTCTGAAGTGCCCGTGAAGCCGGCGTGAGGCAAGGAAGCCTCCGGTCCTCCTCAGGCTGCTTTCACGACGCGTTACAGAATGTTGCTCAGTGGGGAATACGGAGGGGGTTATGCCCTGGAAACGGATTCTCGTGGGTGTGGATGACTCGCCCCAGGCGGTGGCCGCCGCGGCCCTCGGCGGGCGTCTGGCGGAGGTGATGGGCGGCGAATGCGTGCTCGTCCACGCGGTGCGCGAGTTCTGGCTCGCGTTCGCGGAGGAGGAGATCGTCGAGCGCTCGGCCGAGCTGCGCGCCGCGCTCGTGGATTCGGCTCGTCGGCAGGTCGCCGCCGTGCTCCACGGCCACGTGCCGGACGAGGCGATCCGGGGAATGATGGTGCGTCCCGGGTCCCCGGCCGCGGTGCTCCGGGACGTCGCGCGCGAGATCGAGGCGGATGCCGTGGTCCTGGGAGGCAGGCATCACGCCGCGCTGAGCCGCTGGGTGGGCGGCAGCACCGCGCACAACAGCGTGCGCAGCATCGGGGTGCCGGTCCTCGTGACGGGGCCGATGTCCGGGGGCTCGCTGTTCAAGCGGATCCTCGCGGCGGTGGACCTGTCGGAGGCCACCGCCTCCACGGCGGCGGTGGCCGTTGATCTCGCCGCCGAGTTGCGCGCCGAGTTGCGCGCGCTGTGCGTCATCGAGCCACCGCTGCCGCTTCCCGACCTGACGCCGCCGCTGACCCCGTCCGAGTACTCCCGGCTGGCCGAGCGGACCCTCGCCAAGCGGGTGTGGCCTCGATTTCGAAAGGGCGCCGTGCAGATGGTCGCTCGCGAGGGGCGGGTGGTGGAGACGATCCGCCAAGACGCCTCCGAGTGGGCGGCCGACCTGGTGATCGTCGGCTCGCATGGCAAAGGGTGGGGCGAGCGGCTGATCCTGGGCAGCGTCACCGAAGACCTGCTGGACGATCTGCCTACCTCCCTCTTGGTCGTACCAGTGGGCACGCCGCCGCCGGCGGGGAAGCGGGCTTCCGTGCGGCAGGCGGTGCGCGCGCGGGCGGCACGATGATCCCCGCGCCGCAGAACGCCGTGGTCGCCGCACGCCTCGAGGAGCTGGCCGCGCTGCTCGAGAGCCAGGGTGCGAACCCGTTCCGGGTGGAGGCGTATCGCCATGCCGCGGATCTGGTGCGAAGGCTCGAGCGGCCCGTGGGCGAGATGCTGCGCACCGCGGGCGTCGCGGGGCTCGAGCGACTGCCCGCCATCGGCACGAGCATCGCCCGCGCGATCCGCGATCTCGTGGAGACCGGCCGGCTGCCGATGCTGGATCGGCTGCGGGGGGAGAGCGATGCCGTGACCCTGCTGACGTCGGTCCCGGGCATCGGCCGGACCCTCGCCGAGCGGTTGCATCACGACCATGGGATCGACACGCTCGAGGGGCTCGAGGCAGCCGCGCACGACGGGCGGCTGGCCGCCATCCGTTGGTTCGGCGCGAAGCGCCTGCGGGGGGTGCGCGAAGCCCTGGCGACGCGACTGGGGCGAGTGCCGCGCACCGTGGCAATGGCGCAGGAACCAGCGGTCGAGGAGTTGTTGCGCGTGGATCGGGAGTATCGCGCCAAAGCGGCCGCCGGGGCGCTCCGCACCATCGCCCCACGCAGGTTCAACCCGCTGCGCGAGTCCTGGCTGCCGATTCTCCACACCCTGCAGGGAGATCGACACTATACCGCCCTGTTTTCGAATACCGCTCGGGCACACGACCTCGGTAAGACGCGCGACTGGGTGGTGATCTACGTCGACGGCGGGCGGGGAGAGCGGCAGTACACCGCGGTCACCGCGTCGCGCGGTCCGATGAAAGGCAAGCGCGTCGTGCGGGGCCGAGAGATCGAATGTCTCGCGTACTACCGGGACCGCACCGCGACGCGCACGCCGTCCGTCAGCTTGTCGGTGGGGTGACGGACCACCAGATCGCCGGCCGCCAGCCCATCGGTGATCTCCACTTCGAACGGATTCCGGTGATCGATCTGGACGACCTGTGAGCGGGCGCGTCCGTCGCGCACGACGAAGACCCGCCATTGATCGCCGTCCTGGAACAGCGCGCTCGCCGGCGCTTTGAGCACCGTTCCCTCCCACAGCACCACCTGCGTCTCGACCCGGTACCCGTCGCCCAGCTGGGGCGGGGTCTCGTCCAGATCGGCGATGACGTTCACTCGCTGCTCCTCGACACCGAGCGCCGAGACCTTGGTGAATCCCGACGGCTCGACGTTGCGCACGCGGGCCCCGAGCGGGCGGTCGCCGCCCCAGTCGCCGACCAGCATCCGGTCTCCGGGGTGCACTTTCGCCGCGTCTTCGGAGAGCAGATCCACGACGATCTCGAGCCGCGCGGGATCGCCCAGCTCGAGCAGCGGTGTGCCGGCCGCGACCACCCGCTCGCTCTTCTCCGGGATGCGCAGCACCCGCCCGCGCACCGGGGAAGCCAGCGGCAGCGTGGCGCCGCCGCCCGTGGTGGCGCCCGCGACGACGGCGCGCGCCTGCTCGACGTCGTGTGCGGCCGCCTGTGCCGTGAAGTCCGCCGCCTGGAATCGCCGCACGGCCGTGGTTTCGGCCAGGGCCGCCTCCTCCCGCTGCTGGGGCGCCAGCAAGTTCCTCGCGAACAGCGACTCGGCCCGCGTCCGGCTCCGGGTGGCCTGATCGAGTGTGGCGCGCGCCGCCGAAACCGCCGCCGCCGCGGCGTGCTGCGCATCCTCCGCGCTGCGTACCCGGGCGAGGGCCTCCTCCCGGCCGCGCGGATCGAGCGGCGCGGCCGACAACCGCGCGACCACCATGCCGCGCGTCACCGGGGCGCCCTCGTCGAGCGTGATCCGCGCGACGCGACCCGCGGCCGGCGCCACCAGGACGTAGCGGTCCCGCACCCGCGTGCGGCCCTCCTCGGCGATGGTGACCTGCAACGGTCCGCGTGCGACGGCGGCGACCTCGATGAGAATCGGAGTCGGCCGGAACGTGTACACGAGAAACCCCACCGCCCCGAGTCCGGCGCCCCCCCACAGCAATGCGCGGCGATTCAGCTTCATCGGGTCAATCTCCCGTCTTCAGGACGGCCACGAGGTCGAGGCGGTCGATCCGGCGCCGCACGATCAGCGCCGACACGAGTGCGGCGACCAGGATCACGATGACCGCGTAGCCGTAGGTGGCGGTGTGCAACACGAACGGCAGCCGGTACAACTCGGTGTCGAACGCCATCACGAGCAGCGCCGCACCGCCGTAGCCCCACACGAAGCCGAGCGGCAGCGCGGCGAGGACCAGGACCGCCTGCTCGTCGAGCAGGATTCGGGACGTTTCGGCGCGTGTGAACCCCAGGACCCGGAGGCTCGCGAGCTCGCGGGCGCGCTCCGAGAGCGCGATGCGCGCCGTGTTGTACACGACGCCGAACGCGATGAGCACGGCGAAGCCCACGATATAGGTCGTGACCATCCCGTGGCTGCGCGCCAAGGTCTCGTCGAAGCTCTGCACCGTGGGCTCGCGGATCGAGACGCCCGCGACGGCCGGCATCCGCTTCAGGATGTCGTAGAGCTCTGACACCCGGCGCCGGTCGACGGCCAGCGCCGCGCCGGAGATCGTCCCGCC
>Ga0153915_10001618_pt1 | contig 20669 bp, 18 predicted proteins | sample Opewatmetagenome_2_FD_107003 | JGI IMG/M metagenome (GOLD analysis project Ga0153915, IMG submission 107003) | Freshwater wetland microbial communities from Ohio, USA - Open water 3 Core 3 Depth 3 metaG | ecosystem: Environmental > Aquatic > Freshwater > Wetlands | place: USA: Ohio, Lake Erie...
GAGGCGCTGCGCGCCGCCGTGCCGGAGGTCTCGCAGTACCCGAGCGCGATGGGAACGCCGGCCCTGCGGCAGGCCTGCGCCGGCTACCTCCGGCGCCGCTTCGCCGTGGCGGTGGATCCGGACCGCCAGATCGTCCCCGCCACCGGCGCCAAGGAGACCATCTTCCACCTGCCGCTCGCCTTCGCCGGGGCGGGGCGCCGCAATGTGGTGATGCCCGACCCCGGATACCCGACCTACGAGGTCGGGACGCGCTTCGCCGGGCTCGAGCCGGTGAAGGTGCCGCTCACGGCCCGGGGCCGCTTCCTCGTCGAGCCCGAGGACGTGGGCGAGGAGACGCTTCGCGAGACGCTGCTCTTCTGGATCTCCTATCCGCACAACCCCACCGGCGCCGTCGCCCCCCGCGACTACCTCGAGCGCGTCGGCCGGGCGGCGCTGCGCCACGGCTTCGTCGTCGCCTCCGACGAGTGCTACGCCGACGTGTACTTCGGGGAGCCCCCGCTCTCCATGCTCCCGGTCCAGGTGGAGAACGTCCTCGCCATCCACACCTGCTCCAAGCGCAGCGGCATGACCGGCTACCGGAGCGGCTTCTGCGCCGGCGACCCGGACCTGGTGGCCGTGCTCAGGCGGCTGCGCTCCCATCCCGGCGTGGCCTCGCCCGACTTCGTCTCGGCCGCCGCGGCCGCCGCCTGGTCGGACGACGCTCACGCCGCGGAGCGCCGCGAGACCTTCCGGCGCAAGCGCGACCTGTTCCTGCCCTTCCTCGCGCGCCACGGCCTCGGCTGCGCCGGGTCGGAGGCGACGCTCTACCTGTGGGTGCGCGTGCCGGGGAAGGAGACCTCCGCCTCCTACGCGCTTCGGCTCCTCGAGGAGGGAATCGTGGTATCCCCCGGAACGGCCTTCGGGGCCGGGGAAGGGTACATCCGCGTCTCGCTCGTGCCGACGCTGGCGGAGTGCGAGGAGGCAATCGAGCGCTGGTCGAGGGTGAGGACATGAGCCACGTGGCGGAGCTGGAGAAGCGCATCGCGGAGGCCTGGGCGGATCGCGAGAAGCTGAGGGAGCCGGTGTGCCGCGCGGCCGTCCTGCAAGCCATCCACGGCCTCGACAAGGGCGAGCTGCGCGTCGCCGAGAAGGTGGACGGCGAGTGGAAGGTCCACGCCTGGCTCATGCAGGCGGTGAACCTCTACTTCGCGGTGGCCGGGATGGAGGTGATGGAGTACGGCCCCTTCCAGATCCGCGACAAGATCCCGCTCAAGGCCGACCTCGAGCACGCCGGCGTGCGGCTCGTGCCGGGAGGCGTCGTGCGCTACGGCAGCTACGTGGCGCCCGGCGCGGTGGTGATGCCGGCCTTCGTGAACATCGGCGCCCGCGTCGGGGAAGGGACCATGGTGGACACCTGGGCCACCGTCGGCTCCTGCGCCCAGGTGGGACGGAACGTCCACCTCGCCGGCGGCGTCGGCATCGGCGGCGTGCTCGAGCCACCCGGCGCCCGCCCCAACATCGTCGAGGACGACTGCTTCATCGGGAGCCGCTGCATCATCGTGGAGGGGGCGCTCGTCGAGGAGGGCGCCGTGCTCGGCGCGAACGTGGTCATCACCGCCTCGACGCCCATCATCGACGTCACCGGCCCCAAGGAGGTCGTCCACCGCCAGCGCGTCCCGCCCCGGTCGGTGGTGATCCCGGGCACGCGCCCCAAGCAGTACCCCGCCGGCACGTACCAGGTTCCCTGCGCCCTCATCGTCGGCCGGCGCAGCGCCGACACCGACAAGAAGGTGTCGCTCAACGAGGCCCTGCGGGAGTTCGAGGTCCAGGTGTGACGGCGCCCGACGCGAGCCAGCCGCTCGGCGAGGCGCTCGCCGCCCGCGCCGAGGCGCTCTGCGCTATCCCGTCGCCCATCGGCGAGGAGAAGGCGATCTGCGACGAGGTGGAGCGCTGGGCCCGCGCCCGCCTCGCCGCAGTCCGGAGGGTGAAGAACTCGCTCGTCGCCCTCGTCGATGGCCCCGTCCCGGCCGCCGGCCCCGGCGGCGCGCCCGATCGCCGCCCCCTCGTCGTCCTGGCCGGCCACCTCGACACCATCCCGGTCCACGCCGACGACGCCGGCAAGGCGCCCGCCCGCGCCGGGGGCAAGCTCGTCGCCCCCGGCGCCTCCGACATGAAGAGCGGCGTGGCGGTGGCGATGGAGCTCGCCGGGCGCCTGCCGCGCGCCGAGCGCTTCTGCGACCTGGCCCTCGTCCTCTACGCCCGCGAGGAGGGTCCCTTCGTCGAGAACGAGCTCGGCGACGTGCTTCGCGAGGCCGCGGAGATCCGCGGCGCGGCGCTGGCCGTCTGCCTCGAGCCCACCGACAACCGGCTCATGCTGGGCTGCGTGGGCTCCATCCACGCCACCCTCACCTTCAGCGGGCGCTCGGCCCACTCGGCCCGGCCCTGGCAGGGCGACAACGCCGCCCACAAGGCGGGAGACCTGCTCGCCGACCTCGCCCGCACCGAGCCGCGCGAGGCGACGAGCGGCGGGCTCACCTACCGCGAGGTGATGAGCGTGACCCGCATCGAGGCCGGACGGGCGCGCAACGTCCTGCCCGACCGCTGCGTGCTGAACGTGAACTTCCGCTTCGCGCCCGACAAGGCGATGGAGGCGGCCGCCGGGGAGGTGCGCGCCTACGGCGAGCGCTTCGGCGCCTCGGTGGAGCTGACCGACCTCTCGCCGGCCTGCCCGGCCTTCGCGGACCATCCGCTCGTCGAGCGGCTGCGAGAGCGCGCCGAGGCGCCGGTCGAGCCCAAGCAGGCCTGGACCGACGTGGCGCGCCTCGCCGCGGCCGGGATCCCCGCCGTGAACTTCGGTCCCGGCGCGACCAGCCAGGCCCACCAGCAGGGCGAGTGGGTCGAGCTCTCGGCGCTCGAGGAGTGCTACCGGAAGCTGGAGAGGTTCCTCCGGCCCTGACGCCGCTCCCCCGGCGGGGACGCGCCCAGCCCGCGCGTCCGCGGGCGATTCGCTTGACGTCCACCCGGAGCGTCTTAAATAGACGCATACCTATATGTCGATGGATCCGGGAGGTCGCGCCGCGGTGCGCGTCGCCAAGGCGCTGGCGGACCCGACGCGCTTCGATCTCCTGCGCCGCATCGCGGAGAGTGGCGAGATCTGCTGCCGCGACCTCGTGACCCTGTTCCCGGTCTCGCAGGCGACGGTCTCGCACCACCTCAAGATCCTGACGGAGGCCGGGCTCGTCACCGCGCGGCGCGCCGGCCAGTTCAGCTACTACCGCATCCGACCCGGCGCCCTCGAGGAGCACGGCCGTGCGCTCCTGCGCGCGTTCGGCAAGGGCCGGAGCGCCGGCCGACGGGAGGCCCTCTGATGCCCCCCCACCTCTTCGAGGGCCGCCGCCCGGCGACCCCGGAATGCGGAGCGACGTGCTCCGCGACGCAGCACCCAACCACGACGAACAAGGAGAAGGACACATGAAGCGCACCGCACGCATCGCCGCCGTCCTGGCCCTCGCCGTTCCCGCGATGGCCTTCGCCGGCACCAGCACCTGGACCATCGACCCGGCCCACAGCCACTCCGGTTTCGCCGTGAGGCACCTCGTCATCAGCACCGTCCGCGGCGAGTTCGGCAAGACGACCGGCACGGTCGTGCTCGACGAGCAGGACATCGCCAAGTCGACGGTCGAGGCGACCATCGACGCCAGCACCATCGACACCCGCGTCCCCGACCGCGACGCCGACCTCAGGTCGCCGAACTTCTTCGACGTCGCCAAGTACCCGACCCTCACCTTCAAGTCCACCAACGTCGAGAAGGCGGGCGACGGCAAGCTCAAGGTGACGGGCAACCTCACCCTGCACGGCGTGACGAGGCCCATCACGCTCGACGTCACCGGCCCGACCGCCGAGATCAAGGACCCCTGGGGCAAGACCCGGCGCGGTCTCTCCGCGACCGCGAAGCTCAACCGAAAGGACTTCGGCCTCACCTGGTCGAAGATGATCGAAACCGGCCCGGTGGTCGGCGACGAGGTGGCCATCGACATCGAGGTGGAGCTCCTCAAGGCTGCCCCGAAGTAGCGCGGGGGCTCGTCACCCACGGGAGGGCCAAGGGAGCTCGCCCCCCGGGGCGGGCTCCCTTTCTTCTCGCCCGCGGCGGTCCCGCGGGCGGCCGCCCCCGGCCGCGCCATGCACCTGGCGCGGCCAGGTCGCGGGCCGATCCCGCCGCCTTCCGGGGGCGCGTCCCGCGGCACGGGCGTTGCTCCTCCGCCCCGGGGGATGCCGCCCGCCACGCCGCCCGCTCCCGAGCCCTCCGGCAGGGACCGCCCCCGCGAGCGCCTGCTCGCGGACGGGCCGCGCGCCCTGTCCGACGCCGACCTCGTGGCCCTCGTGCTCGGCACCGGCTCCGGCCGCCTGTCGGCCCGCGCCGCCGCGCTCTCCCTCGTGGAGGCGCTGCCCCTGCCGGAGCTCGCCTGGGCGCCGCCCGACGCGCTCGCCGCCTGTCCAGGCATCGGGCCCGCCCGGGCCGCCGCGGTCGCCGCCGCATTCGAGCTGGGCCGCCGCGGAGCCTGGACGCCGCCGCGGCGCGGGGAGCGCTGCCTCGACCCGGGCCGCGTGCACGAGCTCATGCGCCATGCGGCCTTCGCCGATCGGGAGTGCTTCCACGTCGTGCTCCTCGACGTGCGCGGCCGCCTCCTGCGCCACGCGCAGGTCGCCGAGGGCTCGCTCACCCAGTGCCCGGTCTCGCCGCGCGACGCGCTCCGGCCGGCGGTGCGCGAGGGGGCCCACGGGGTGGTCTTCGTCCACAACCACCCGAGCGGCGACCCGGCGCCGAGCCCCGAGGACCTCGACCTCACCGAGCGGCTGCGCGCGGCGGCGGAGCTGGTCGGCGTCCTCGCGCGCGACCACGTCATCGTGGCGGCGGGCGGCTACTACAGCTTCGTCGAGGCGGGGCGGTGGCGGAGGTGACGGGGCGCCGCCGATACCTCGGCGTGGAGCAGCTCGCGCGCGGCGTCGACCGCTTCATGCGTCCCGGAGAGGACGAGGACATCGTCCGCCTGGAGCACCTCGTGAGCGGTCGGTACCATGACGGATGCGCCGGGACGAGCGATGACGAGGATGGTCGCTCCGGTCCTGCCGCGCACTCCGAGCGCCGAGAGGCTCTTGCCGACCGCCGGGCTGCCCTTTCGGAGGCGCACGGCCGTGGGCTCGCCGATCCCCGGGAACATGGCGCGGATGGCGGCGAGCGCGTCCGCGCCCGCCTGCGGGTGGGCGCGATTGGCGGGCGCGCCCTGTCTCGCGAGCGCCTCGACGATGACCTGGGCGCCGGCACGGACGTGACCCTGGAGCTCCGCCGCGCTGCGCCAGAATCCGATGCCGAAGACGAGCACGACCGCGACGATGAGGACGGCCCCCGGTACGCCCGGCAGGAACGGCTGGGTCAGGGCGACGACCGGCAGGAGGACGAGCACCGTCGCGCCGAGCTGGACGATCGCCAGCAGCGCCCTGCGTGGCGCTGCGGCGAGGTCGGGCCGACCCGCGGCGACCTCCGGCAGCGCGGTGGACGCGAGCGCGAGGCCGAGCCGCCGCCCGTTGCCTACGAGCCCGACGAGGAACGGCGCGGCGAGGAGCGCCGCCAGCGCGAACAGGAGCCACCGCGCGAGGCTTGCCTCGAGCCCGAGCGCCTCGCCGACCCGGCGCGTCGCGGAGGGCGCGCCTACCGACGCGCCGATGGCGATCGCCGTGACCACCACGACGTCGACGAGCACGGCGCGCACGATCTTCCGGACCTGCGCCCCGAGGGTGTGGCGGGCGGGCGAGCTCCTGAGCTGCTCGACCCAGCTCCCGTAGAGCGAGACCACCGTCTGGAGGCGCGCCGGGAGCTTGCGGTCGATCCACGCCGCCACGGTGGGCGACCCGGCGATGAGCCAAGGGGTCGTGAGCGTCGTCACCGCGGACACGGCAACGGCGATCGGGTACAGGAAGTCGCGGGTCGCGCCGAGCGACGTCCCGAGCGCCGCGAGGATGAACGAGAACTCGCCGATCTGGGCGAGGCTCATGCCCGCCTGGACGGACGTACGGACTCCATGCCCGGTGAGGAAGGCGCCCAGCCCGACCGCCGTGGACTTCCCGAGGACGACGAGGCCGACGAAGGCGAGGACCGCGACCCAGTGGCGGGCGACGAGCGCCGGGTCGATGAGCATGCCGACCGAGACGAAGAAGATCGCCGCGAACAGGTCTCGCACCGGCCGCACGATCTCCTCGACCGCGTGCGCCTCGCCGGACTCCGCCACGAGAGAGCCGGCAATGAACGCGCCGAGCGCCACCGAGTAGCCGGACGCGTGCGCGAGGTACGCGAACCCGAAACACAGGCCGAGGCTCGCGACGAGCAGGGTCTCGGGGTTCCCACGGTGCCGCACGTACCGGATGGCGCGGGGGACGAAGAGCATCCCGCCGGCGAGCAGGAGGGCCAGGAAGGCCCCGAGCCGGCCGAGCGTCGCACCCAGGTCGCCCGGCGAGACGCCCGCGCCGGTGGCCACCGCGGTGAGGACCGCCATGAAGAGGATGGCGAAGAGATCCTCGACGAGGAGGACCCCCACCACGAGGTCGCGGAGCGGGCCGCGGACGCGGAGGTCGTCGAACGCCTTCGCGATGATGGTCGTGGAGGACATCGCGACGATGGCGCCGGCGAACACGCTCTCGAGCACCGTCCAGCCGAAGGCGCGGCCCGCGACGAAGCCCAGCCACACCATGATGCTCGACTGGACGACGGCGGTGATCCCGGCCGTCGGCCCCACCCGGGCGAGCTTCCGCAGGCTGAACTCGAGCCCCAGGGCGAACATGAGGAGGATGACGCCCAGCTCGGAGAGCGTCTGGACCGTGTCCCGATCCGCGACGAGCGGGATCGGCACATGAGGGCCGACGATGAGCCCGGCGAGGATGTACCCGAGGACGACCGGCTGGCGGAGGCGCTGGAAGAGCACCGTCGTGACGGCCGCGACGCCCAGGACGACGGTGAGCGCGAGGAGGAAGTGGTGGGCGCCCTGCATGGCTCTACGGACTTAGCACGCGTGCGGAGGCCCGGGGTGGCTAGCGCCTGGCCGTCGACTGCTCCGAGAGCTTCCTCGCCTCGGCGGCGGTCGGGGCCCTGGGCGCGAGCTTCTGCGCCCGCTCGGCGAAGCGGCGCACCGCCGCCCCGTCTCCCTGCGCGAGCGCGGCCCGGGCCGCAGCGAGCCACGACTCGGGGTTCTTCGGGTCGGCGGAGGTCGCCCGCTCGGCGGCGCTGCGCGCCTCGGGAACGTGGCCGTCGGCGAGGTGGGCCGCCGAGAGGCCGCGCAGCGCCGCCCCGCTGCGCGGGTCCTCGGAGAGGACCGCGCCGAAGGAATCGCGCGCGGCCCTGGGGTCGCCCGCCGCGAGGAGGACCGTCCCGAGCGCCAGCCGCGCCTCCGCGTGGAACGGATTCAGCGCCACCGCCCTCTCCAGGCTCGCGCGCGCCTCCTTGGCCCGGCCGCCCTTCGCGAGGAGGCGCCCCAGCGCGCAGCGGGCCTCGACGTTGGAAGGGTCCTCCTCGGCCGCCAGGCGCCAGTCCCGCTCCGCCTCGTCGGTTCGCCCCCGTGCCGCCGCCAGGTGGCCGAGGGCCACGAAGGCGATGGCGGGCGCCTTCTCCAGCGCCGCGAGCTTCTCGAGGAGCGCGCGGGCCTGCGCCTCGCGCCCGAGCCCGTACTCGCAGAGGGCGACGTAGGCCGCCGCCTCGGCCGGCATCTTCCCGTCCCGGCGCGACCTCTCGAGCTCCGCTCGCGCGCCGCGGTAGTCGCCGAGCTCGTACCGGGCGATGCCGCGGTAGAGCCGGATCTCGCGCCCCTCGGCGCCCTCGGAATCCTTGAGCAGCTCGCGGTACCGGCCCCGGCCGTTCTGGGCCCGAGCCAGCAGCACCCGCCAGGCGCCCTCGCGCGGCGCGAACCGGACGGCGCGTCGCGCCTCCGCCTCGGCCTTGTCGAAGGCGCCCGCCTGCATGTGGATCTCGGCGAGCGTCGCCGGCACCTCGGCCCGGGCGCCGAGCCGCTCGTTCGCCCGGTCGAGCCGCTCGGCCGCGAGGGCGCGCTGGCCCTGCGCGGCGAGCGCGCGCGCGTAGGCGAGCTCGAAGCGGAGCCGGTCGGCGGCCGGCGGCGGGCTTCCGGGGTCGGCCTCCACCGCGCGCAGGCTGGCGAGCGCCTCCGCGGTCTCGCGCCCCAGGGCGAGGCGGACGTCGGCCGCGCCGATGGCCGAGCGCGGGTGGGTGGCGTGGGCCGCGAGCGCCGTCCGGTAGTAGCCGAGCGCCTGCTCGAGGTCGCCGCGCTCGCGGTAGACGTCGCCCAGGTCCGCGAGGGCGCGCAGCGAGGGCGGGCTGGAGCGCGCCGCGATGTCAAGGCGCGACAGCGCGCTCTGGGTCTCGCCGCGCGCCAGCAGCACCCGCGCCACGAGCGTCTGGAGCAGCGGATCCACCCGGAGGGGCCGGGTTGCCAGCTCCGCGGCCGCGGCGCTGCGCGCGGCCGGCGTCGCGGCGGTGAGGTAGCGCGCCGCCAGCGCTCCCTCTCCGGCCTTGCCCGATGCGGCGAGCTTCTGCGCCAGCTCCCGGGACCCGACGTCGCCGTAGTCGCTCCAGAGGACCGCCGCAACCTGCGCCGACAGCGACGCGGCCTCGGCGTCGTCCCGATCGAGCGACCGGGCCTCGGCGAGCACCTTGGCCGCCTCCCTCAGGGCGCCGGCGGTGTCGCGAGCGAGCCCCTTGCGCGCCGCGTCCACGTAGGACCTCACCTCGGCCGCCCGGTTGGCCCGGCGCACGCTGACGTAGATGTAGCCGCCGCCCCCGAGGCCGACGGCGAGGAGCGCGGCGGCGAGCAGCGGGAGCCAGTTGCGGCGCAGGTACCCCTGCGGTGCCTCGTGCGCCTGGAGCTTCTGCCGCAGCTCGCGCTCGTACTCGCCGGCGATGCGGGCCGCCTCCTTGGCGTCCGCGCCGGCCGCCGCGGCGGGGGCGGGCGCGCGCTCGGGCGCCTTGGCCTCCGGCAGGTGCTCGAGGGCGAAGCGGGGGTTCGTGACCTCCCGCTTCGGCTTCGGGGGCGGCGGCTTGCGCAGGGGAGGAGGGGCGGTGCCGGTGGGCGTCGTGGCCGGGACGGGCGGCCTCGCGGCCGGGGTCGCGGGAGCGCCCGGGGCCGGCGTCGCGCTCGCGGGAGCGCCGCCCGAGGGCCTCTTCCGCGCGAGGCGCGGCGGCCCGTCGGTCGTGCCCGCGCCGGACGCCGGCGGGGGCGTCGCCTCCTTCCGCGTTGCGGGTGCGGCGGAGCCGGCCTGCTGCCGGGCCTCGGCGAGCCAGGCCTTCATCTTCTCGTTGCCAGGCTGTAGCTCCACCGCCTGCTCGAGGAGCAGGAGGGCGCGGGCGAGCAGGCCCTTCTCGGCGAGCAGCTCCGCGGCGAGGTTGTAGGCGTACGGGTTCCGGGGCTCGATGCCCGCGGCCAGATCGAACTGGACCACGGCCTCGTCCACGTCGCCGGCGGCGAGCAGGGCCTTCGCCCAGATGACGCGCCCCTGGATGGACGTCGGGTGGTGCTCGATCCCCTGGCGGCAGACGTCGATGGCGCGCGCGTGGCTTCCCTGGTCCACGAGAGCGCGCGCGAGCTCGACGAACACGCGCGACTTCGGGTCGGCGGCGAGGATGATCTCGTACTTCTCGACGAGGGAGGGCGGCATGCGACCCGGCGAAAATGTACCACGCCCCCCAAGGGGACGAAGGCCGGCCCTCGTGCGGCGCTAGAAGGGGATGTCCTCCCCGCTCCCACCTCCGCCTCCGCCGCCGTTGCCCTCGTCGAGGGCGGGCGGTGGACCGCCCGTCTCCTCACCCTGGGGCTTCGACTGGCCGCGGCCGCCTCCGCCGAGGAAGCGGACCGTGTCGGCGACGACCTTCACCTTGTACCGGTCCTGGCCCGACTGCTTGTCCTGCCACTTGTCCGTCTTGAGACGCCCCTCGACGTAGACCTGGCGCCCCTTCGCGAGGTACTCGCCGCACTGCTCGGCCTGCTTGCCCCAGACCTCGACGTCGTGCCACTCCGTCTCCTCCTTCTTCTGGCCCGACTGCTTGTCGGTCCAGCTGCGAGAGGTGGCGATGCGGAGGTTGGCGACCGCCTGGCCGCCGGAGGTGTAGCGGACCTCTGGGTCCTTTCCGAGGTTGCCGACGAGGATGACCTTGTTCACCATGGCGAAACCCTTTCCGTTTCGTCGCCTGGCTCAATGCGGGGCGAGCGTGAGGGTGGGCAAGCTACCAGGGTGATCTGACAGGAAGGGCGCGCGGGCGCCCGGGCCTTCTGGGGGACTGGAGGTGGAGGCGCCGGCCTACCCGCCACCGGGCCGGGACTCCGGCATGCCGGGTGAGGGCGGCGAGCCGCCCGGCGCGGAGGACGCCGGCGCCGCGGCGCGGGCCGCGGCCTCACGCGAGGCCTCGGCGGCATCGAGCCGCTCGGCCAGCTTCGGGGCGAGGGAACGCGCGAACTCGCCGAGGTCGGTGTCCCCCTCCGCGGCGGCGCGCTTCACGGCGGCAGGGAACGGATGGGATGGGTCCTTCGCCCGGGCGAGGCCGCGCGCCAGCGCCGACAGCGCGGCCTCGGAGCCGGCCTCGGACGCGGAGCGGAGCGCGGCCAGCGTCTCGTCGGGCGCGGTGCGCGCCACCTCGACCCAGACATCGGCCATCTCGGCGGCGAGCGCCGGATCGCTCGCCCCGGCGGGCGAGAGCTCGACGAGGCGGGAGAGGGCCTCGGGGACGCCCTCGGCGGCGAGGTCGGCGAGCGAGCCGAGGAGCGGGGAGGGCGCGCCGGGGCCGGCGGCGACGGCGCGCAGGCGGACGAGGACCTCCGGGTCCCCGGTCACGGTCTCGAGGAAGGTGCGGCGGGCGGTCTCGCCGTCGGGGTCGGAGAGGTACACGGCCTCGGCCGCGGCGGCGCGCAGCACGGGATCCGTCTCGGAGCGGAGCGCGGTGCGCAGCACCGGCAGGTTGCGGCGGTCGCCGGCGGCGCCGAGCCGCCGGTAGCTCGCGACGTGGGCCCGCTGCGCCGCGTCGTCGGCGGCGCCGGGTGCCGGAGTGGCCGGCGCGGTCGCCAGGGCCACGGCCGCGCCCATCTCGGCGGGCTCGCCACCGGCCGCCGCCAGGGCGCTGCCGAGCGCGTCCACGGCCCGGACGACCGGCGGCGCCCTCCCGGCGTAGTCGTTCACGATGACCGCGAAGACGAGCCGCTCCTTCCCCTTCGTCTCCACGTAGCCGGACAGGCTCGCGACGTTCTCGAGCGTTCCGGTCTTGGCGCGGAGCCGCCCCACCGCCTCCGACCCCTCCATCCGCCAGCGGATGGTCCCGTCCTTGCCGGCCACCGGCAGCGCCGAGACGAACTCCGCCATGAGGGGGAAGCGGCGCCACATCTCGCCGAGCAGCGTCACGGTCTGGCGGGCGCTGAAGCGGTTGGCGTCGTTGAGGCCCGAGCCGTTCTTCATCAAGTACGTGCCGCGCTCGAGCCCGGCCTCCGCCAGGAACTCCTCGGCGGCCTCGATGCCCTTGGGCCAGGTGCCGGGCGGCCCCTTCACCTCGGCCCCGAGCGCCTTCAGGATCTGCTCGGCGACGAAGTTGTTGGAGGTCTTGTTGAGGCGGCGGGCCACGTCGCCGAGCGACTCCGACTCGGCGACGTGCAGCAGCCGCGCGCCGGCGGGCACGGTCCCGCGCCGCACCTTGCCCTGTACCTTCACGCCGCGCAGCTCGAGGAAGCGCCGGAGCGTGTGGCCGAGGTAGAGGGGCGGGCTGTCGATCTTCCGCCAGAAGGTCTGGGGGCGGCTGCCGAGGGGCAGGCGGGCCTCGACGAGGTTGCGCTGCCGCCCGCCCTCGGCGACGGAGCTCGGCGTCACCCGGCGGAGCGCGCCCGCGCGGACGGTCACGGTGCGGTTCTCGAGCCGGAAGAAGTCGCTCATGGGCTCGAGCTCGACGCGACCCTTCTCGCCCACCTTCCCGCCGGGCGCGACGTGGACCGCGACCGAGTTGAAGTTCAGGGAGAGGGCGCCGGCCGGCGCGAGGTAGGAGCGGTCGCCGGTCTCCTGATCGAAGCCCGGCCCCTCGCGCTCGTCGTCGAACCAGGAGTCGTCCACGACGAGGTCGCCCTTCACCACGCGCAGCCCCAGGTGGTAGAGCTGGCCCGCCACCTCCCACAGCCTCTCGCTCACCCAGGTCGGGTCGCCCTTGCCCCGGACGTAGAGGTGCTTCACGACCGCGCCGCCCGCCGCCGGCTCGACGTGGAACTCGGTCTCGAAGCGGTACTCCGGCCCGAGCCGGGCCAGGGCCGCTGCGGTGGTGAAGAGCTTCACGTTGGAGGCGGGGTTGAGGAGCTCGTCGGCGTTGTGGGCGTAGAGGATCTCGCCCGTGTCGAGCGAGGCCACCGCCACGCCGGCGCGCGCGCCCGCGAGCGCGCTCGACGCCAGGATCTCGGCGAGCGCGCCGCGGAGCTGCGCCAGGGCCTCCCTGCGCGAGGGCTCGGCGGCGCGCGCGGGCGAGGCGAGGTGGGCGACGAGCGCGGCGAGCGCCAGGGCGGGGACGAGCTTCGCGATCCTCACGGCCCTTCCTTCCCTGCCTCTCCCGGGGCGCTGCCGGCCGCCTCGAAGGGCCAGTATAGGGGACCCCATCTGGAGCGACAAACCCTCGATAAAGGTGGGGAAAGCGGTTACCCCGGGGCCGGCCGTTGACAGCCGCGCCCCCGAGCGGGTATCTTGCTCATGATGAGACTAAGTCGCAATAAGCCCGGGGCGCGAGCGGGCCGTCCTGCCCGGGCGCTCCTGCGCTTCCAGCGCCTTCTCGCGCAGAAGTCGCTCCGGCTCACCGCCGCCCGCGCGGCCATCGTCGAGGCGGCGCTCGAGCGGCAGGGCCACTTCCCCATCGAGGACCTGGTGGCCGATCTCCGGCGCCGCGGCATCCGCGGCTCCAAGGCCACCGTCTACCGGACGCTCCCGCTCCTCACCGAGGCCGGCATACTCCAACCAGCCGTCATTGCGGGAGATACCAAGATCTACGAGAGCGCCTTCGGGCGGGCCCACCACGACCACCTCGTCTGCAGCGGCTGCGGGAAGGTGGTGGAGTTCGAGTTCGAGGCCATCGAGATCCTGCAGCGCGAGGTGGCGGTGAGGCACGGCTTCCGGCTCGAGGGGCACCTTCACCAGCTCGTCGGCCGGTGCGCCGCTTGCCAGGCCAAGGAAGGCGAGCCCGGCGGTGCCGGACCATCCGTTCCCGCCATTCGGAACTGAGACTTGATCTCAATCAAGGAGGAGCGCGACATGGCGATGGACCTCGGCGGCGCGAGCGGCGTTCCGGCCCCGCGCGAGAAGCGGTGCCGCGGACCCGGGGAGCTCCGCTGCGGATGCGGGAGCCTGCTCGCCCGCGTGGTGGCGGGGGCGGTGGAGCTGAAGTGCCGCCGCTGCAAGCGGACCTGGAGGGTGCCGCTCGACGGCGCCCCGGAGTGACCCTCCCGCGCCCTCCCGGCGCGGGCGAACGGAACGCGAGGCCAGCGGTCGAGAGAACCCCGAGCCCCATGGCGAGCACGCGCTCGCCGGCGCGCCCCAGGCGCGCGAAAGGCTCGCATGCGGACCGCCGTCCTCGCCCTCGCCGCCTCCCTGGCCGTCCCGCTCCCCGCCGCTGCCTGGCAGGACGGCTTCTTCCACACGCGCTCCGCCGAGCCCGGCCCCGAGGCGCCGCTCGATCTGTCGGCGGTCCTGTCCGGCCCGCGCGCATGGGCCGAGGCCGAGGGGCCGGAGCTCCGCCCGTTCCGCGACGCCAGGGCCGAGCTGTCGCTCCCGGGCCACCTCCTGCTCGCGGCGTCGGCGGGATGGCAGAAGGACCGGGAGCGGGGCGAGACCCGCTTCTCCGTGCTCCAGGGCGCGATCTCGCTCGCGCTCGGCGGTGAGGCGCTCCGCGCCGGCCTGCGCGTGGAGTACGAGGAGCGCGACCCGGCCCTCGAGTACGCGGTGGACGTCGCCGACTGGGATCTCGCCGGCGGCGCGGGCGAGGACGCTCCCGGCCGGCGCCGGGCGCTGAAGACGCTGCTCGCCCTGGCCTGCGAGCCCGCCTCGCTCGACCTCGCCGTGAACGTCATGGCCGAGACCGACCTCGCCCTCGGGACGACCCGCCTCGGCTGGTCGGCGGGCGCGCTGTGGACGGTCCTCCCCGGCAGCGCGCCGGACGGAAGGGGAAAGGCGGCGCTCGCCGTCGGCCTCGAGGCCCACGGCCTCCTCGGCGACCTCTGCGCTCCGGCGCTCTCCGGCCCGGGCGCGGCCCTTCACCTCGGGCCGGTGGTGCTCCTCCGGCCGGCCGAGGGGCTGGCCGTCCGCGGCCAGCTCGCCGCCGACCTCACCCGTCCCGGCGCGGGCGGGGTGCGCCTCGTCGTCGCGGCCGAGATCTAGACCGCCGCGGCGAGCGCCTCGCGGACCCGCGCGGCGCGGCCGAGGCGCGCCTCGACCCGGGAGAGGAGGTCGCGCCGCGAGCGCTCGACCTCGCCGGGCGAGAGGCCGAGGGCGCGGCCGGCGACGAGGTCGAGCTCGCGCTGCGCCGGGCGCGCCAGCATGGCCGCGAGGTCGGTGGTCACGGGGTCGTCCGCCAAGGCCTCGTGGCAGCGGGCGAGCTCGCGCCGGAGCGGGGCGAGGGCCCGCGGCGCCGGAAACGGCGCGGCGGCGAGCACGCGGCAGTCGACGTCGGCGATGGCCTGCGCCCCGGTGAGCTGGCGGGCGGCGAGGTCCACGGCGAGCCGCACCGGCGTGGACGAGAGGACGAGGGCGAGGAGCCACGGCTCGACCGCGCCCTGCGGGCCAGGGAAGAGGGCGTGCCACTTCTTGTCCTCGTAGAGCCCCGCGGCGTTCAGGAAGGCGAAGGCCCGCGCCCCGACCTTGGCCGGGTAGAGCACCGGCGCCGGCTGGCGTCCCGGCGCGAGCCGCCACCACGGCGAGCGGGCGGCGCAGGTCGGCCGCAGGTGCACGCCGAGGGCCTCCCCGCGAAGGACGAGGGCGCGCGCCGTCTCCGTGTCGCGCGCGGGCCGGAAGAGCACCCGCGTCGGCAGGGCGACCGCGGGCGAGCGCGCCTCCTTGAGCGTCGCGAGGAGCGGCACGACGTCGGACGGCGCGAGCGACGACTCGCCGGCGAGCGGGCTCGCGTACCGGCCGCCCCCGAGCGGGAGGAGGTGGAAGAAGGCGTTGCAGCCGGACTTCACGCCGAAGCGGACCTCGCAGACGTCCCCGACCCGCAGCGCGCCGCGGGCGCCCGCCGGATCCGCCCTGGGGGCGAGGCGCACGCGGGTGCTCCCCGCGCCGCGGGCGAGGTCCGCGAGGTCGCGAGAGGTGAGGTCCGCGAGCGGCACCGACGCCTCGGCCCGGGGCCGGTCGCCGGCGCCCTCTCGCCACACGCAGAGCGCCGTGTCCACCGAGGCCGCGAAGCTCCCCGCGGCCCGGGAGCGGAGGTCCAGGGCGAGCCCGCCGCGGGCGCGGGCATCGCCTAGGAGCGGCTCGGCGGAGCGGGAGGTGAAGAGGGCGGCCGGCCAGACGAGCGCCGCGACGCGCGACCGCCGGATGGCGAGGGCCGCGAAGTGGGCCGAGAGGTCGGCCTGAGCCGAGAGCCCGCTCGCCCGCACGGCGCGGACCTTGGCCTCGCGGGGCAGCGCCTCGTGCCGGACGAAGGGCGGGTTCGCGAGGACGAGGTCGCAGGCAGGCCAGGGGCGCGAGAGGGCGTCGCCCCGCGCCACCCGCGCGTCGGCGCCGAGGAGCGCGAGCCGCGCCGCGGCGGCCCTCGCCGCGAGCGGCGAGAGGTCGATTCCGAGGAGCCGGAGCCGTCCCCCGGCGCGGCGGGCGATCCGCTCCGCGGCGGCGAGCAGGGCGCCGCCGCCACACGCCGGGTCGAGCACCGCGAGGCCCGAGAGCGCCCGGGCGAGGGCCGGGGAGGGGCGCGCGAGGCCGAGGAGCATGGCGACGCCGTCCGCGGGGCCGGGGCCGCCGCGGAGCGCCGCCGCATGGGCGAGCCCGAACGCGGCGAGGATGCGCGCCTCCGCCTCGCCGGTGAAGACCGCGCCGGGCGCGCCTCCGAGGGCGCGGGCCGCGACGGCCTCGAGCAGGCGCCCGTCGATCCGCCCGTCCACGGGGTCGAGCTCGCTCGCCACCTCGAAGCGCGAGAGCGGGCCCGCCCGCGTCCCGCGCAGCCGGCGGATGGCGGCGGCGAGCCGGGCCGACGGCGCGAGGCGCGACAGGGCCTCGAGGGGAGGTCCGAGGGCGCTCGCGCCCGGCGGGATTCCGCGCGCCACCGGCTACCGGCCTTCCGCGTCGAGGGGGACGTCGAGCACGGGGAGCGTGCGGGCGTTCCGCGTCGCGAAGTGCCACCACTCGTTGGGGTGGACGAGGAAGCCGGCCCGCTCCATCGCCTCGCGGAGCAGGGCCCGGTTGCGACGGGCGGCGGGCGCGACCCCCTCCGTCGCGTCCGCGTGCGCCCGGGCGTCGAAGGTGTCGAAGGGCGTGGGCATCTCCACCGCCGCACCGCCGGGCCCGACGAGCGTCAGGTCCACCGCCGCGCCGCGGTTGTGGTTCGAGCCCCGGCGTGGATCGGCCACGTAGCCGGGGTCGGGCCGGATGCGCCACATCTCCCGCTGGATCGATAGGGGCCGATAGCAGTCCCAGAGCCTCAGCCGGTACCCCTTCGCGCGCAGCGCCGCCGCGGCCCTGGCGAGCCGCCTCGCGGCGGGGCGCACGAGGAGGCAGCGCGCCGAGGGGTAGACCCTGCGCCCGAGGAAGTTGTCCGCGGTCGCGTAGCGAAGGTCCAGCACCGCGTCCGGGACGAGCCGAGACACGTCCACCAGATCGGGCCGGGCGGCCGGGGTGGCGGCGAGCAGCAGTCCTGCAGCGAGCGCGATCACGCCGTCATTCTAGCGGTGCGGCGGCGGCTGGGCGCGAAACTGGCGCTGTCAGGGAGAGCGGGTACGATCCCATCGATCGGAGACATCGATGACCTATGCCGACGAACGCGTCGCCGCCGAGATGGGGCGCGCGCTCATGGCCATCTACCGCGCGGGACTTCAAGTGAGGCTCTGGCCGGACGCCCTCTCCGGCCGGGCCGGCGCCCGCATCGTGAGCGGCGCGGGATCGAAGCCGCGCCGGGCCGCGACGCCCCGCTCCGCCACCGGCGAGGGCGACTCGCCCCTCGCCGCCATCTACGCGGCGGTGCAGCGCCTCAACGAGCGAGCCGGCTCGATCGTCGTCCAGCTAGACTGACGCCGGGAACCCGCTGCGGCGCTGCTCCCGGTCCCGGGCCACGGACCGGACGCCCCTGCTTGGCGTTTCCAGCGTCGCCACCTGGCTCCGGATGCGGGTGCCACGGCCGTGCGAGATGGCGTCCCCTTCGTGTCGCGTGCGCCCGCGTCCCCCGAGCGCTAGACCTTCCCCCGTGCCGCTCGCCATCTCCGCCCCCGGGCACCAGGCGGTCCCCGGCGCCGACTTCGTCTGGTTCGTCTACGGTTCCTCGCTCGACCGCGAGGCCTTCCGCGCCTGGGCGGCCGAGCACGGCTACACGCTCCCCGACGCCTCTCGCGCCTTTCCGGCGCGGCTCGACGGCTGGCGCCTCGCCTTCGACGTCGCCTCACGGTACTGGAGTGGTGCCGTGGGGAGCCTCGTCCCCGAGGCCGGCAGTCTCGTGGAGGGGCTGGCGCTGCCCATGCCAGGAGCGGCCCGCGGCCTCGCCGACCACAAGGAGGGAACGGTTTCGGGCCTCTACCGCCCGCAGACGGTCGAGGTGACGCCGCTCGCCGGCGGCCCGCCGGTCGCCGCCGTCGCCTACGTGGCGAGCCCCCATCGCCGGCTGCCAGCCGAGGAGGCGCCCGCCGCGGCCTGGCTCGAGGCGGTCATCCGCGGCGCCCGCGCCTCGGGCCTATCGCCCGGGTGGATCGCCGAGCTGGAGCGGTTGCGGCGTTGAGGTCGCAGGCCGTATCGGGCCAGGTGCGCGAGGCCCCCAACTGGGACAGTATAACGGAAATGCGTCCGCGAAAGCGGACGGCTATGTGGAGCCGCCTCAGCCAAACAGGAGGCACTTCATGAGCACGATTCGAGACGAGGTACTGGCCGCCAACGCCGCCTACGCGAAGGCATTCGGCGACAAGGGGAAGCTGGCCATGCCGCCGGCGCGGCGCTTCGCGGTCCTCACCTGCATGGACGCGCGGCTCGACCCGGCCCGCTTCGCCGGCCTGGCCGAGGGCGACGCCCATGTGGTCCGCAACGCCGGCGGCCGCGCCTCGGACGACGCCATCCGCTCGCTGGTCATCTCGTACAAGCTCCTCGGCACCAAGGAGTGGTTCGTGGTCCACCACACCGACTGCGGCATGGAGACCTTCACCGGCGATGTGATGCGGGGGCTGCTCGAGAAGAGCCTCGAGACCGCCGCCCTGGAGAACGGCAAGTGGCGCGACGTCGGGCGCGGCCCTGGCTCGGTGGAGGGCGAGTTCGTCGACTGGCTCACCATCGGCGACCGGGAGGGAAGCGTGGTGCGGGACGTACGGCGCCTGCGCGCCCATCCCCTGGTCCCGCGCTCCATCCCCATCCACGGCTACGTCTACGACGTGCGGACCGGCCGGCTGGTGGAGGTGCCGGAGGCCACCAGGGCCGGGCAGGCAGCCTGACCGGCCGGGCCCTGGTCACCCGACCAGCTCGACCCGGTTCCGCATCGACGCCGAACGGCGAGGCTCGCCAGAGCCGGTGAGGACGAAGTCGTCGTCCATCACCGGGACGTGGCATCCGTAGCATTCCTGCACGAAGCCCGGTCCCTGGCAGCCGTGCCAGCACCGGGACGCTGTCACGGTGCGTGCGCAATCGGCTCGATGCGGCCCGAGGGCGTGGCGCGGGAAATGCAGTCCTGACAGCAGGTGTGCGGTCGCATCCTGAATTGCCTTCGGAGATCAACCCATGTCGCGAACGGGTACATCGAATCGATGGGTCTGGAAACAGCTCCTCATCGTAGCCGCGCTCCTGACGATGCCCCTTCCCCCAGGGGCCAAGGCGGATGAATACGATCCGCCCGGCCGCGTGGCCCGCCTGCAGTTCCTTCAGGGTCCGGTCTCCTTCCAGCCGGCGGGCGACTCCGACTGGGTCGCTGCCGTCGTCAACCGGCCAACGACGACGGGCGACAGGCTCTGGACCGACCCCGGCGCGCGCGCCGAGCTGAGCATCGGTTCGGCGACGATCCGCCTGGCCGGAACCACCGGCTTCTCCTTCCTCAACCTGGACGACCGAACCGTCCAGGTCGAGCTCACGCAGGGGACGCTCGGCATCCGCGTGCTGCGGCTCGGCCCCGACGAGATCTTCGAGGTGGACACGCCCAATCAGGCCTTCACCATCCTGCGCCCCGGCCAGTACCGCGTCGAGGCCAGCGAGGACGGGACCACGACGTTCGTGACCGTGCGCGACGGCGAGGGCGAGTCGACCGGCGCTGGCCAGACCTACACGGTTGGCTCCGGGGAGAGCGCCACGTTCACCGGAGTGGATTCGCTCCGTGCCGACATCGGCGACGCGGGCGGTACCGATGAGTTCGACGACTGGGGCCGGAGCCGCGACCGCCACGACGGCGGCTCGCCATCGGCCCGTTACGTCTCGCGCGACGTCGTCGGCTACGAGGACCTGGACGACTACGGCTCCTGGCGCTCGGATCCGAGCTACGGCAACGTCTGGATGCCCACGCGCGTGGCTTCCGGCTGGGCTCCCTATCGGGAGGGCCATTGGGCCTGGATTTCCCCATGGGGCTGGACCTGGGTCGACGACGAGCCGTGGGGCTACGCACCGTTCCACTATGGCCGCTGGGTGAACGTCAGAGGGAGTTGGGGCTGGGTGCCCGGGCCGATCGCGGTCCGGCCCGTGTATGCGCCCGCGCTCGTGGCCTTCATCGGCGGACCGGGATTCGGCCTCTCGGTCTCGGTCGGTGGGGGCGGCGGCTACGCAGGCAACGTGGGGTGGTTCCCGCTGGGTCCACGTGAGGTCTACGTGCCCGCCTACCACGTCAGCCCTGCGTACGTGAACCGCGTCAACGTCAGCAACACGACCGTCAGCAACACGACCATCACGACCGTCTACAACACCCAGGTCACGAACAACTACAGCAGCACGAACATCACTTACGTCAACAGGACCGTGCCCGGCGGGGTGACTGCCGTCCCGCACGGCGCCTTCACGGGCGCACAGCCGGTGGCCAGGGCCGCCGTCGCCGTGAACGTGCAGCAGATTGCTTCGGCGCCCGTCGGCGCAAGGGCTCCGGTGGCTCCGACCAGGGACAGCGTTCTCGGAGTCCACGCCTCCACTGTCGGCAACGCGGCTCGTCCGCCGGCTGCGGTCGCCAACCGGCCAGTGGTGGCGAAGGTGCCGCCGCCTCCGCCACCCGTGCCTTTTGCCAAGCAACAGGAAGCGCTCGCAGCGCACCCGGGCCAGCCACTCGGCCGGCAGGAGGTCGAGAAACTGCGTCCGGCGGACGCCGCGGCGGCACACCCGCTCGTCAGGCAGGCGCCGCCGGGCAAGCCGGCGACGCCGGAAACGAGGCGTCCGGCCGGCCAGCCGGCCAAGGCACAGCCGCCGAGCGCGCCCCAGCCGAGCGCCCAGCCGCAGCCGGGCGCGCGGCCCGCCGCGGCGGGACCGGCCCAGCCGGCCAAGGC
>Ga0153915_10001619_pt1 | contig 20669 bp, 16 predicted proteins | sample Opewatmetagenome_2_FD_107003 | JGI IMG/M metagenome (GOLD analysis project Ga0153915, IMG submission 107003) | Freshwater wetland microbial communities from Ohio, USA - Open water 3 Core 3 Depth 3 metaG | ecosystem: Environmental > Aquatic > Freshwater > Wetlands | place: USA: Ohio, Lake Erie...
GAGAGATTCCTCGATATTACCACCTCACACAAAAACAACTCAACCACCGGGCAGATCTATCACGAGGTGATTTCTCGGGAACGGCGCGGAGACTATCTGGGTGCCACCGTTCAGGTCATTCCCCACATCACCGACGAAATCCGGCGGCGATTCTCGATCCTTGCGGGAAACGGCCAATACGATGTCATCATCAGTGAGATCGGCGGAACAGTGGGGGATATTGAAAGCCTACCGTTCCTAGAGGCAATGCGCCAGTTCATGAACAAAGTCGGTCCAACCAATGCTGTCGCAGTTCATGTCACACTTGTCCCATTCATTGATTCCGCAGGAGAAATCAAAACCAAACCTACGCAACACAGTGTGAAGGCACTATTGGAGCTGGGTATCCAGCCCGATATGCTTATCTGCAGGTCTGATCGTCCTCTGTCGAACGAGGTTCGTGAGAAGATCTCCCTTTTTACCAACGTTGAGCCAGAATCCGTTGTTGACGGGCGCGACGTTGCCACGATCTACGAAGTGCCTCTGGTCTATGCCGAGCAGGAGGTGGATGAGATCATCCTCGAAAAGCTCGACCTGACCTGCCCTAAGCCAAATCTCCGCGAATGGAAGAAGTTTGTTGACCGTGTCAAGAACCCTGCCGCCCGGGTGAAGATCGCAGTATGTGGGAAGTATACCGACCACAAGGACGCTTACAAAAGCATTGCAGAGGCATTTGTCCATGCGGGGGCTGCCAATAATGTTGGAGTGGATCTCGTGTGGGTGCGTGCAGAAGATATCGAGCGCGATGGAGCCGAACCACACCTACGCGGGTTTAACGGTGTTCTCGTCGCGCCTGGCTTCGGAGAGCGTGGTATTGAAGGAAAGATACAAGCCGTAGAATACGTACGTCTGCACGGCATCCCGTTTCTGGGCATTTGTCTAGGGTTGCAGGTAGCTGTGATTGAGTTTGCACGACACGCATGCGGGCTTGAGCGTGCCAACAGCACGGAGTTTGCGCAGACAGATCAAAACGTAATCGACTTGATGCTAGAGCAAAAGAAGGTGAAAGAATATGGCGGCACCATGCGTCTCGGTAGTTATCCCTGCAAAATCGATAAGGGGACGAAAGCCTTCAAAGCGTACAAGACCGATTTAATCCACGAACGCCATCGCCACCGCTACGAAGTTAACAACGCGTTCAAGGATTTGCTTGGTTCCAAAGGAATTATATTCAGCGGCATTTGCCCGGACAATAACCTCGTTGAAATGATTGAATTGGCTGAGCATCCTTGGTTTGTCGCCGCCCAATTTCACCCCGAGCTCAAGTCGCGCGCTACAAATGCCCATCCCTTATTCCGAGAATTTGTAAGAGCAGCGGTGGAGAACGGCGAAGAGAGGCAAACCCAGGCCTGACTGGCCGCCGAACGTCTCCCTATGTTTCAATTCCTCGTTGCCAGTTGTATTGTCACACTGGCTATCCCTTACCTCAGCCTCGACCCAAACCCTGGAATCTGTGTCCCTTCTTTGCGCCGTCAAGAGTCGTCCGCCACTCCTAGAGCCATCCGCCGCGGTTCGTCGACAAAGAGACTTCTTGCGCTAACGTTCGATGCCTGCCCAAGCTCAGTCAAACGGGGATACGACGAGGCAATTGTGCGAATCCTGCTGCAAACAAGAACACCAGCCACATTTTTTCTCGCGGGACGGTGGGCCGCAAGACACCAGCGCGCGACCCGTTTCCTTTCTCGGCAGAAGTTGTTTGCTATCGGTAGTCATGGCCACGCCCATGCTCACCTCAGTCATCTTGGCGATAGTGCCATCGGTGCAGATCTGGGGAGAAGCAAGGAAGTTCTTCAACGAATCATCGGCCGCCCGATTACTCTTTTCCGTCCTCCCTATGCCGAAGACGATCCACGCACGTGTCACATTGCCGACTCTCTTGGACTCGTAACAATTTTATTCGATTTTCCCTCCGGTGATCCTGACACAGCTGCTACTGCACGGAAACTGATCGACTACGTATCCACAAGGGCGCGCAATGGATCCATAATTACCATGCACGTAAATGGACGAGGGTGGCATACCGCGGAGGCATTGCCGGAAATCCTGAGTCGACTCCGCAAGCGAGGATTTACATTTGTCACTGTGCCTACCTTGCTCGATGTAAACTCACCGCGATCTCCAAAGGCACCGGGCGGCCAATGAGAACCTTTGTAGAGCAGGCTCTGTTCCTGTAAAGGTTTGTGCAGTAACTAGGCTGAAATCAGTCCAAGAGTAGATTGATAAGGTGCAAGGCGGCCTGAAGTGGATACAAGAGAACAATCGGTCTTAAAAACCCTTTGATTTCTGGATAAAAGATATATCTTGAGCAAACATGTTTGTTTCGTATTGATATGAGGTGTTAATGGCCAGCAATCTGTTCGCGACAAAACCTCTCTCTCTCCTCCTGGAGGAGATGAAGGGGGAGAATCGACTACGTCGCGTCCTTGGTCCGGTCACTCTTACCAGCCTGGGCGTTGGCGCCATCATAGGCACGGGGATATTTGTACTCACAGGTGTAGCCGCTCACGACAAAGCGGGTCCGGGGATCATTCTCTCGTTTGTTGCCGCCGGCACAGCCTGCATCTTTGCAGCGCTCTGCTACGCAGAGTTTGCATCAATGGTGCCTGTGGCCGGTTCAGCTTATACATATGCATATGCCACACTAGGCGAGTTATTCGCTTGGATTATCGGATGGGATCTTGTACTCGAATACGCGGTGGGATCCTCTACCGTGGCACATGGATGGTCTGCGCACTTTCAGGATCTGCTTGGAAGTTTTGGCATACATATTCCGTACGCATTCGCGAACGCACCATTTGATTTTGATGTTATGGCGGGGAAATTCTTCTCCACGGGAGCATATTTCGATGTCCCAGCCATCATCATTACCGCGATCATCACGGCAATCCTCGTGATTGGCATCCGAGAGAGCGCAGGTTTCAACGCGGGGATGGTCATCGTAAAGCTATCCATCGTGTTGTTCGTCATCGTGGCCGGAGCGTTCTATATCGATCCCGCCAACTGGCAGCCAATCGCGCCATTTGGATACACAGGAGTCAGTTTCTTCGGGCATACGCTCTTTGGCCAGACCGGAGCAAGTGGAGCACCCCTAGGAATCCTGGCCGGAGCAGCGGTGATTTTCTTCGCCTATATTGGTTTCGACTCGGTTTCTACGCATGCTGAAGAGGCAAGGATGCCAAGGCGCGACGTGCCAATCGGCATCATCGCTTCACTCATCATATGTACCGTACTCTATATTGCAGTCTCAGCAGTCTTGACCGGCATGATTCCGTATGACAAAATCAACATCAATGCCCCTGTGTCTGATGCATTTGCGCAAAAGGGACTCCCCTGGGCGCAGCGGCTGGTTGATGTCGGCGCAATCACGGGCATCACATCGGTTCTCCTCGTCATGATGCTGAGTCAACCTCGCGTGCTCCTTGCCATGGCGCGCGATGGGCTAGTTCCTACCAGCTTCTTCGGGGCAGTCCATGAGAGATTTCGGACACCATACAAATCAACGATGCTGACTGGACTCTTCGTCGCAACGATGGCAGCAGTTCTTCCCCTCCGCATTCTAGCTGAGCTGACAAATATCGGCACATTGCTGGCCTTCGTAATTGTTTGCGCGGCGGTCCTGATCATGCGCCGCACAAACCCAAATGCCGAGCGTCCGTTCCGAGCACCGTTCGTGCCACTGGTCCCGATTCTGGGGATACTCTCCTGCCTCTTGCTCATGTTCTCGCTGCCTGTGGAAAACTGGTGGCGTCTCATTGTTTGGCTTGTGATTGGTTTCCTGATTTATTTCGGCTACGGTAGGAGACACAGTGTGATGGCGAAGATGAGAAGCAAGGCAGCTGTGACCGAAAAATGATCGACCGATCAGTTCCGCGGTTGGGTCTTGCACCGGGACAGACCTCGCGTGAAGGTATACCGCTGCAGGCATCACTTTTCGTTCCTTTCAGTTGGACATGTACTTCACAGCTGCTCATGATCCGTAAGCCGTTGAGTACCTGCTTGCAGTTGACTGGGCCGCTCGGTTTCACATTCACAAGCTAGTACCCCGACAACCGGAAACAGAGCCTAGTCATCGTTAGAACCGTCTCGTACCTCGCTCCAGTTCTCTTCCTCCCTTGATTCTTCTCCTCATCCATGCTACTTTGGCTTCACGCGTCATTTCCACAACTGCAAAGGGAGTTTCCAATGCCAAATGGAACAGTAGCTGTCGCCTATGCCATCGAAGCAGTCAAAGCATCTGGAACAATAGTCCGCGTCGACTCTACCGGTTTCGCGGAGGTCCTGAGGAAGTCCGATTCTCCTCTTGTTGTCACCGCCGAGGGATGGCTTTTTGGCAAGACCTATGAGTACTTGACAAGCTACAGGGGCTTCTGCTTCTATACGAGGTCCAAGGAACAGCTCCAGCTACCGGGACGCGCGGAAATTGTCCACGCACAAAGAGTTTGGGCTCCAAGTTGACCGGGAGTTGTTCCCTCCTACCGCGTGAGGACGCAATGTTGCCCCCAATACAGGAAGCATTATGAAAGCAATGCTTCTAGGGCGTGTCAGCGATATGCGGAGCACTGTCGCTCCATTGGACTACGTAGACATCCCACCTCCGCCCGTGAAACCAGGAGAAATCCTGCTCAGAGTCTCTACCTGCGGGGTTTGTCACACAGAGCTGGATGAAATTGAAGGACGGACTCTTCCGCCACGCTATCCAGTGATTCCGGGCCACCAGGTTGTCGGCCGTGTTGAAGAGACCGCCTCCGACGTTTCTGGAATTGCTCCTGGTCAACGATTTGGTGTCGCCTGGATCTTCTCTGCGTGCGGCAACTGTGAATATTGTCTTGGTGGTAACGAAAATCTCTGTCCGCAGTTCCGCGCAACAGGGAGGGATGTTCATGGTGGGTATGCCGAGTACATTACTGTTCCAGCAGCGTTCGCCCATCGGATTCCTGATTGCTTCACCGACACTGAGGCGGCACCTCTCCTTTGTGCTGGAGCGATCGGTTACAGATCTATTAGACTGGCAAATTTTCGGGACGGACAGACTCTCGGTCTCACAGGATTCGGTGCCTCGGCTCACCTGGTTCTTAAGATAGTAAAGTACAAGTATCCGAATTCGCCGATCTTCGTTTTTGCAAGAAGTCCGTCAGAACGGGTTTTTGCACAGGAGCTGGGAGCAGCGTGGACCGGCGATATTGGGGAGAGCCCTCCGCACCTTCCCACAGCAATCATTGATACTACTCCGGCATGGGAACCAATTCTCGCGGCATTGACCGTGCTCGCCCCAGGAGGTAGACTCGTCATCAACGCAATCCGTAAAGAGTCAGCCGATCGGGCTCTACTCACAACCCTTGACTATCCGTCTCAGCTCTGGATGGAGAAAGAAGTGAAGAGTGTTGCCAACGTAACCCGGGCTGATGTACGGGAATTCCTCGACCTTGCTTCTGAGATTCCACTCATCCCGGAATTTCAGGAATTCCCACTCGCTGATGCGAATGCTGCTCTGCGGGAGTTGAAAGCTCGTAGTGTTCGAGGTGCAAAAGTACTAAGAATTTCCTGACATCGGAGGAAATGTGGTCGAACTCTTGCGCACGTCGATTAAAGGTAGTGTAGGCAGGTCTCTTCGCGTCTTTTGCATCCTGCTTATCTTCCAATGTCCGAGGGCAATGTTTGCTCAGCCGCTCGAGATAGGTGGCGGATTCATGCTTGCCCTCCCCCAAAGCCAATTCAAGAGAAATGTTGAAGGCGTTGGTGGTGGACTTAACGCATATCTCAGTTATGCTCAGGAAGAGCAACCATTCGCCTTCGGCCTTCAGTTAACTTTCATCAACTACGGTTCAGAAGATACGAAGGCTGTCATCTATGGACCAGGCAACCCAGTAGACGGAAAGGTTACAACGAGCAACAACATTCTATCAGTTCATTTGCTGACACGCTTGCAGCCCAATGTCGGAGCAGTCCGCCCTTACCTCGAGGGGCTTGCGGGATGGAACCACCTTTTCACTGAAACGCTTCTGGAGGACGAGGGAACTGGTGAGACAATCCAGACCCGTACCAACTTGGATGACGATGCATTCAGCTACGGTGCTGGGGGAGGTGTTCAAATCAGGTTGTCAGGGCCGGATTCGCTCGCTGCTGACGAGTCATCTGCAACCTGGTCGCTCATTCTGGGGGCGCGCTACATGTTCGGTGGAAGAGCGAAATATTTGAAGGAGGGGTCAATCACACGTGAGAACGGCAGGGTGGTCTTTACAACCCTCGAATCGACGACGGACCTATTTCAGTTTTTGATTGGTGTTTCCTATCATTTTTGACTTCAAATCACAGCAAACTCCTACCTCGTCCAAATCTCCGACCGCCCCAACAATGGGATCAACACGTACCCCCGAAGTTTGAGCGTTGCCGTATCCTTCAGCACCATTTTGCCACTGTAGGTGCTTCCATTTTCCGGATCATAGACCTTCCCTCCCGTCCACTCATCATCACCGTCATATTCAAACCCCCATAGGATTGTCATACCAAGCACTTTCTGCGAATGACGAGAGGGATCAGGATTCTTATCGTCTACGACTTCTTTCCCTTCCTTCATGGGCTCCTTCAGCCAGACAATAGTACCACAGTAAAGACTGTCACACCTGGTAATGCGCACCTTGGCTTTCCCCTCAGCAGTTAGCCAGTCACCAAGAATGGCGTCGCCCCCTTGGGCCTGCTGGGCAACGCCCAGCGCATAGACCCCAATTGTGAGAAAAGAGCCAAGTGCTGCTATTGCGAACGCATTGCGAGGGAAATCTCCGGCGTGTGCCATGCCACAATCTCCTGAAAATTCGGTGAAAGCTTAGCCCGCATGCTTTTCCTTGAAGCCCCGTACCATCCACCCTTTCGCGAGCCAGAGCCCTATCGGAGTCATCAACGCGATCACCCCATATATGAACCACATAGTCTCCGTATTCATTTGCGATGGGGGAACGCCAGAAGGGCAATACTGCGATAGAAACCAACCAGCATACAGACCAGTGATGACTTTGGTGAGAAACCATGGAAACTGTCCAAGACCCATATAGATCCCCGTCATATCTTTCGGTGCAACTTCTGCAATCCATTGCAGAAACCGGGGTGACCACATTGCCTCTCCAATCGTCGTCCCGATCAGAAAGGCAAATAGCGTTACGATGTTGGGACCAAGGGTCAGGAGGAACGTCGGAGCCGCCATCACAAGCGTTCCGACAATCATCATGGTATAGGTCTTCTTATGACTGGTGAGTGCCGTGACGATCGGCGTGAGGACAAAGATGAGGAGCGGCGCGAAATTGACGAAGAACTCATAGTTCTCACTTACCACTCCCGTGAAAGCGCGGTTGCAGTACTGCGGAAGCGTCAGCCAGTTGTGAGCAAAGAGCGTCTGCACCGGTATGAGAATAAAAATAAAAAACAGAAAGCGCCCGTCGCGGATGGGGAAGTGCTTCAGATAGTACAGCGCCTGCTCCCGAAGGGGTTTCCGTTCCTCTTTCTTGGTTTCCTTCGCTCCACCCCCTGTACCTGTGACAGTTGCTTCCCGAACCGCACGTGTCGTCAATATAAACGCGATCACAGCCATCCCAACAACGGTTAACGAGACATACACCCAGAATACGCCTGGGATACCAAATGCCTTGCGGACCGGGGGTGAGATGAGTCCCGGAAGGAATCCCCCCAGATTCATCAGGGCATACAACATGGCATACCCCATCGCCGCTGTTTTCTCCGTGGTGAAGAAGCGGACAGCTGCATAGCATGCTGGCTGATAGATACCGTATCCCAGGATAATCCAGAGAATTCCACCGAGAGCTATGAGGTGTGGGAGGCTCCACATGCCACGCGCACCGCTTAGGTCAGGACTCACAGCGAGTAAGACACGGCCGATCACCATGAGTCCGAGTGCAATGAGCAGAGCCTTACGTGGCCCAACCAGGTCAACAGTTGCACCCAGCACTAGCATTGCAAGCGTGATGCCCGCGCTCAGGAAAGACACCATGAGATCCGCTTGGATGTCGTTCAGGCCAACATATTCATTGAAGAAGATAGCCAGCAAGCCCAAGACTCCAAAATAGGTGAGCCCTTCGAGAACATACGAGACGTTAATTCCCCAGAGAGCCCGCGACACGTGGAGAAGATCAACAAACGGTTGGACGATTTCCTTGCCGGTGGAGTGAAGCACTGACCGCAGCGATACTGGTTCGGGGGATGTCGGTTCGTTCATAGTGCTCTATGATTGCTGCAGATGGATTACGAGAATTTTAGACTTCGGACAGTATACGCGAAATCCCTGTGAAAAGACAGCGCTTGTAATCGTGAAAAGGATTTTCGTAATTTCATCGAGATGGTATCGCTCGAGAACAGAGTCAAGGAATTCTTTGCGCCGGATGGTCTGCTGACCTCGCACCCCGGGTTCGAGTTCCGGCAGCAGCAACTGGACATGGCCATCTTCCTTGCTCGTGCCCTCGAAGAACAACGTCACCTCATCATTGAAACACCTACCGGCACAGGTAAGACTCTCGCCTATCTGGTACCTGCACTTCTCTATGCCCGGCAGAGCGGACATCGCATTGTTGTTTCCACATACACAAAGAATCTCCAGGAACAGCTCCTCCGCAAAGATCTCCCATTGGCGCTCGGGCTTCTTGGCTTGCAGATCGAAGCTGTGGCATTAAAGGGGAGGAGAAATTATTGTTGCACAACACGGCTCCACAATGCACTTGCCGCGCCACCTTCTCTTTTTGCCAAAGAAGAATCTGTGGAGCTTCGGAGACTTGCAGATTGGGCAGCAACCTCGGCGGACGGCGACTTGGAAAGCCTGCCGTGGGTCCCCGATACCAATGTGTGGTCCGCGGTATGCTCTGAAAGAGGCATCTGTGCGCCACAGGCGTGCGGATTCGAATGCTTTTACCAGCGGATTCACTCCCGTGCCCGCAATGCAACCCTCATAATTGTCAACCACGCGCTCTTCTTCAACCTTCTCGCACTGCAGGACGCCGATGATACATATATCTTCAATAGCCCAGTAGTCATTCTTGATGAAGCACACATGCTGGAAGCTGTTGCCAGTGCAGGGCTCGGGAAACGGCTTTCGCATCGACAAATTCAGACCGTCCTCCGTCGACTCTACAACCCGTCAACACGAAAGGGACTTCTAGCAAGACAGACCAAGCAAATCAGGACTCAGACGACAAGAGTGAAGAACGCTGCCAATGATTTCTTTGATGCAATTAGCCAAGCAGGTCGCAGGCTTTCTGCCACAGGCGAAGAATCATCTCCCCACGAGAGCACCACGGTACGCATCCGCGTGCCACACCTCATCCCGGACACTCTTGGAGCATCTCTAAGAGATCTGCAGGCCGGAGTTCGGATGCTGGAGGAATCTGGTACGCTTTCCACTGAGGTCAAGAAGGAACTTACAGTTGCTCGACGCTCCCTCTTGGAGGCTCAGCTCTTCATCGACGAGTTTCTCGAGCAGCCCGATCCGGACCTCACATACTGGTTGGAAGGGACGCCCGGTCGGCGAGAACATGTCACGCTCTGCGCATCGCCGTCGGATGTCAGCAGCATGATTGGAGCAAGAATCTTCCGTCCCGATGCTTCCGCGATCCTCACGAGCGCCACACTCGCAGTCAACGGACAGCTCGACTATTTCCAGCATCGCACCGGTGCAATCGGCGTGCAAGGCCTCATCCTTGGCTCTCCTTTTAATCATATGCGCCAGATGCGCCTTTGCCTTGCGCGCGATATTCCCGATCCTGAGTCACCATCGTTCCGGCAGGAGCTTCCCCCCTGGATTCTTCGATCCGTTATTCGCACCCATGGGAGGGCACTTGTTCTCTTCACGAGCAATAGCCTCATGCATGAAACGGCGGGGAAGCTTGCTGCGGAGTTTCAGTCCCGAAACCTCCGACTTCTAGTCCAAGGAATCGACGGACAACGGCATGCTCTTCTAGAGGAATTCAAAGAGGACGTTCATTCCGTTCTCTTCGGGCTTGACAGCTTTTGGACAGGAGTGGACGTCCCGGGGGAGGCTCTCGAGCATGTCATCATCACCCGCCTCCCATTTGCGGTCCCTAACCACCCCCTTGTCGAAGCACGCATCGAAGCCATCACCCGGGAGGGGGGAAATGCCTTCTTTGAGTACACTTTGCCTGAGGCAGTCCTGAAATTCCGTCAGGGAGCCGGGCGTCTCTTGCGTTCTAGGTCAGATCGGGGCATTCTGACCGTTCTCGATTCGCGAATTTTGCACAAAAGTTACGGACGGACCTTTCTCGCCTCCCTACCCCGCTGCCCGGTCGAGATCCTGAGCACATCAGGGACCACCGAAGAAATTGTCCCAGAGGAGTGGTGATTCCTCACTTTTGTGTTTGAAAATTCAAATCATTCTCCTATCTTTCTTACCAACAACTCACAGGAGGATCAATGGCAAAGGCAATGTCAAAGTCGGCGATCGTCGCCCACTTCGCAGCGAAGTTTGGACTGAAGAAGAAAGTTGCCGCAGCGTTCTTCGAGGAACTCGCGAAGGTTGCGTACCGCGAAGCAAAGAACTCATTTACCATTCCCGGCATTGGAAAGCTGGTACTGGTAGACCGGAAGGCACGCCTTGGCCGCAACCCGAAGACGGGTGAAACTATTCAGATCCCTGCGAAGACGGTCGTCAAATTCCGCGTAGCCAAAGCGGCAAAAGAAGCGATCCTCATCAAGAAGTAATCATCACCTACCTATTGCTCAGAGTTGCTGTTCATGCGTCCCGGCGTTACCGCCGGGACGTTTCTTTATGTGCGAAGTGCATAGATCCTTCCGTCGTCCGAAACTTACCTTTGGTTTTGTTCTTGGCGACCTAACCACGTGCGAGATGCTGCATTGAAACTCACGGCATGCTTTCGTACATTGCACTGCCATGAAAGGTCCGATCGTAGCCCTCCGCGAGTTCACCCGCACGCTTGGCCCCGTTGAACAGGCGCAGATTGTAGCATCCACGGCTGTAGTTGTCACGATGGTGACCATCATCAGCGCTCTTGCTGTGACCGGCCAGCAACCTCGACTGATGGATTTCATCAGTATTCTCGCGGTCGGGACGATAGGATTCACCAGCGTCTACTTTTCCCTCCATTACAGCCGCCAGCTCGACGAGCAACGCCAGCAGCTCCTTGCCCTCAATACGATTGCCGAGTCTGTCAACCGCGTTGTCGAGCTAAGCGTCGTTCTCCAGACCGCCCTCCATACGATCACCGAAATACTGCCGGCAACTGCGGGCTGGATCTACATGCTCGAAGACAGCCGCTTTGTACTTAAGTGCTCCAAAGGGGCAGCGATAGATTTTCTAGCCTTCCACGAGGAAGCACAGCAGCACCCAGAACTGTGGCTCCATCACCCTCGTGTGGAACGCGAACAACTCAGCGACATCGCGGGGCGCATCCATCCCGCTTTAAAGGAGTCAGGAATACAATTCTGGGCATCCATTCCTTTACAGACGATGGAAGGAATCGCAGGAGCTCTCATCGTCGCAGGCCAAGACTACACGATGTTCACCTCCAAGCAGGCGGAGCTCATGGAGGCCTTTGGAAACCAGATCAGTGTCGCACTGAGCAATGCACTCCTCTTCGAACGGCTGAAGACCTCCGAACGGCAATACGCCGACCTCTTTGAAAATGCTCCAGACATTTATTTCAGTGTTGACAGGACTCATCATGTTCACGGGGTCAACAAGACCGGCGCAGACATGCTTGGCTACCCTAAAGAACTGATTCTTGGCCGCAGGCTCGAAGAGCTCTTCACGTCAGAGCGGAGGGAGATCCTCCAGAGTATCATTGAAGAAATGTTTTCTGCGGGCCATGCATTGAAGGATGTTGAGGCACAGATGGTTCGGCAGGATGGTCGCTCTCTTAATGTTATGCTTAACGCCACGCTGGTCTTCGATGAACACGGTCAGACAGTCAATGCGCGAATTGTTGCACGCGATATCACTGAGCGTAAGCTTATGGAAGGGGCCATCCTCCATGCACAGAAGATTGACAGCATTGGCAACCTTGCTGGTGGAATCGCCCATGATTTTAATAACCTTCTTGCTGCGATCCTCGGTTCAGCATCAGTGATGCGCCGCAAACTTTCTTCCCAAACGAGATTGGCCAAATACGTAGAGATCATTGAATCTTCTGCCCGGCGAGGATCGTCGCTGACACGACAGCTTCTGACATTCGCCCGGAAGACGGAACCCATCGTTGAACCACTGAATATTAACTCGGTTATTGAAGAGACTATTGAGATGTTACAGCGGAGTGTGTCGAGAGATATCACCATCCACACTTCTCTTACCAGCGAGAGAGTAACCGTGAACGGCGACGCAGGCCAGATTCAACAGGCATTGCTCAACCTGTTCCTCAATGCGCGTGATGCCATGCCCGACGGTGGAATCCTATCTATCTCCACTGGTGTCACTACAGCTGACGCGCATACGACAAGTCGATTTTCGTCAATTCGGGCGGGAAGCTTCGTCACACTGCAGGTGGGAGACTCCGGCCATGGAATCCCATTGGAGATCCAGAACCGCATCTTCGAGCCATTCTTCACAACAAAGGACCATGGAACAGGACTTGGACTTTCTGTCGTGTACGGCGTCGTTCACGGTCACGGCGGCTTCATCGAAGTCGAAAGCGCGCCTGGACAAGGAACCCTTGTCACTGTCTATCTACCCCGTGCAGTTGGTGTATCGGTTGAGCGAACTCGTAAACGGCGCGCACGGCTGCCCCGGGGATCTGAACGCATTCTCATTATCGATGATGAAATCAGTGTCTGCGAGGTTGCCAAGGATATGCTTACCGGGCTTGGCTACACCGTCCACGTCGCCCATGACGGTAAGGAGGGCGTAGACTATTATCAAACACGTCAGGGTAGCATCGACCTAATCTTGCTTGATATCAACATGCCGATCATGGGAGGAAGGGATGCACTCGAACTGCTACGAAAGCTCAACCCGGGTGTCCCGATCGTCATCGTGACGGGATATGGCAAAGATACTGTGGAGACCTCCAAGTTCTCCAGCGAAGTCAACGCCTTCATCCAGAAGCCTTTCCAGCTGGAAACACTGGCACTCAAGGTACGCAACGTGCTCGATAGTCAGGTCACCCATCAGCAACCGGTGAATTGAAATGGACACGCTCTTTCAAGAGCTCAAGAAAGCTCGTGAGGCAAAGGGAATCCCCCTCGCCCAAATTTCCGATATTACGCGGATCACTGAAGAGTATCTTGAGGCCATTGAGAATGGCAACGTGAAGATTCTTCCGCAGGCATACGTTCGCGCATTCATCCGTGAATACGCTGATGTTGTTGGGCTTTCGCCCGATGAAGTTATGGCAAAGTATGACGGGCTTTCATCTACCACGGGGCCAAAACCGCCGAGCTCCACTCCTGCCGAAACCGCGCCAACATCACCGCCAGCACTCCCCTCTATTACACCCGAAAAGAAGTCAATACTGCTTAACGCCACAACAGCGAGGATTGCGCTTTCTATCGTCGCTGTCGGCGTTCTTCTGGTAATCGCATGGAATCTCACCGGCCGCAAGAGTGGACCAACCATTGAGGAGGTGCCATTCCAGACAGTGCTTAAGCAAGAAGAACAGCGACTAGCCCCTTCACAAACCGGGCCACAGGCAGTGCCGCCAGTCGTCCCAACACCTTCTCTGTCACCGGCTACGCCCGCGGACAGCCTCCTTCTGCGGGCATCCACTGTGGATTCTATATGGATCATGATCATTATTGACCAGCAGCAACCGAAGGAATATCTTTTCCCGCCAAATGCCAAGGCATCCTGGAAAGCGCGCGATCGCTTTTTAGTGACACTGGGAAACGCAGGGGCGGCAGAATTCACCCTCAACAAGCAAGCGCTCGGCCCGCTTGGAAAACGAGGAATTGTGGTTCGGAACTACGAAATCTCCAGGAAGAACCTCACAACAAAGTAATATGCCCGAGGCTCCGCAAACCATTGCCAAGCGGATTGAGAAACTCCGCGCCGAGCTGCACGAGCACGACTATCGCTACTACGTGCTCGCTGAACCTACGATCCCAGATGAAGAGTACGACGCGTTGATGCGGCAGCTCCAGGAGCTTGAAAAGCTGCATCCAGAGTTCAAGAGCCCGGACTCTCCCACCATGCGCGTTGGGGGACAACCAACCAAGGAGTTTCCAACTGTCACACATACCCCACCCATGCTCAGTCTCGCCAACTCCTATTCCGAGGTGGAGATCCGAGACTTCGATCGACGCGTCCGCTCATTACTTGGGAAGGACGTTCCCATCTACGTAACAGAACTGAAATTCGATGGTGTCGCAATTGCTCTCCGCTACCAGAACGGCATTTTTGTCCGGGGTGCAACACGAGGAGACGGCACGCGAGGAGACGACATCACTGGGAACCTTAAGACTATCCGTTCACTTCCTCTCCGTCTCCGCACGCCGCCTTTGGACTTGCGCGGAATCGAGGTGCGCGGGGAAGTCTTCATGTTTAAGAAGGATTTCGCGGCAATGAACACCCAGCGCGCCGCCGCCGGAGAGAAGACATTCATCAACCCGCGAAATGCAACCGCTGGCACATTGAAACTTCAGGATCCTGGAGAAGTTGCCGGACGGAAGATGCACCTCTATGCATACTTCCTTTATGCCGAAGAGGCGAATCTAGACAGCCACTGGGATAATCTGCAGGTACTAGCGTCCCTTGGGTTTCCCGTAAATGAGCAACGCCGGCGGTGTTCATCAATTGACGAGGTCATTGCATTCTGGAAACGTTGGGAGGCACGGCGGGAGACACTACCATACGACATCGACGGAATAGTTGTAAAGGTGGACTCCCTTCGGCATCAGCGCATCCTCGGGACCATTGCCAAGAGCCCACGCTGGGCTATAGCCTTCAAGTTTGCGGCCCGAAAAGCCGAAACTACGCTTAAAGGAATTGCGCTCCAGGTGGGACGAACGGGAGCGGTGACACCGGTCGCTGAATTGGAGCCCGTGTTCGTTGGCGGCACAACGGTTTCACGGGCCACACTACACAATGTTGATTACATCAGACAATTGGATCTCAGAGTTGGAGATACAGTTGTCGTAGAAAAAGGCGGAGATGTCATCCCCAAGGTATCAGCAGTGGTTCGTGAAAAGCGTCCACGGGGAACCTCCCAATTCACCATGCCAACATCCTGTCCAGTTTGCGCGTCGAGAATCTATCGAGGAGAGGATGAGGCAAATTACTACTGCGAGAATTCCGAGTGCCCAGCTCAGGTCCGTGGGCGCATCGAGCATTTTGCCCATCGAGGAGCTATGGACATTGAAGGCTTGGGAGAAGCCGTTGTCGAACAACTTGTCGGTCTTGAGTTGCTGCGAAACTGCGCGGATCTTTTCACCTTGCATAAACACCGAGAAACGCTCGCCAGGCTCGACCGTTGGGGTATAAAGAGCACCCAGAACCTTCTTGACGCAATTGAGAAGAGCAAGAAGCAACCTTTTCATCGAGTCCTGTTTGCACTCGGGATTCGCCATGTCGGTGAGGGTGCTGCACGTATCCTGGCCGATCACTTCTCTTCGATTGACAAGCTCCGGTTGGCCAGCAAGGAGGACCTCCAATCGATCAACACTATTGGTCCTACCATTGCCGCCAGCATAGTTCATTTCTTCGCCGACCGACACAACCGGGAAATTCTCAAACGCCTGCAACGGGCGGGACTCATACTCGAGGCCCCGCGGAAACCCAGAGGATCGTTAACCGGAAAATCCTTTGTTCTGACAGGAACGTTAGCACACTACACACGTGAGGAGGGAAAAAGAATGATTGAGGAACGAGGGGGGTCTGTTGCCTCCAGTGTCAGCAGGAATATTCATTTCGTCGTGGTAGGCGAAGCTCCAGGATCCAAGCTCGACAAGGCGAAAAAGCTCGGCATACCCACCATTTCCGAGGACGAGTTCCTCGCGATGATCACGTGAGGCTCCATGCTTGAACACTTGCGCGTCGCTATTGGCATTCAGGTTGCCCGCTTCCATTTCAGGAAGTGGACCGATGAGGTCATACCCTTTGCAGGGACGGTGTCCGATGCGAGGACAGTCTTGCTGATCCTACCGCTTGATGGCAGTCCACTCTACCCTGTTGCCCCAGTAATTACGATGCTGCGCACACATAAACGTGAAAGCGACATCACCGTTATCCTTTCTTCACAGACCACCGAGGCACTCGATCCACTACAACGATGTCCGGTTATCCGAATTCTTCCGAATGAGATATCCACATTCTATCTCCCCCGCCGAGAGCTTATCACACGAATTAACAAACGGCATCACGATCTCGCTATTGATCTAAATCTTGACTTCCATGTTCCCTCAGGCTATATTTGTAGAGAAAGTAACGCACCTGTTCGCGTCGGGTTCACTAGTAAGCGCTCTGACACGTTTTACAACTTTCAGGTCCAAACCGCTGCACAAGAGAATCGGATGCAGCGATATGAGCGCATGGCGAACTGTCTCCAGATGTTTTAGCGGATAGAACCATGAAATTCGAGGTTCACAATACCGGCACATCAGCCACTCTGAAGCTGAAGGAGCGCAAACTCGACTCGTCGATTGCCGCCGAGCTTAAAGGGGAGTTCATGCTCCTCTGCACACCGAAGATCAAGATCTTGACAATCGACCTTGGGGAAGTCGATTTTTGTGACAGTAGCGGTCTAAGTGCGTTACTCATCGCAGATCGGAAGATGAAAGAACACGGCGGGATAGTCAAGCTCGTGCATATTCACAAGAAGGTTCTGAGTCTTCTCAAGATATCAATGCTCGATCGGGTCTTCGGTATTGATGAATCGGATGGAGGGGCAAAGCACTAAAGGTTGCTGCATAAATTCACAATGGCGCGGGTCCAAACGCCCGCGCCATTGTGTTTTGTGAAGGACATCAGCCTTTCCTATTTTCCAGATGCTTTGCGATTACGCAATCTTTTCCACCTTTATGAAGTTCGTTGACCCACGTGCAAGAAACGGTTGCCCTGCGAGTAGAACAACATACTCGCCGGGGATGACCCACCCTCCCTCAATGCATTTCTCCTGAATCCGTAGCAGTGCCTTGTCAGAATCGACGTCAAGATCCGCAATGACGAATCCGTGAACTCCCCAGACGAGGCTTAGCAGACGGAGAGTCTTCTCGTCAGCAGTCAATGCAACAATCGGTGGTGCAGGTCTGTATCGAGCAAGCACCCGAGCCGTCTGACCTGATCGGGTCACCACAACAATCGCCGCTGCTCGCATATGCTGCGCCAACATGCATGCAGCTTCCCCGAGTGCCTCATGGCGGTCTGTAACCGCTGCGGTGCAGATGTCCAGATCCCTTACCCCGTGTGGACGGTCTGTCTCTGCACGAAGGATGATGCGATTCATCATTCGAACAGCTTCTAGTGGATATTTCCCCACAGATGTTTCACCGCTGAGCATCACCGCATCTCCACCATCCATAACAGCGTTGGCAACGTCATTTGCCTCTGCACGTGTAGGCATGGGACTCCGAATCATAGATTCAAGCATTTGCGTTGCAATGATCACAGGCTTTCCGGCGGCATTGCATTGCGCCACAATCCGTTTCTGGAGCACCGGGACATCCTCCAGCGGCATTTCCACCCCGAGATCCCCCCGTGCAATCATGATACCATCTGCGGCCGCGATAATGCTATCAATACATACCACCGCCTCCGGCTTCTCAATCTTGGCAATGACGGGCACATGCCGTCCTCTCCCAAAGTGCGAAATATGGGCGCGGAGATCATGAATATCCTTGGCGCTCCGCACGAAAGAAAGAGCCACGAAATCAACATCATGTTGAAGCCCAAAGGCGAGATCCTCCAGATCTTTCGGCGTGCATGACGGAGCGCTGATTGGAACACCCGGAAGGTTAATGCCCTTGTGCGCCGTGAGTAGCCCACCGACAACGACCTTCGATTCGACATCATTCCCACGTACTGCCTGAACAGTTAACTCAAGCTTACCATCATCGAGAAGGATGCGAGTCCCCGGTTTCACATCACTCGGCAGTGCCGAATACGTTGTCGAAACCCTGTTGCCTTCTCCACGCACGGGGTCCGTCGTAATGACGAGCGTGCTGCCAGTCTTTAATTCGATCCCCGGAGCGGCAAGATCACCTATCCGGATCTTGGGCCCTTGAAGATCCTGTAGAATCCCAATCGCCTCACCAGTCAACTGCACGGCTGCTCTAATGTTTTCAAGCATTTCACGATGCTTATCCTGAGTGCCATGAGAAAAATTGAGCCGGAAAACATTCGTGCCAGCTCGAATCATATCGACCAGCATTGGAACGGTGTCGGTGGATGGACCAACCGTGCAAACGATCTTCGTCTTGGTATATTGCTTAGCCCTCACGCGAAGTTCTCCCTTCGTACTTGGCGAGCAACTTCCAGGACTGCCGGAAGGATCATTCCAGCGAGTCCCTGCAGGAACTCGTCTACACTGTCTGTGAGCGGCGTTGGTTCAGGATTAATTTCCACCAGAAAAGCACCGGCTCGCTTTCCAACAAGTGGTAGAGAGGCAGCCGGGTAGACGACCGCTGAGGTTCCAATGGAGAAGAATAGATCTGCCGATTCTGTAGCGCGAACTGCCGCCTCCCACTGATCCTCCGGGAGCATCTCACCAAACCAGACAACGTCCGGGCGTATGAATCCACCACAGGACGAACATACCGGCGACCGGCTTCTGGGATGGACCTCAACATCCCGGTATGTTGCTCCACACGTGATACAATAGTTGCGTTCGATGTTTCCGTGCAACTCATAGACGAGCGTGCTCCCGGCGCGGCGATGGAGATTGTCAACATTCTGCGTAATGATAGCCATACTGGGAAATACTGACTCCATGGCAACCAGTGCACGGTGCCCCGCATTTGGCTGGACCTTTCCAATAATGGTCCGCCGATACTGATACCACTCCCACACCAAAGCAGGATTCTTCATGAACCCATTCATGCTTGCCAATTCCTCGGGACGCATTTTCTTCCATATACCATCATCTCCGCGAAACGTAGGCACACCGCTCTCTGCAGAAATTCCTGCACCTGTGAACGCCACTACACGTTGCGCCGAGGTGAGGACAGAGCGAAACCGATCCGAAAACGGCAGGGTCATCGATGTGGCTCCAGTCGGAGGACTTCCCGATGTGTACCCTCACCGTCTCTACGTGCGATCCGGTACCCGCCGTTCAGCCAGAGTCGAGTTTGATCATCATAGTGTGGATGAAATACCTGTCCAGACTCGCCTGATGGCAGGACCGCCCTCACCTCCTGACTATTTGCCAGATCGAATACCTGCCGGAAGGAGGGCCCGACCGTCACCGAAAAGGGGGCGTTGAAACTGTATTCACAACTGATAAGGGAGGTTGATCCGCCGCCGATGGGGTAAGGCCCAATATTGAAAATGCGGTCAAGCGGCTTACGCAACCCGAACGGATGGCTCAGGGTCACCGTATGCAGTTCTCCCCACCGCCAGAGTTTCGTATCACCGCCAAAGCGCCGGCGTAAATCTTCTCCTGCTTCACGAAAGCTCCTTCGGACAATATCATCTCGTGTCTCAACCGTGTCGGCAGTCCGAACATCGTCAAACCAAGAGGACGTTCCTTTCTGGAGGAGACTGGTAGTCACCCTGAGCGGGACATTGACCAGCAAAACCCAATCGTGGTACAACTCCTCACCCATTTCATCTTTGTAGGTTTCCTGTAACAGATGGACGAGGAATTCCTGAAAGATTGCTGTTGCAATGTCGTCACGGGTAAAGAAGAAATTCCAGTTATGCAAATACTCCAACATCCGGGAATCCATGGCAGTAACTAGTGTCGTATCCACGAACGCAGCAAAGATGTATGGAACGATCTCCCGTGCACTGGATGAAAACGTGTCGTTTTGCAGGCGCTCAAAATCTTCGACCGAGAACACCTCTCCAGCCCTACCGAGGACTTCACGCAGGCGCAGGAACCTGGATGGCGGTTCCCAGAGATCGGAGATATGATAGGGATAGGTGTCATCAACTACCTTGTTATTTGCCGACGCGATGAACCCTTCTCGTGGATTGTAGAGCCATGGTAGTTGCTCAGAGGGCACAAACCCTTTCCAGGCCGATGACTTTTCCCATCCAGGCAGAGGAAGAATCGAGCTCTGTCTTCGCCGGATGGGCAATCTCGCTCCGCATCGGTATCCGATGTTCCCTCTCACATCTCCATATACAAAATTCTGCCCCGGCACTGCAAAACGCTTGACTCCCTCCGAGAAGGTCTTCCAATCGGTCGCCCGGTCAATTTGATGGAAGGCTCCGATTTGGTCATCAACCTCGGCACCTGTCCACCGCATGCTAGCCACATAGGGTGGTGCACCATGCTGGAGCGAGCTCCGTATATCCGTAACAATCGGCCCATTGTGTGTTTCTCGAATTACCACCGGCACCGCGCTGTCACCCCGGACCAGAATTTCCTCGGTGTGAATAACGAGTGGTTGCCATGCTTCATCGAACCAGTAGTTGGCGCCAGTCGCTGAGTCCAGACGTTCTATGTAGAAATCAGCATCATCCGCCATCAGATTCGTCATTCCCCAGGCGATTGAGTCGTTCCTGCCGGCGA
>Ga0153915_10001620_pt1 | contig 20667 bp, 15 predicted proteins | sample Opewatmetagenome_2_FD_107003 | JGI IMG/M metagenome (GOLD analysis project Ga0153915, IMG submission 107003) | Freshwater wetland microbial communities from Ohio, USA - Open water 3 Core 3 Depth 3 metaG | ecosystem: Environmental > Aquatic > Freshwater > Wetlands | place: USA: Ohio, Lake Erie...
GTGCGCGGTGGGCGATCTCTACTCTGAGCTGGCCGATTCTGATAAGGCCATTAAGGCATACGAGGGAGCTTCCTCGGATCTTCTGAAAGCCGCTGATGAACACTTGATGTGGGGAGAACCAGCAGGCGCGAAGAACGGCACGGCCCTTGCCATAGCTGCTTGCATGATTTACCTGATGATAGGACGCGAAACCGATGCGTTTCAGAGAGCGAAGACCTTTGCGGCACAGAATGCTTCCAAGATGACAACGACCGACGTCGTTCGTTTGAGCCAAATCCCACAGATGCTTGAAGCCGCCATAAAGAGCATTGATATTGAGAGTTTCTCAGGCGCAGAGACTGCAGCAGTAGCCGAGTTGAAACCGGCACTTGTGGATGCCGGGGCGCAGGAGTTTGGGAAGTATGTGGACAAGGGTCTTGACATGGCTAGGGAGATTCTGCGTGGCAAGCTGAAGATACCGAAAGTCCTGACACAGTTGGAGATACCTGTAGACATGACCTTCACTGAGCAGTTCCCTGTGAGAGTGGTCTTCAACAACAGAGGAGAAGGTGCGGCCTCGAAGCTTAGTGCTGAATGGTTCATTGACGATGGAATCACCTTCGTATCGGGCGACAAGAAGAAGCACATTCCTTCACTTGGTGCTGGTCAATCTGGTTCAATGGCAGCAGTTGTTAGATCGTCCGAAGAACTCATGGGAGTCAAAGAGTTCTCAGTCATGGTTAGAGGCTCTTACACCGATATTCTAGGTACTGAGTACACGCTACAAGCAGGTCCCGCTGTAATGATTCTCAAAGACTACAAAGAGAGTGAGAAGCTTCTTCACGACTTGGATGTCACTGGTGGGCGCATAAGTCTCCTCGGATCCTCCATTGATGAATCCGAACTCGAGAAGGAGCCCTTGAAGAGAATCGTGGCTGGTCTCAGTACGTCGGCGGAAAAGGCCAGGTCTGACATCGAACAGAGGAGGCTGGAGATTGCCAAGGCAAGAATCAGTCTGGCTAATGACATTGTTGACACAATAGACGGCCTTCTAGGTGATGAAGCCTTCCTCAAGGCGGTGCAAAAATCCAGACAGGCTGAGATGCATGCTTTTGCCAAATCGAAGCTGCAAGCTGTGCGCCAGACGCTCCAATCCGTGCTCGCTGGACAAGAAAGGAAGCTCAAGAGTGAAGAATCAACAGCGGTAGCTGAACTTGACAAGGACAGCAAAGTCAAGCTCGGTTTTGCGACTACAATCTCGTCGGCAAGAGACCAGCTGTCGGACCTATCACGCGACATCGAGAACATATACAATCAGATGCCCACAGCAGGGGCAACCGCTAGTCCGACCGATGCTGCCGCCAGAACGAAATTGCGGACTTCCTTGGACACGGCGAAAGCTAAGACACTGAAAGCACGCGCCCAATTGGAGACCCTCCTGTCTAGTGAGGCTCTGAAGACTCCCGATCGACGCGTCGCCCTAGCAAGAGTCGAACTGGCCCAGGTCGTTGCACGTTCGATTATCAACGAACTGGCTTCGTATCTGGACGCCAGATTGTCAGAGGTAGGCTGAGTGAGGGCTTGCGTCTCATCGCTTGGTCATGAATCGCTCTAGCCTGTCCATTGCCTCTGTAATCATCTCGGGCGGGGGAAGGAATACGCTTCTGAAATGTGAGGCTCCATATGTGGCGCAGAATCCTGAGCCTGGCACAAAGACCACACCGGCCATGTTGAGCACATCTAGAACAAATTCTGTGTCATTCTTCCATCTGCCTTTCAAGTCCACCTTAGGTAGAATATAAAACGCTGCGTCCGGCTTCGAACTGGAAATCGATTCGATGGAGTTTAGCCGTTTCCAGATCAGGTCTCTTCTTTCTTTCATCCTCCGGACCACCTCCTTTAGATGACTCCCATCGCTCCTCAAAGCAACAGCTGCAGCGACCTGAGCCGCCGAGTTGGCACAAATACGGACCCGGGCCTGTCGCAGCATAGCGTCACGTATTGGTTCAAGTTCTCCCTTCTGGTCATGGAAGTAGACGTAACCCACTCTCCAGCCGGGAGCCAAGTACACTTTGCTAATCCCATTGAAGCCGATAACAGGCACATCACCTGCCGCCTTGGCCATAGGCGTGTGCTTCTTCTCGAAGGTCAGTCGGTCATAGGTCTCGTCCGATATGAGCGGGAGACCGTATTCGCCTGCGATCGATGCGATCTGATTTAGAGTCTTTTGATCGTAGACAGCTCCTGTTGGGTTGTTGGGATTGATGACCACAATCCCAGTTGTCTTCTTGTTGACTTTCTTACGCAAATCATCCAGATCGGGAACCCAATTCTCTTCCTCTATAGTGCGATATGTGACTGGTTTCCCTCCGAAGAATTCCGTGTAAGCTATATACGGGGGATAAGACGGTCCCGGAAGCAAGAACTCTGAACCTTCGCTTACCAATGCCCCTGCTAGGAACTGGATTGCCTCGGAGACGCCGTTGGTTGCCAGAACCCTGGCTGAATCCACTGTAATGCCGCCAATCTTCTTCTCTTTCTCTGCGACGGCCTTCCTGAGATCTTCGAGACCCTCAGATGGGGTATATCCGTTAATGCCATCCTTGGCCGCCTTACTCAGAGCTTCCACCATAAAATCCGGAGTATGCCAATCGTAGGCAATAGGATCGCCAATGTTGAGGTATAGCGGAATCTGTCCACGTTCCTTCTCGTACTTCTTCGCCGCTACAACAATATCGCGAATTGCATAAGTCAAATTGGCCGCTCGGGGCGTGACTGCTATCTTCATAGACGATGCGCCGCAGCCGCGGAGAAATCGGGGAACTTATTTGACTATCGGAAAGAACAAGGACTGTAGCATTGCTCTCGTTAAGGAACCGAAGAATTCCTACTTCTTCAGTAGCTCACCTACTTCCTTTGCGTACTTCCTCATCTGTGTGACGGCGAGTCCCATGGATGTGAGGTCTTTGGCGGACCCCATCAGGAGAAAGTCTCCAGCTTGCGAGAGTACAACGAAGCCCTGCTTTCCACGTACAACGACCTCGTAGAGCTCATCCAGCGCCAGCTTGTTTGCTGCCATTTCTCCAGTTGCCAACAATGCCGCGCTGACGGCGGCCATCAAGTCAGGATCGACATCCGAGTCTTCAGTCGCAAAGTAAGCGAGCTTCACCCCCTGCTTGCTCACGACCGCTATAGCATCCAAATCTGCATAGTTGGTAAGACCCATCAGTAGCTCAATCAGTTCCTTCTCTTTACGCGGATTCAGGTGACCGGACATGTCTTCTTCCCTCAGCTTACAATCTTCTCATGAATGCCTCAGTTAAAATACCTTTGTCGGAGATTGTCAAGCACTCAGCGTTCACTTGGCGACAAGCTTTTTCTTCGCAGCAGGCTTCGCCTCTCCTTCGGCTTCCACTGGCGCACCCTCAATCTCGGACCTGAAGAAGCTAATGAGATCGCTGAGACGCTCCTTCATTTCCGCCTTGATGGGCGACAAGATGGCGTCTGGAGTTCCTTTGAGCAGTTCGATTCCAAGAACCTTGTGATCCTTGACTATCACTCTTGGAACATAACCCTCGGCCATGAAAGTGCCTTCAGGTGGATCTTTGACCTTCTCAAAGCGCTTCTCCACCTTCTCCTGACCGAAAACGACTAGCCTATGCTGAGCAATCGTGTAGAGCTCATTGTGAACAATCAGTAGCTCCCTGCTGTATCCTTCAGGGGGTGGCTGATTCTCAAGTTCATCAAGCATACCGCGAATCTCATCATCACTTATGCTCGCCGGCGGCGCACCGGCCTTGGGTGCAGTTGTGGGTGTAAGCGGTCTCGCAGATTGTGGGGGAGTAGGTGCCGGAGGCGGTCTCGCTGGTTCAGGTTCAACCCTGCGTGTTTCGGCTTTCACCTTCGGCGTCGGAGGCTTTTGGGGAGGTGCGGCTTCACCCGGTTTCATTACAGGTACCGCAGCAGTCGTACCATCGAGTGCGGTGAAGAACGTTGGTGGCTCTTCTCCTTCTTCCACGGGCCTGACCTTGAAATGAAACCCGTATTCGGTTCTAAGATTGGTGGCCACCCGTGCACCTACGAACTTCCGTCTAATGTCAGCTCGGCTTCCCTTCCAAAGGTAGATACTCTTGGTTTCGTCGTCGACGACGCAGACCACCTTTGCTGAGTCAAGTCCAGCTTTGGTGAGTTCGACTTCCCGTAGAGTGCCATCTTCTGAGACTTCATACCCCTTTACCATGGCCAATCACTACAGTCTCGTTGTAACCTTAGCTTCAGGTTCTGGTACCATCATTCACAGTTCGCAGTGTCTGGTGGCTCGCTAGGCGAGAGCCCAAGCGCACCTCAGCCTGCTCAATGACATGGATATGTAGTTTGGTGCTATATCACTGTTATTATGCTAGATACCACGGGCCCCCACTCAAACCAGACCTATGCTAGGTGCTGAAAGACATACTCTTGCCCCCGCATTGGGAGATTACACATCCGAGACTGATACAACTGAACCAGTACAAACCAGTCGCCCGGTCGCACAGAGACCGATCACGTCTCATCCGATAAGGACTGCCAATTCCGGTTCGAATCTGAACCAGACCCTCGAAGTCCCGTTCTTCCGTAGCTGACTAGTCATTGTCGCATCAGTGACGACACTCACCACTTGGTTACCGTCAAAATCCAAAACAACCCTACTTGATCCCACTTGGGGAGTAACCGACTGCACTGTGGCAGCAGCCCCCATGCCAGACTCAGCAAGCTCTATCCTAACATCCTCAGGCCTGACTGTGAAAAAAACTTGGGACCCTGCTAGTCTATGGCCGCTAACTTTGAAGATGTAGCTATCAGTTCTAACAAGGATTGAGTCGCTGCGTACCTCTTCTACGACTCCTGAAAAGACATTGCCGCTCCCCACAAACCTAGCAACGAACTCACTATTCGGATTCTCATAAAGCTCCTCTGGCGTACCCGTTTGGATAATGACTCCATCGTTCATGACTGCAACTTTGTCGGATACCGCAAAAGCTTCGGCCTGATTATGGGTAACATATAGAGTGGTGATGCCCAAGCTTCTCTGTACCTTTCGTATTTCCATCTGCAAGCGATCTCTCAGCTGGGGATCCAACGAGGATAGAGGCTCGTCAAGTAATAGAACCTGAGGCTTTCTGGCCAATGCTCTAGCGAGCGCAACTCGTTGCGCTTCTCCTCCACTCACCTCACTTATGGGCCGGTATAGGAGCCCATGTATGCCCAACATTCTGGACAGCTCCTCAACTCTCTCGGTCACCTGTGTGCGATCCCAATGTTCCATGTCCAACCCGAATGAGATATTCTGAAAGACATTCATGTTTGGAAACAATGCTATAGACTGGAATACCATTCCAATACCACGTTCCCGAGGTGCGACATTAGTCATATCGCGACCATTGAACGTCAGCGAGCCTGACTGCGGCTGTATGAACCCTGCAACCATCCTCAGGGTTGTGGTCTTGCCCGATCCACTCGGTCCAAGCAGAGTAACGAGCTCGCCCTTCTCAATGGTGAGGTCAATCGGACCAACATGTGTGCCGTCCTTGAATTCCTTCCGAAGGCCCCGAAGCTCTATCCTGACTGTCATAGGACGCCTCCTGACTGTTTGCCAGTTACTTTGTCTATTACAAGAAACGCAATCAGGCAGACCGCTACAAGTACGAGAGCAGCGGCCCCTGCTTCGACGAACTTCCTCACACCCAGGTCTTGATATATCGCTACTGTCAATGTGAAATTCTGCGGCAGAGCAATGAAGTATGTTGCCGACATCTCTCCTATTGCCATGGCAAATGCGAAAACAGCTCCGACAAGAATTCCTGGTGCCAACAGGGGAAGCTCAACGAAGAATAGCTTCTGTAGTCGAGAAGCTCCAAGCAGATCCGCTTGGTCCAGCAGAGCAGGGTCGATGTTGCGGAGAGCAATCTCAATTGAACGGGCGCTGAATGGCAACCCTATCATGGTTTGAGCAAGGACAATCGCAGGCCATGGGTTAACGCTCAGACCAAGAGGCACAACGACACAAAGCATGAGCCCATAGGCAAGTGTAATCGCGGATACACCAAGAGGCAGAAATGCCGTCAATGAGGAGAGGGTCGAGGAAGTGAATCCCGGACGCCGATGCAAGTATGCCAATGGCAAGCCAAGAACTACGGCAAGCACGGTTGATGTTCCGGCATAAAAAACTGAATTGACAAGGGGAATGAGACCCCCACCAAGACCGGCAGAAAGGAGGCTGGCAAAACCCGCCCACGTATAGACTTCAGTCACTGGATCATACACAGCTGCTCTTACTATCGCGACGATGGGACCAGCCACAAGTACCAGCAGCAAAACCACGTAGAGGACTGCCAGCAGGGCATGGCGACCACCAATCTCATCGATGCCGACTTGCTTGATTCTTGATGTGGGGGCAATCGTGTAGTTACGAGAACCGCCGAGGCGATAATACGAAAATGCAAGAGCAATTGTGATGAGGATTTGAACAAGTGCAAGCGAGCTGGCCGCACCGTAATCGAAGATTCTGAATGCGATCCATATCCGGACTTCAAGAGTGGAGTAGGCTCCACCACCCAAAGCAAGCACGATTGGAAACGATGTGAAGCAGAACAAGTATGTCAGGATAGCCGATGCGAGAAGCGCAGGTAGGATGTGAGGAAGTATTATCCTTCGCAACTTCTGTATGGATGAAGCACCGAGGATTTCAGCGCTTTCTTCGATATCTGGGCTCAACCTCTCCAAGGACGCAGAGACCATCAGTATGACCAGTGGCGCATTGTAGAAGGCATGAGCCAGCACTATTCCAGTGATACCGCTCGCTAAATTCACCACTGAAGTATTCGATCCCGTTATTGCCATTACAAAGGAGTCGACAAACCCGTAAGGGCCGAACATCTGGAGAAAGCCGACTACCACAACGATTGGTGGCAGCACGAAAGGTATGACCATTGCTGCGCGGACTACTGACTTGCCCCTGAACCTGAGGCGGGCGAGCAAATACGCACCCGGCAGCCCGAGAACTACAGCGGCCAGAGTACTGATTGCTGCCTGATAGGCACTAAACGAGACGGCGTTGAGTGTGACAGGCGAGGACAAGACATTGGTGATAGATGTCCCCAGTCCAGACACAATGCCACGGATTATCACTGCTGAGACCGGGTAGATGAGAAAGCAGGCCAACAAGACTACAGGGGAGTAGAGAATCAGATGGGCCAGTACATTCTGCGATTTCATACGAGTGCCTCGACTACGTGCTCATGATTGTGTCCCACGCAGTTAGCCATGTTGTCAGGTTAGCGGCAATCTCGTTTCGTGTAAGGAGGTCGTTCAGGATTGCCACTTCGTTCAGATGAAGTGCGTATGTAAATGCTTCATGAAGAGAGATTTGATTCCCTGCAGGGAACATCCATTGATTCAATCCTATGTAAGACTGAACCGAAGATGTCAGACAGTAGTCGATAAAGGCACGTGCCAGTGTTGGGTTGGGCCCGTTCTTCACAAGTCCGATTCCTTCAACTTGCATCCAAGCATAGTGACTGCCATTGTGGTACATAGGGGCAAGTCTCGTATCGGGAGTGGCATTTGTCGTATAATATGAGTACGCAGGATCTGTCCCATAGCTGACGAGCATCTGTCTCGTAGGGTCGGAGATCCATTTCGTCCAAGCCTCCGTCCATCCGGCTTGCACATCGATGTAGCCCTTGACCTGACTCCACCATGTCTTCCAATCTTGACTCAGCAGCTTCTCATAGACAGCAATCTGAGTCAACAAGAACGAAAGACCGGGACTACTCAGAAGCGGATTCTCTGTAACAAGTGAAGAAGCCATCTCATGATTGGCCAGATCTGCAAATGTGAGGTTGGCCAGTTCCGGGTGCACTGTCTCGTTAATCTTGGATTGACTGTAGACAATGGTCACAAGTCCGAAATCGAACGGAACAACATGATGGTCGGGGTCCAGCGCGTCGACAAGAGAGGCATTCACATTATTCAGTGTGGATGGAATGTAGGGTTCGGTAACACTCTGGGCGGCAGACTGCAGAATCAGTATGTTATCGATTCCGATGACAACGTCAGCGACAGGCCGCTCAGCTTCCGCAACAAGCCTAGATACGATTCCGCTAGCGTCAGACTGGAGTCGGACTATTTGCACCTCTACTCCATATTGTCGCATGAAAGGTCCAAAGACTTCGCTGTCGATTGTCTCTGGGTTGTCGCCCCACGCCAGAAAACTATCATATGTGTAAACCAACAGCTTCGGCTTCGGCCAGACCCATATTGCATAGGCAGCGACTGACACACTCATAATAATCGCTACTGCAACAATGATTCGTCTAGGATCGCGTCTCCCCGCGTAGTGGGCATCCGACATGTCTATGGTCACTTTTATATGCCTGTTGTACAACTCGGTTATAACTCCTGTTGGATATATAGCTTTCTAATGAAGTGACAGCCCATGCGACCACCCTGCGAACTAGTAATCAGAGACTTCCTTCCGGCTGTGAGAGCCAGCACAGCGAAGGCACTGAAAGACAGGGGGCTCTCACAAAGTGAAATCGCCCATGGACTTGACATAACCCAGGCGGCAGTCAGCAAGTATCTGACCCAACCGTCATCAACTGTCGAGGAGAACAAGGCTGTCGCCGTCCTTGTGAAAAAACTGACAGACATGATAGCATCGGGATCCGATGATAGCGACAAGACAACCAAGGCCCTCTGTTCGACATGCATGTACCTTAGGCTTGGTTCGACTATATGTCGGAACCACAAGGAATCGGTTCCAAGACTCAAGCTGGCCGACTGCCGGATTTGTTCGGAATTATTGGCAGGCCGGGAAGCGAGTCTGTCGGGACGAGCAAAGGTGCTTGCCGGTTTGGAGGTCGCGCTCGAGGAAATTGAGGCATGCGAGCACTTCTTCGTTGTGATGCCACAAGTCAGAGCCAATCTTGTAGCGTGTGACCCCGATGCAACGTCCGACTCAGATGTCGCGGGCGTTCCAGGCAGAATCACTCTTGTGAATGGACGTGCTGTTGCTCATGAGGGACCCCAATTTGGTGCGTCTCGACACACTGCAGCGCTCCTTCTTTGGGCCAAAGGTCGGTGGCCTCAAACAAGGGCCTGTCTATGCATAAGTGGTCGTGATGACATAGTTCAATCTGCTAAGGCACAGGGTTTCACGTTGTACAACACAACCAAGCCAACCACTGACGCTCTTGAAATAGCAGAGTCCGCTGGTATGGTCATCAAAAGGACTACAAAGCAACCCTCGTTAATAGCAGTCCATGTCCCGGGTGGCATAGGAGTTGAGCCGATTCTCTATCTGTTTGGCCGAAGTGCTGAGGAGTTGGCCCGGGGCTGCATCAGTATTTGTGAGGACCTCTATCACGCTTCCAGCCCTCCCTCCTAGGTCCTATGTTACACAGTCTTATGTTAGAGTTGGAGCCCACTTGCGGTATTGTCCTCAGGTGGTGAACGATATCTCAGCGGTCAGAAGCAGCCAGCACACTCCTCCAGTGATCATACGGAGAGGAGGAATGAGGGACTGCAAGGACATCCTGACAATCTATCAGACGACTCGCTGGCTTAGCCGCAAATATAACACAGTCGAAGAAGTCAAAACGGAACACAGGACACTGGGGTTCAGCAACTGGGGATGGCTTGTAGCTGAGCATCAGGAGCAAGTTGTAGGCGAGATAGTGTTTGGAGCGGAAAGGAACCCGGCCTCGGGCCAAGTTGGAATGATCCGAAGCGTCGATGTGGACATCAGATACCAGAAAAGAAGTATCGGCGCTCAACTGGTCCATGCCGCCGAAGACATACTCAGGGCCAAGAGAATCGGGAGAGTGGCCGCGAATTCGCCGCCTGAAGCGTATAATTTCTGGATGAAGGTCAAGTATTTCGCTCGAGGTTCGCTGTATGATATTCAAGCTCCAATTAAGAGCATACCAACACGAAACACAGCGAAGGTTACGGCCAAATTCGTAGACCCATCTGCTTTACCCAAGGACTGGGTCTTCTCATTGATCGCGCCGCCGGGAGAACTACTAGCCATCGTGAGAGAGATAGTTGACAGTGACAAACAAGGCAGAATCCTTGAATTCTATTCCGGCAAGACCCTAGTAGGCGCAGGTGCAGTTGTGTGTTCTGAAGGAAGGCGCGCCCGCTTCGTTGCCGACACAATGCCTCAGACAACGGATAACCTAGAGGAGGTAGTATCAAGGACTGCTCGGTCATCGACGTCCTTGAAGGCCGATTCTGTCTTTACTAGAGTTTCAAGCGAGCACCTGCCCAAGTATCAGGCAATCTCGCACTGGTCAACTGTGCTTAGTCAGGATATTCCCGTGAATAGGTTTCTGTGACTACTCTTCCCCTGAGCCTTCCGTCACAATGGGCAGAACCCAATTAGCAAATACCAATGCCGTCCCCAAGGCCCAGATGCTGGCTAAGTTCAGGTGCCACACCAAGAGTGCATAGCTAGTGACCCCAAGCGCGGCGAAAAGGACCACTACCACCAGCGCAAAGACCACGTCAACAATGATAACGTCCTTTACGGGCTTGCCCTGCTTCGAGCGGACAATCGGAATAGCCGCGGCCAGCCCAAGCAACACAACAAGACTCACGATTTCCTCAGGCCTTACACTCGCAAACCCAAACATTCTCTCAGTCTGCGCTTCCAGTCCTTCGGGAGTGATGACTACCACCTTGAGTGTGTGTTGCCACTTAGTGTAATTGCCCACGTCAAACTGGAAGCTGTAGACACCCGCATCTGCAGTGACGTTGATTAGCCCGGACACTGCTACACCATCGACATACACGGTCAAGTTCACCGTATGCCAATCACTTGTTATGTCCACGGTGAATGTTGCTAGCCCAACAACCACATCGGTGCGAACCGCAGCAAAGGCAACCGAGGGTAGTCCGTGATTGTCGACCGTGAGCAGCATAGTGTGAATCCAGACGTAAGTGCCATTTCCGTATGCTTTGAAAGTGAAGTTGTGATTGCCTTCCGAGTAGATTGTTGTGTTAATCGTCACTGTAGCTGTGCCCTTGGGCAGCGTGACATTGCTTATGTAAGGAACAAGCACATAGTCGACGTATGCTGAGAATGTTACGTTAGGGAATGGAGTAAAGATCCTTATTGTTATGGACTGGTTTCCTCTTATCGTGCTGTAGGCAGTCAGGTCGGTAACTGCAAACCGGACATAGTCAAGGAAGTAAAGGACCCGGGATACACTCGCCTTTAGTCCTTCCTCGGTGACAACCGTAGCATTCACCGTGTGGAGACCGTTGTCATAGCGTGAGCCGTTAATCACATAGTTGGCGGCTCCAACGGGAACAGCAGTCGCATTGAACTCCTTGGCAATAGCACCATCAACTCGGATGGTCAAGTTCACTTGCGAGTAGTCTGATGTAATGTTGAGGAACAGGTCACCCATTCCGGTGAAAGTACCGTTGTAAGCTGGTGAGATGAAGGCGATGCTCGGGGGACCGTGATTGTTCACTAAGAAGACAAGGTGATAAGACTCTCTCTCGACGGGCTGAACCGCGTTGGTCTCGAAGAAGAGAGTGAAGTTACGATTCCCATCGCGGAGAGTGGTTGTGCTAACAGTTACGTTCTGCAATCCTGTGCCAATCAACGTCTGATTGTAGGCAGGATATGTCACTGAATCAACAAACAGAGTCAGATTCAGGGGACCATTCACAGACGTGATGTTTAGAGTCATGGTGAGGTTTCCAACAACTGTGCTCTGGTTCGCTGGAGTGATGAGCACCACCGTGATGTTGGGCGAGTTATAGCCGCTTGGGACGAACACTCCTTGACCGAGATTCTGGGAAAAGGACCCGGCAGACTGTGCATTAGATTGAGGCTGCGTTTGGGCGGCGCCCACAATGAGTACAGATAGGAGCACTAAACACATGAGCGCGCTGCTTCTAGGAACGAGGCCTTCCATCTACCAGTCCCCTTTGGTCGGGCAATTGCGGGAGCAGCAGAGAGGCCGTTTTTAAAGCTAGCGCCAGTTCTAGAGTTGTACCGGCCAATCTTCCGACCGGACCACCGCGATCATCACTATTCCAAGTAACATGAGTAGCAAACATGATTCCTTGAATAGGCGCGTGACTGAGAACTTGAGGGTCACAAAGCAGCGTCGAATAATCCACGGAGAAACAGGGACCATGATAGGTCGAAAGGGTGCTTTGAGAGAACTAAAATGCGGCTTGACACTAAGACCGGGCAATGGCCCATGGACTCCACTGTGTCCTATCCATACGAGAAGATAGATACTCAGCGAGCTTGGCTCTGATTGCTATCAGCTCTGCCCGACGGTCGCTATCTCCTATGTCTGCCAACTCCTTTGCTATATCGTCGAATATCCCAAGAGGAACGTTACGAAAACATCCGATCACATAATTCTGGTTGATTCTCTTGGCTTTTCTCTCAAGGAATGCTCTCAGCACGCCGGTGAGATAGTTCCTCTCTGCGACGTTCAATCGGGTGAAGCTCTTCACAAGCTAGCGATATAGTATCATATGTTTAAATATCATAGTCGCATGTCCTCGAAGACGCGACCCGGCCGAGACTAAGTTGGTCTTGAGCTACTTTCTTGCATTGAAAGCGAGGAACCTCTCCATAAGATTCGCGTAGTCGCCGAGTACTATCACGTGGTGATTCGCAAGAGAACCTTCTAGGAGCTGCTTTGCCGGTTTTGCCAGATGCACTCGTACTTGAGTTCGACAACCAGTCTCGTTTCTTAGGTTCTCTTTGATGTCGCCTCCTGAGACCCAATATTGAGAGAGGTCGTCACCCCACATCTTCATGACAGTCACAGGTTGAAGAGGGAACTGGCCTCTTATTGCCACACTTCTGCCCGTCTCAAAATGTGTGGTGATTTCATACGCATTGACAATCGACGTTGGTACTGTGCAATGAGCGGCAACGACTGAGTTCTCTGATTCATCAATATCCGCAATGTTTGCCAGGAAGGCAGGCTGCTTCGTCAGATACTTTGCAATCATCATTGTGAACGCAGCAGGAACATCGCCCTCGCACCCTGCGACCATCCCTTGCAGATTGTTCAACCAAGACAGAGCACAACAGCCGCTTATTCCAGCCTTGTGCTCTAGGGTGAAGCACTCGACAGATAGGGCGTCCAAGTCTTGTTTCTGGGCGAGCTCTTCCATTGCCTGTGAAACCAGACCAGCTTTCTTCACATCTTCCTCCGGCACATCACTGCAAACTGCACCTCGCACAAACGTCTCGATTGCCATTTCCGTTTTCTCTGAAGGAGGTTTGTTCAAGAGACCAATCAGCTCATCCAGCTGCACATCCAGAATTGTCGTTCCCCACCTTTTCCGAACCGCGGATGTGCTTACCGTTGATGCCACGAGCCAAGGCGAAGGCTTTCCAATCACCGCCAGACGAGACTCGCGAATCCTCTCTTCAACTTGTGAAAAGCCGCACCACTCACTAACCGTTTTGACGAGTTCAGAGAAAGGTGCGTGAATGATGCGTGAAGATATCCCATGCTTCTGCAAGTAGGCACGCACTTCCATCGCCGCAGGTAAGGAATTGGACTGTGTGTGAGACAGGAGGATTATTGGTGGGCTGAGACCACTTCTTGCCAGGAACTGAGTGATCATGTTCTCAGTTCCGCCTGTGCCGACAAGAATCGAGTTGTGCTGACGCAGGATAGCGCGTCCCTCAGTGCTTTTCGGAGAGAGGAACTCCTCCGGAGATAGAACCCGAGAACCAACTTCCTGAAGGCGTGCTTCCATTCCTACTCTCAACTGACTTGGTGAGATTGGCGAGAAGAACGGGATTACGTTGACTGTCATGCCAAGCTGCCGCTTGGCTCGTGGTATTTGACCTTGATGGAAGGCAAGAAGCCCCATGCACTCGAAGAAGAGGAAGTAGTGTCCAGTCAATCACCGTACAAAGCGTCTGAGAATCTCAACAACCTCCGAGTCAGGTACGTCGTACCATTTCTCGTAAGCGTCCGCCACTGCAAACATGCCGGCCCTCTCAATCCGGGGACAAATCAACCGTTCGACGACTGCTCCAATCATGTCCGCGGCGCCTCCTGATGACGTAGGAACAGCTACGCTGATGCTTGACGGCCCGAGGTCTTTCACTGATTCTACAGCAGCAAGCATAGTGTATCCAGAAGCCAGTCCGTCATCGACTAGAACGACGTGCTTGCCGCTTGGGCTGGAGCGGCCGATGAGACCAGCATATGCCTTCTTCCTATCCGTGATTTGCTTTTCGGTCTTGGTTCTAACAATCTCCACATCCTGTTTGCTGAGGCCGAGATGCCTCACGAGTGGTTCATTAAGAATCATCTTGCCAAATGATGTCAATGCGCCAAAGCCTGCTTCGGTATTGTAGGGAATCTGAAGTTTCCTGACGATGAGTGTGTCTAGTTCAGCAGGCAAGTTTTCAGCTATGGGTGCTGCAACTGCCAAGCCTCCGTTCGGGATGGCTAAGACCAACCTGGGATCGGGAAGGTGCAGGATCGACAACTTGTCCGCCAGAACCTGCCCGGCATGTCTTCTATCACGATAGCTCGGCAGCAATCAGACCACCGAAGATGATTGTGTCCATTTGGGTCTTAGACATTGTGCTGTCCCGGTTGGGTGGGACTAACATGTTCACGTCCTTCATTGCTTCGGGGACTATAGGGCCTTTCAGACTACGTAGAGCACCTGCAATGATAACTCAATACCGCCGCTGAGCTAACAGCACGAAGCTAGAATCGAAGGATCAGTTGCAGCAGGAAATACGCATTGAAAGCTAGTATCAACGATGCGAAAAGCATGGCCACGAAGGTTGTCATCCTCCGATTCACGAATTGTCCCATCACGTCTTTCTTGCTGGTCAGATAGATGATAGGTATCAACGGGAGAGGTATCAGCAGGCTGAGAATGATCTGGCTGTAGACGAGCAGACTAAGTGCATTGAATCCCACGTATATGGCGACGAACGTGGGGACGACATTGATTACACGCAGGACGATCCTTCTTAGCCACGGATGTATGTTTCTTCCAAGGAGTCCTTCCATCAGAGCCTGACCGGCGAGCACGCCAGTTGTTGATGAGGACAGTCCGGATGCAAGCAGAGTTACACCGAAAACTGCGCTGGCCAAGACGCCGAACAGGGGAGTCAGGGTATGATATGCCTGCTCCACAGTATTAACAGAGGTTCCGGTGCCGGTGAAGGCCGCAGCGGCCATAATCAGGATTGCGGCGTTCACTAGCCCTGCAATAGAGAGGTTAATCGCGTTATCGGCAATGTGATACCTTAGAAGTCGACGCTTTTCCGCCTCATCGCCAATGGTCAGCTTGTTCTTGGTCAACCATGAATGAACGGCCAAGGCGTGTGGCATCACAGTTGCACCTATTATTCCTATCACAAGAGGGCCAGTGGCCGGGGTCAGCATGGGAGTAACGCTGTGGAATGCAACAGAAATGAAGTCAGGTCGTGTGATGAAAATCTCGTAGACATAGCCGAACCCTATGATTGAAACAAGTATCCCAACTAGCGACTCTATGCGCCTGAACTTCCCACCTGCAAGAAGAAAGATGAATATGACATCAAAAGATGCAATGGCAGCAGCCCACAGCAGGGGTATTCCGAGCAGTAGGTTAAGTGCAAGAGCTACACCAAGGAATTCGGCCAAGTCTGTAGCTACAGCGAATGCCTCGCACGATAGCCAGTAAACTAGGATCTTTCGCCTCGACTTCAGCTTCTCTCGCACCAACTCGGGCATACTGCGTCCTGTGGCTATTCCGATTTTCCCGGAGAGATACTGCAACAGCATGGCCATGATGCTGGCAAGCCAGACCACCCAAAGAAGGTCATAGTCATAACCTGCTCCTGCTGCTATGGCCGTTCCGAAATTGCCAGGATCAACATACGCGACACTCACAACAAGCGCCGGGCCAAAGAACTTGAGAAACTGACTATTCCTTAGTCTGGTGTGCGACCTCATTGCATTCGGTGGCGGACTGGACATTTCCGATTACCCAGCCTACTGACTTTTGGTGCTCTGGTCCAAGAACACGACAACATAAGGATAACTCAGGTCTTCGCCAGTCAGTAAGACTAATCACGGTGCAAGTCTGCTTCGTAGTGCAGTGATAGATGTGGTCAAAGTATACCGTGCCTCCGAAACAGAACTTGTTGGTATGGCGGGCTATGGCCGCAAGTACGTTGCAGATGTGAGGTTTAGGAGAAAACTTGACACAGCGGGGTTCATCTGGGTGAAGATACCGGGCGGCATGAAAACAGACGCTCACAAGCATGAAAGACTGGAAGAAGCATTCTTCTTTGTTGATTCAGCCAAGATGGGAGTCGGAGACCAGATTCTGCAGGTGAACGAAGGAGATGTGGTGGTTGTCGAGCCGGGAGAAGCTCACTGGTTCGAAACCGAGGAAGACCATGATGTTAGAGTAGTAGCTATCAAGTTCCCCAATCTGAAAACAGACAAGGTTGAGATTCAACCATAGCTATTCAGCCAAAAGCACGAAAGCTCGGTTATCAGTATCGCTTCGGTCTCTTTGGATAGGCGCTAAAGGGCGTACGAGGCTCCATGGTCAACCATTCTGTGGACTTGTCCAGTTGTTCGAGTGACCTCAGAATATCGAATGTCACCCATCTGGAAGCCTCCGGGTGAGGCAGGTACTCCCACAGTCCGTACTTCCCCTCTTGTTTGGTCACGTAGTCAATGAGTTCCCGGACGCGTTCATCGCTCTTGTCTGCACCTATCTTGGAGCAGAGACTGAGAACCAGCGCCATATCGAACTTGGCATGGTAGGTCAAGAAGCCGCTTGTCTTCTCATATCCCACGGTCCTCGCAACTTCAAAACCCAAGTCAAGCCGTTCGCGCGTTTCTCGTGCGAGGAGCATGTCAAGCGCCCGTTTGGCTGCGCTGCTGGTCCTCCTTGTTGGATGAAGGGCCAGGCAAATCAGCGACGCTGTAGTGTTCGACCGGCAGCCCCAGCGTGAATGCGGCAAACGACGATAGCCTGCAACGCGGCCATAGACATCACCCGCCTTCCCTGTGGGCCAAGAACCATCTTCCAGTCCTTGTGACAGTAGCCATTCATACGCATTCTCAGCTCTTGAGTCGGTTCCAAGACCACACGCCGCGATTCCACGCAGAGGGATTGCGGTCTGCAGAGGAATCATAGTGTAGCCTCTCGCCGTCGGTTCCTCGCGTTCCCAGTTTCCGGGTAGCGGCCACGATCCGTCATGCCTCTGTTTTGAAAAGAGATACTCTACCCCACGCTTGATAGCTGGATGCTCAGAGTCATATCCCAGAAAACCTAAGGTTGTCAAAGCACGGGATGTCGCAATGTGGCGTTCGATTCGGGCGCCCCCGGAGAGAGAGGTCTCTTTCCAAGAACCATCACTGAGTTGTAACTGAAGCAGCAATACGGAGATGGGATCTTCATCCCTGAACTTGATGAGTTCACGGACTTCGGGATCTCCTTCAGGACGATGCAGGAGTTCTCGAAGAACCAGCAATCTAAGAGAAGGAGATGAGTCGGCTAGAAGAAGGGCGGCCCAAGTCATGCTCTCCCCTCCAACACCTCTTTCAGATAAGGAGCCGTTGCTGTCCCGGAACGCGCTACGACCTCTGGAGTGCCCGAAGCAATGACACGGCCTCCTTCTGGACCGGCTCCGGGACCTAATTCTATTAACCAGTCGCACGCTGATAGAACATTAGGGTGATGCTCAATCACAACAACGGTATTGCCGCCGTCTACAACCTTGCGAAGTGCCCGGATTAGTCTGTCCACATCTTGGATGTGTAGGCCCACCGTGGGTTCATCCAAGATATACATGGCCGATGATGAGACATTCTGTGAAAGCTCCTTAGCGATCTTGAGACGCTGGCACTCTCCACCCGATAGCGTCTGACCCGGTTGGTGAAGGACCAGATAGCCCAGACCAAGGTCCCTCGCACCCTTGAGCTTCCTACGAATGACTTCGGATTCGCCAAATAGCTCGGAAACCCGGTCAACGGTCAGCTGCCCGAGTTCTGGAAATGGAATACCATTGACATGCACGTCCCACGACTCCTTTGACCTTCCAGTACCTGCACATGTCTCGCAGGGCGTAATCGCATCTGGGAGGAAACCCATGTCAGTCCTGACGATTCCTCGACCGTCACACACGGAACAACGTCGGGTCAAATCGTCTTCTGATAGCCCAAGAGCTTTGGCATCATTGCTCTCCGCATATAACGATGTGAGCGGTCCAATCACATCAAGGAACTGACCCGGATTGATTATGTGTTCGCGGGTTTGATCGAGAACGATTGTTCTCTGCGGGGCGCCCTCGATAGAGTCATGTGCGCCAGGTTGCATCGGTTCGTATGCGACGCTGGTCGTTATGTGTTTTGGAGCAAGAGCCCGCCCTATCGTATCTACCATTATGGTGCTCTTGCCCGAACCCGAAACGCCACACACACCGACGAGCATACCTAGAGGCACTCTGAATTCCGCTTCGCAAAGATTGTTTTCTTTGGCTCCCTTTACAATCATCCAATGTTCTGGTTCTCTCCGATTTCCGGGAACCTCTATCCTGTATTCGCCCCGCAGCCACCTACCGGTTGGCGTGTCAGTTCCTGCAACTTCTTCGATTTTCCCTTCTGCTATTACCCGCCCACCGTTGTCTCCAGGACCAGGACCCATTTCCACAATGTGGTCAGCGGCCCTAATCAGGGCACGATCGTGCTCAACCACGACAACAGTGTTTCCTTCGTGCCGCAGTTCTCTAAGGACATCAGCGAGTGCATCGACCTCCGAAGGGTGCATTCCTCTGGAAGGCTCATCAAGCAGGACCGTCAGTGACGTCAGACCGCTGCCAAGAATCCCCGCAATACGAACTCGTTGGGCCTCCCCTGCAGACAGAGTCGCTGAGACTCTGTTCAAGTGCAAGTACCCGACCCCGACTCTGATAAGAAATTTCAGGCGCTCAAGGATTGTTTTGAAGTTGGCTCTGGACAGGGTGAATCTGGGATCTACGGTCTTCATATCACTGAGGACCTGAAAGAGTCTGCTAAGTGGCATCTCACCAAGTGCATGAGCATCGTACCCTGCGAGTCTAACGGCCAGAACCTCAGGACGAAAGCGGGTGCCATTGCACTGAGTGCAAGTCTTCGTACTCGTGTAGGTTCCGCCAATGTCCCAGTCTCCTATGAGACCGTAGAAGCCGCGAAATGGTAGAATCCTGGTTGAGGGAGGTCTGGTCCGACTCTCGGCTGTGACACTAAGAGGCTCGGAGTCCCCGAACAAGAAGGCCTTCTGTGCTTCAGGACTCATTTGGTTCCACGGTGTGATTTCCGGGTCGAAACCGTATCGTTCGCCCAAAGCCCGAACAAAGTAGTACCCGTGATTGTAGGGCTTGCACAAGTAACCGATTGGGAAGAAACCTGGGGAGTACAATGCTCCGCTGCATATCGCCCTGTCGGAATTGATGATCAGCTTGTTAGGATCCGGCACCTGTAGAGTACCAATCCCGTTGCACTTCGGACAAGCCGAAGAGTACGTGGACGATGAGAAGTGTCTTGCTTCAAGGAGGGGTGCGGTTTCCTTGCACGTAGGACACACCCATTCCAAGCCTCTCTCCATCCTGGCTCCACATCTGAGGCATATGCGTTCGCCCAACGTAGCAAGCAGGACTGCCAGATGATGTGAGACCTCGGTGACAGTCCCAACTGTAGAACGTCTGTTGTAGAGCTTTTCACCCGGAGTGATAGACATTGAGACCCCAAGCCCACTGACTGACTCCACAAAAGCTTCGGGGCCCTCATGAATACCTTGCCTTTCGTACAGTGAGAGACTCTCCAAGAACCTTCTCTTGGCTTCGGCCTCTAGCACATCATGAACGAGGCTGGACTTACCGGAGCCAGACACTCCAGTGACTACCGTGAGCAGCCCCTTCGGAATGTCTATGTCAACACCTTTCAGGTTATTCGCGCGGGCGTTCCTTATCGAGATATACTCTGATGGTCCAGCGACCTTTCCGGCTTTCACGTGAGGGCGGATTAATCCATCTTCTTTCAATGCCTTGCCAGTGGCTGAGTCTCTTGCGGCCATCAACCCACTGGGTGGACCCTGGTAGACAACCTGTCCTCCCATAGGTCCGGCGCCAGGACCAAGATCAATTACCCAATCAGCGGCTCGGACGATGTCCAGATTGTGCTCGACAACAACTACAGTGGCGCCAGCAACTACAAGGGTGGCGAGGACCTCTAACAAGCCTTTCAGATCCCTGGGGTGCAATCCGGTGGTTGGTTCGTCCAAGATTATTAGACGGTCTGCGAGCTTCTTCTTGCCAAGGAATTTGGCGAGCTTCACTCTCTGCGATTCACCGCCTGAAAGGCTGGGCGAGGGTTGGCCTATGGGAACGTAGCCCAGTCCGATTGTTACTAACGCATCCAGCATACTTCGGACTGAAGCGCGGTTTGTGGCAGAAAGCCGACTATCGTCTGCCAAAAGAGCACGGACCTGAGAGACGGATAGCCGGTAGAAATCTGCAATCGACAGTCTCTGTTCCCCGAGTTCGATCTTTCTTGACAGCACCTCGTCTGAGAAGCGTTGAGAATCGCAGTCGGAGCACGGAATCCATGTAGAAGGCAGATATCGCATCTTCACTTCAAC
>Ga0153915_10001622_pt1 | contig 20662 bp, 22 predicted proteins | sample Opewatmetagenome_2_FD_107003 | JGI IMG/M metagenome (GOLD analysis project Ga0153915, IMG submission 107003) | Freshwater wetland microbial communities from Ohio, USA - Open water 3 Core 3 Depth 3 metaG | ecosystem: Environmental > Aquatic > Freshwater > Wetlands | place: USA: Ohio, Lake Erie...
GTCTGACCGTCTTTAATCATAACGGTCGTCTTTGCCTCCCGTTTAAGGGTTGTAGGAAGCCCTATCTCCGTCTGACTGACAATCTGGCTCACCTCCTGTTCTATCTTGAGCTTTACGAATCTCTCCTGGTTTATCTGTGGCGTTATTGTCAGTTGTACGCCGACGTCCTTGAAGTCGTAATTACTGTAATCATTGCCGCTGGTGGTTTCCTGTTTGCTTGTCAGGTAGGGGACATTGTCCGAGACATTAATAAATGCCTCTTCATTGTCCAGGGTCATTACCTGAGGTTTGGATAATATGTTGACATCGGAGTTTGAACTATAGGCCCGCACAACAGCCGCTATGCTCGGGAATGTCAGATCTCCGATTGTAATGGTATCGCCAAGGACCCCAAAGCTCAGACCCGAAGAGAATGAGACAGCGCCCGTATCGGTGTCCACAGAAGGCAGAATGCTGGTGCCTGATGTCGAGCTTCCAAAGGTCACCACGTCCTTCCCGTTAATAGAACCGGTGGTATCGCCCCCATACCATTGCGTGCCCAGCTCGAAGTCCTTCGTCATGCTTACTTCCATTATCAGGGCCTCGATATAGACCATCTTTCTGGCGATATCGAGTTTCTTGATAATGTCCGCAAGTACCAGATAGTCATCCTTGCCCGCATTTATTACAAGGGAATTTGTTGCCTTGTCGGACAGAATCTGGACATTGTTGGATAACACAACAGCTGCCTCTTTGGCTGATTCCTTTGTCCCTGCGGTTGAACCGGATGAGGACGTCTTACTGCTTGAAGAGATGGTCGTAAGGGTCTTGGCCAGTTCCTCGGCATCGGCATTCTGCAGGGTAATCAGGTGAAATTCGCCTTCACCCTTGGGTGTCTCTTTGTCCAAGAGCTTTATCACTTCCTTTATCTTGAGTGTGTCAACCTCGGAGGCAAGGGTCACAATGGAGTTGGTGCGCGTGTCTGAAATGATGACTATGTTGCCTGAGGTTTCTTTGGCGCTCTTTGCAGCAGTGGTTTTAAAGATGGATGTCAGATTCTTGACCATGCTCTCGGCCCCGGCATATTCCAGGGGGATAACGGATATCACCTCGCTTGTGCCCTCAACGTCTATCTTTTCGATGATCTCAAGGAGACGCTTTATGTTGGACAATACATCAGTAATGATAAGGGTGCCGGTAGGGGCATAGGAGACCATTATGCTGTTTTTGGAAATGAACGGTGCAAATGCAGTCTTAACATCGTCAGGGCTTGCATACTTCAGTGGTATCAATTGTGTTACGAGTCTGTCATCAGGACTTGTTGCATCAGTATCCACCCTTGTCTCAATGTTTTTTGACCGGGCCTCGGTCATAGGCACTATCTTTATGATGCTTCCTGACGGGACCGTTGTATAACCGTTGACCTCCAGGACCGATTCAAATATCTTGTATGCCTCGTCTATGGTTACGCTCCTGGGTGAGATAATGGTCACCTTGCCCTTTACATTTGAATCAATGACAAAATTCTTGCCGGTCTCCTCGGCCATCCATTTAATAAAAAATGTGATGTCCATATCATTGAAGATATCAATGCTCACGAGGCCGGTCTTCTGGTTTTCGGTTTTTGCAGTCCCGGATGTCTTTGCGGCGGACTTCGCAGATGTCCTATTTTTTCTGCCTGCAGCGGTATTATTTACACCATTATCCGGTGAAACAGCAGAATCAGGCGATTCAACCTGCGCCTGATTTCCGGCATCTGCCGGACTGCTTATCACTTCCCCTGCCATCTCGCCGGGGACAGGTACTGGGGAGGTTGGGCCATCTGCCTCGCCCCTACCCGCATTCACGCTTTCTCCCGGGGCTGCATCGGATGAAGCTGATTCAGACGCTGCCGGCGTAACGGTTTTATCGCCTGCAACCCTCGCCCCACTGGCATAACCGGTCGGAAGACACAATAATGCCGCCGGAAAAAGCAGACATAAGATATGATTTCTCTTTAGATAATGCATCGATTTCCCCTTAATTTAGTTCTTTCATTATCCTGTTTGTAAAATAAAAATAAAGGGCTGTCACCTACGGTGACAACATCCTGTTAAATTCATCGGATGACTTTAAGGCCTTGAGATCAGAATCATTTTTTGCCCATTCCCTGACATCCTTATTCAGCGATATGGCCTTCCTCAAATACTCGACACCGAGGTCTTTATCGCCCTTAATGGCATAGAGACACGCCAGGTTGTAATAGGACTCAACATAGGACGGGTTCAACCTGACTGCCTTTTCAAGGTTTTCTCTTGCCGCACTAAAATCTCTGTCATGTATATTTATAATGCCGAGGTTGTTTAATGCCTCTATATAACCCGGATCCAGTGCTACCAAGGCCTCGTATAACTTCTTTGCCTCAGGGACCCTGCCTGCCCTGTAAAACCCCACTGCCTTATCGTAAAGCTGTCTCTTCTCCGTGCCTGTGTCTTTCCCCTCTGATGAGGCCTGCACCTTGGCGGGCATTGCAGGCCCCTTTTTCCCCCTGGAAACATCGGTCCGCCAGTACCATAAAAGAAAAAAAACAACTGCCAGACCGACCGAGATTGAAGATATTATTGCCCTCTTTCTTAAACGCCCTGCGGGCCGCTTAATGCCGACAGGGAAGTTACAATATCCGGCATACCCTGAGTCTTTTAATTCCTGGGCCTTTTTTAATGCCTCGTTTATATAGCTCATTCTACATTACCATCTGATAGAGCAACGCCCTTGTCCTCGGGCCAGCAATGCCGTCAACATCAAGGCCGAAGTCCTTCTGAAATTTCATTATCGCCTCAGAGGTGGATTGATCATAGACCCCTGTTGTATCAACCATATATCCCTTATTCCCGAGCATCCTCTGGAGTTCAAGGACTTCAGGGACACTGTCCCCTTTAACAAGGTTGACCGACTTCTTTGGAGAAGGATAGATCCATGAAACCTCGCCCCCCCAGTTTTCAATCAGGAATTCCCTGGCAACAATCCTTTCGCCGCCATTACTGTCTAAGACCGTTGCGCCCTTTTCATCGGCGCCTTTAATAACCAGGTACTTTGCATCCTGATCATGATGCAACATGGAAACCCTGAAGGGCCTTTTGAAGACCACATAATATTCAGGTGCAATGTTGTATGAAACAAGATCCGCATAATAGCCATCAAGGCCATGGTCGGCATTTCCTGATACCCCGTAATAGATGCTGAAAAGAATCGAAAGGCTCTTTTGCCCGTCCGTATATAAGGGCGTCTCTGAATTTTTCATATCTGCGCCCCCTGCGGCATCGGGCTTTGGAACCTGTTTGATCTCTTCAGCAGGAACGACTGCCGACAGCCTCCCCTTATATATCCAGCCGGCAAATGCAGCAGATATAATGATTAAGGATAAAACCGCATATAAAAGAGTCAGGCCCCGGCTCATCCCCCACATGCCCGGCAAGCCTTTTTTACCGTATAATTCCATCACCGCTTTTTTAACGGTTCGTCCTGTAATATCATTTTTTTCAAGCGCGTATGAAATAAGGAGCGCCCTGTCGCAGATATTGTTTATTCGCCTGGGATTGCCCTTTGAACAGGAATATATATCCCTTATGGCATCTCCCGCAAATCGCGCCTCTCCATGACCTCCCGCCGTTATCATGCGGTGTTCAATGTAACCCCTGATATCTTCATAGGAAAGAGACGCAAGTTCAGAGCGCACCGTGACCCTTTCATTAAGCTGACGTAAAGAAGGCGCGGCAAGGATGGTCTGTAATTCAGGCTGGCCTATCAGGACTATCTGAATAAGCTTTTCCCTGGCCGTCTCAAGATTGGACAGCATCCTGATCTGTTCAAGGACATCACGTGAAAGGTTCTGGGCCTCGTCTATCATGAGGACGGCGTTTCCGCCTTTTGCAAAGATATCGATGAGAAAATTGTTTAAGGCGTCTATATAATCCTTTTTTGTCTCTGCCCCTGGAGGCATGGATATCCCGAATTCATGATTAACGCTCTTCAGAAGCTCCATGTCCGAGATGAACGAGTTAAATATCAGGGCGCTTCTCGTCTCTCCGCTCAGGTGGTTCAGGAGTGTGCGGCATAGGGTTGTCTTTCCGGTCCCTATCCCGCCGGTTACTACAATAAAACCCTTCCTCTCATTTATGCCGTAAAGCATATGTTCTATGGCCTCTTTATGGGAACGGCTCATAAAGAGATATCTGGGGTCCGGCGTCAGGTTAAAAGGGTTTTCATTGAAACCGAAAAAGGAGTTATACATACCGCGCCCCGAATTAATCCGAAAAACTATAATTAATAGTACGATCCTGGCCCCTTCTTAGAATCTGCAATGAGATATCTGGGGCTGATTTCAGGTCATTATACATATTGATAAGATCTTCTGTGGTCCTGATGCTATCGTTATTTACACCCTTCAAAATATCACCGTTTCTGAGTCCCATCTTTCTGAATATGGAGCCGGCCTTTATCCCTGTAATGGTAAGGCCGTCCGGTTCGCCGTCCGTAGAATGGGGTTGGACCGATGCCTGTGATAACAGCTCATTTACATCGTTTAGGGCCGTCTCGATATCCTTTCGCTGTATCGTGATGCTTCGCTCGACCGCCGCAGGCGCCGATGAAACGGACTCTGCAATGTTTTCAACCTGAACGGCATTGTATCCTGCCCTTTTTGCGGAGGTTTCGGATTCTTCCATGGCAAGAACCTCTTCCCTGGTCCCCACCTTCAGGACTACCTTTTTCCTGGCGATTGACTTTATCACTGCACCCTGGATATTGTCCCCAACCCTGTACAGGCCCTGTGTCTTTGTAGCCCCGTCTTCAATGATGGCAGCCGAGTTCTTGCTGTCGCCTGCAATGGTTCCTATAAGAGTCAGTTTTAATGAGGTGTTCTTTGATTCATCCGCACCGGCGTCGTTTTGTGATGAGACGTCTATCCTGCTGAAGATATGTCTGTCAATAATTGTCTGATAGCTATTAAGACCGGTTTTCACCGTCGCCGCCCCCTCCTTTACTGTTACCGGGGCACTGACCTTCCCCACCTCCGTCTGCGAATATTTCATGCCGATGACCCTGTAAAATATATCAACCCCTATGTAAACACCGATGGTGATGGCGATCAGATTAAATATAATATAATAAAATTTAGCCGCCGGCCTGTTGAACACATCCATTTTATCCTGCAAGAACATTAAACTATCCTCTTAAAGGATTATATAAATAAGGTTATACATATTACAACGGATTATGCCGCCAAAGGTCACATCAACCGGAAATGAAAATTTTCTATTGTGCCGTTGAAGGCAAACGGCAGTTTGCCGTTTTTTAACGACTGTTTTAATATGAGGCCTGTTCCGCCGCTCTTTTCCAATGCCTTGATAAAAGAATCGGTCGGCTCAATCGTGCCCTTGAGGTTGATGAGGCTTTTCTCCACAGGGCTTTTAAGTGCGATTATGCCTGTTGCCTCACCAATAAAATCCCTTCCCCTGAAATCAATCTCGGAGATATTCAGGTTCTGATCTTCAAGATCCGCCTTGATCACCGACTCTTTAAAATCAATAGAATTTATATTCATAAGGGGTTTCTCGAATTTAATGGAGCCGTCCGATAAGGCTAACGACGCATTCCCTGTTCCGCTGAGATCAGACAGACTTTCACCGCTGTATGTGAGGTAGCCCTTCAGATCTCCCGATATGCACTCCTTTATGATCGACGGTAATTTTGATTTATCATCAATATGAATGCCCTTGAACTCGGTTGACAACCTGACCGAGGCATCCTTTCCGTTCTTTTGAAGATCGATGTTTCCGGAAATGCTCCCCCCATACGCCTGACAAATAAATCCATATCGCGGCTTTTTTCCGAAAAGGGACAGCAGCCCCGGTCGAACTGAGACCTGTTCTGCCGCAAAAACGATCTCATCGGGGTTTTCCCGGAGGCTGCATTTCACAGCGGTTAGCCTGATGGCTGCGGGAAAGGAAAGAGACGCATCCTGGATATCCACCTGGATTCCGAGGCCCTTGCTGTTGATTCTTGATTGCAAATAATCCCTGATCGCTTCTGACGGAAAACGGACCAGAAGGATTACGGGTGTGATCAGGACGCCATATAATATATATAATAACAGTCTCCTGTGTTTTAAAACAAATTGTTTCATGCCTTTTTCCGATAGCCTTTACTGATATGTCAGGACCTGGATAATACAATCCAGGTATCCTTCCTGTTTCTTGTTATCGCTTATGGAGATCCTTCTTACAAAGATCAGATTCTCCGGGTTTTCCACATTATAGACGCACCTGACCAGCTGATCCGTGTTGATGCCTTCGAGCTTCATCTCGACCATAGCCTCTTTATAGGTCCCGCTGCCTTTGGAAGGCGATTGAGTCATCCCTTTCAGGGAGATCCCGGTTTTTGCAGCCGCCTCTTCCAGATAGGACGCCAGGGAGAACCCGGACCCTCGCCTTTCAAGCGCCCCGGATATCTCTTCGGAGTCTTTTAGATACTTCTTGTATTCCAGGCTGAGTTCTGAGATCTGTTTATATTCATCTTCCTTCTGGGCAATACCTTTTTTAAACCGGCTTTTCTCCGTAAAAAAAGGGAATATGATAAAGTATGCAAGGAGAAAGATGCCGATCATGCACATTGCGCCGGATACGACATATTTTTCCCTTTTTTCCAATTTTATTTTTAACATGGCCGCCGTTTATTTCCTCTGAAGTTTAAATTCGAACTCCACCCGTTTCCCTGTCTTGGTGTCCTGTTTTTCATTGGTGATCGAGACATCAGAAAAATATGATGATCCCTTTAATGCGCCCTCCAGGCTGTTGACCGTGGCAAATGAATCGGTCTCTCCATAGAGAATGACTGTTTCAGTGTCTATAACCATCTTGGACAGATCCATATCGACCGTTTTGGAGATGCGTTGTGATATGTCGTTTATCAGGTCAAGAACTCTTTGATTGTTATTTACAGACCCGGGCAGTTCTGCTGCTGTTTTTTTCACCTCCTCTATCTTCTGTTTCATCTGAAGAAGGGGATATTTGACATTTTTTGCATCAGGGAATGACTGTCTGAAGAGTTCCGCGCAGCGCGCCTCTGCTTCTGCATATCTTTTTTTCACCAGATAATAATCAACGCCCAGATCCGCCATGAGAAGGCCTATAATAATCAGGAGTGCAATGCCGACCTTCCGCAATTCCTTTATTGTCTTTAAAAAATTCTTTTTTACCTCGAACTCGCCCTTTCTAAGATTGAAGCCATGCCCCTTTTTGATCTCCCTCAGGGCAAGGGAGAGTGCGTTGTCCGTTAACGCCGGATTCCATTGTGCGGCTATATCTGCATCCATATGTATCTCACCCTGTTTCGAGATATCGGTTATCTCGACAGAAATGCCCAGTTGTCCGCTGAGTGCGTCCGCAATCCCGGGATACAGGGAACCAGCCCCGGTTATGAAGGCCTTTTCCGGGGTTATGCCGGCCTTGAACTGGATGGAAAAGAGGCGAAGGGTATTTTTCAGATGCGGCTGTATTGCCTTCGCAAGCCTCTCGCCTTTTTGCCCTGAAGATGCATTATTGTCCTGGAAAGAGGAACCAGGCATCTGGAGATCCCCCAAGGAAATATTCCTGACAAGGGCCACCCTTCTTTCAACAAAAAGCGCGACCGTTATGCTTTGTTGCCCCAGGTCCATCACCAGTCCGCAATCCGGGGTCTCAGGACAGGTCAATAACCACAGGGCAACAGGGACAGGCCTGATATCGATGAGACCGGGTGTGACGCCTGACCGTTTCAGCCCTTCAAGATATTCGGAGATGACGGTCTTTTTGGCCGATACGGCGAGTATGTCGCTCTTATCAGTGCCTCTTATTATATTGAAGTCTATCACAAGGTCTTCAATGGGAAACGGCACCAGGGTTTCCAATTCAAAGGGGAGTGTCTGTTTTATCTTTTTAGGATCTTTAAAGGGCATGCTGAGATTATGGAAGGAGATATTTCCGGCATCAATGGAGGCAATATATGTCCCGCTTTTCAGGTCCATCCTTTCAGCGAGGATCTGCAATGCCTGTGCATGGTCATTATCTTTATCGATCATGACGCTGTGACAGGATACGACCTGAAACCCTTTCAGGCCCCTGACGACCTGTACGGCTGAGATAAAATCTCTGTTTATATCAATACCCAGAATCTTGCCCGGCATGTATGCTCCTGTAACTGCATCAGAGTGCGCCCTGCACCGGCCTCTTAACCTTCATTCCTGAAACCGGTTAAAACTGCAAAGGTCAAATTGGCTCCTGCGGATGCCCATCTTACAAAAGTTAATATTTTTATTCAATAGGCTATAACACATTCCAGTTTTTTACGATTAATCTCTTTCCGGACCTTTGAACAACCCCTGTTACACCCTTGCTCCTGGACCCTGTTATGCCGGTTGATGCAATCTCAAAATATGAACTCTTTGCAGTTATCAATGACGGTTTAAAATATTCCTCGCTTGCCCCAAGGGCCTTCTTGTACCACTTAGGGTCTTTCAGTTCGGTTTCATTATCCTCGTTATCCCTGTATTCCACCATCTCCTCAATCATGCCGCTGTCCAGTTCCTCAGTGGAAAGCGCCTTCAGCACAACAGGATCGGCTGTGTTTATATTGATCCTGCCTTCGCCATAGACCGTAAGATATGCCGCCAGGCCGGGCTTCTACTCTGTCCCATAAAACAGCTCCCTTGTTATCCCCCTTACAAGAAGGAGTTCATCAGGGGATTTGAAAGGGGCATTTCTGCATGAATAGGGATTTTCAAGGGACTGGTAATAGGAATCCTCTGCCCCGTCCAGGCCTTCCGGGTCATCATCCTCATCAATCCAGTCTTTAATGGCGCTCAAGATGTCGTCAACCTCATCAGATTTGAGGTCAAAGGGTTCATCGCCCAGGAGCCTGGCAAGGATCTCCTTCTGCTCCGAATTGAATTCCCCCTTATGCTCACCGCTTCTATATACCAGATTATTGATCTGTATCCTGCCTGAAAGATCCGTAACCACCGCCTGAAAAGACCAGTTGCCGTCAAAAAGCCCTGCCGAATAGGAAGAATATCGATTCAGGGATGCCCAGTCGTCGTGGAGTGAATCAACGGTGGTATCATCCTCATAAAGCACTGCCAGTGCGCAGTTGAAACCTGATTTTGCAACGGCGCCCAGCCTGACTGAATCGTCAAAACCGGCGGTCTCATACAGGCCTGCACGGATCGATTTACTGAATTGCAGGGTCAATATAACCATAATGCCGATCAATGTTACTGTGAGTATCAGGGCAACGCCCTTTTCATCTCTAGGAATTGCTGCCATATGCCCTCCTTGAGATGGGTATTGAGACGGATGTCGTAAATTTGATCGGTGACTCCGGATCGGACCTGTTCACAAATACCAGTTCAAAGGAGACCATTGAAGGCAGTTTATTCTTAAACTGTTCAGAGGAGGAATCCCAGTAATCATATGTATCCCCGTTTTCATCCTGATAGGAGATGTTTATAGAACTGAGCCCCTCGCAGAGGATCAGGCCTGCAGCATCGTCTGTAACCATGGTCCCCAGTTCAGGGGTGTCTGACCGGTATAAAATAAATCCCTCCTGATCTTCATACTCCTTTACATAATACCTGATCAATCCCCTGCCTCCATTAACGCCGCTGTCAAAGGAGATGTGCTTCTCGGATAAAAATTCCAGCTCGTCTGCGTCCTTTCCGTTTATTGTTGAATCTTTTCCGGAAAAGACCTGGGATTTCAGCGAACCGGAATCAGCCTCTTCATCAGGGACTGCTGCGCATTGCAGGTCCCCGGAGATCCTTTCAGTTGCGATCCTTGCCATTCGGTATATTGAGCCGTATGACTCCGTGATATCCATATTCCGCAATGTCCCGATATAGGTGGGATAAAGCATGGCCGTGATGGCGGCAAAGAGCGCTATGGCTACAAGTATCTCCAGGAGGGTAAACCCGTTTTTACTTTTTAAGTATTCTGCATTCATATCTTGTTTCAGTATTATTAACGGTCTCATAATAGCTTTCACTCCGCCGGGGGTCCCTTTTTAAAAGAGTGAATTATTCCTCGGCAATACCGTCGCATAAGGTGTTGTTAAGCGGGCGGGTGGTTGTCCGGCAATACTCCAGGCTATGACATTCATGGGCAAACTGAGAAGCCTCGCCGCCCGCTTACCTCGACTTATTGCGTAGCCATCAGCAGCCGTTTATTTCACTCTTTAAAAAAAGGCCCCCCGGCGGAGTGAAACGGGCAGGCTATTATGAGACCGTTAATAATGACCCGCTCAGGGAACAAACCTGTAAAACCTGACACTGTATATGTCACGGTTGTTCTCACCCCTGATTATGTTCAGATCAATCTGCTTTAGATATTTTGCAAATTTTTCCGCGCCTGTCAGGGATACATCCTGCACATTAACCTCCCAGGAATAGTTCATGAAATCATCTCCGAACCCCCCCGAACCGGAGGTCAATTCATCCTCTTTTTTTGATTCGATCTCAGAGATCTTAAGCTGGGCCAGCATGGCCGCGGTCGTATTAAATTTTGTCTCGTCCTGGAGAAAAACACTGCGGGATTGAGAGACCAGCAGTGAAACCAGGACAATGGCAATGATGGAAAGTGAGACCATCACCTCAAGAAGGGTAAACCCCCGTTCTCTTATTTGCGTCGATCTGTTTATCATATGGCGTTCTATTTCAGGTTAAGGTTCCTACAGACTTACATCTCCAATCTCAGAGTATTCTTCAATGACAGCCGCATCTCCCAGGAACGGTCTCAGGACAAAGGTGAACCGTCTCCCGTCCTCAGAGCCTATATGTATAACGGATGGGACAATATAACCCTCTTTTGTGAATCCTATACTCACTTCCCCTGCTGTTTTTTTGTCCCCGTTTTTAAAAGATATATCAAGGACCCTCACATCCGAAGATAATGAAAGAGAATTTTTTTTAGCGTCAATCCGCTCCTGTTCGGTAAAATAGGGGGAGTCTATCCGGAAACCTTTCGAATCGAAATCGAATACGAGGTAATACTCCCTTGCGTCTTTTATGGCCTGATACCGCAATTCCTTTACTGTGGATGTCAATGCCCTTACGGTATTTTTAAGGGTATCGCTGAGTGCCACATCGCGCAATCTGGGCAGGGCCAAAGACAGCATAAACCCGGCAAGGAGTATGACCATCGTCAACTCAATAAGTGTAAATCCGCTGCATTTCTTTTGAGATTTCTCCATGTAATGTGCTTTATCCTTGCCGGGATGCTCACTGGTTTATAATCGGTATGCTTATCATGCTTCGAGATAGGCCTGTAAGACCTGTATCAGGGCTGCCGGTTAAATCCTTCGACCCCCTTCATTCATGGAAGGTTGAAACAGGGAGATCACTGTTCAAGGTCCCAGCTGTTGACATCGGCATTATCTCCCTCTCCACCCTCGGCATTGTCGTTTCCGTATGAAGATATGTCATAATCGCCGTGAAGGCCAGGTGAAATGTAGACATATTCATTCTTCCATGGATCAAGGGGTATCTTCTTTTTCTCCAGGTATCCGCCTTCCCGCCATTTTCTTGGAAGGGTGCCGACTGTGGGAGCCTCTACAAGCGCCTGGAGCCCCTGTTCGGTTGAAGGATAACTCCCATTGTCCAGTTTATAAAGGTTCAGGGCAGTGTTGAAGCTCTCCATCTGGACCTTTGCTTGTGTCCTCCTGGCCTCTTCAGTCTGGCCTGTCAATCTTACGGCTACCAGGCTGGCAAGTATTCCCAGGATAATTATAACAACCATTATCTCAATAAGGGTAAAACCCCTTTCATTATTTCTGTCCATCATTACCTTTATCCTCCTGATGAAAATGTGTTATCAAAAGCTGCAAGATATACGGTACAAGGTGTACGGCATAAGGTACATGGTATAAAAATCATTGTCTATAATAACTATTAACTTCCCAACCTGTAATACATATACCGTACACCATACACAGCACACCGTAGACCTTACACCTTATACCGTACACCGTACTTCAGTGCACTATCTGACTCATCTCCAGAATCGGAAGCACGATTGAAAAGGCTATAAACCCTACTATCACGGCCATTATCAGGATCATAACCGGTTCAAGCATGGAGGTCAACATGGTTATTTGAGATTCAACCTCTCTCTCATAGATATCGGCGATCTTATTGAGCATCTTCTCAAGCTCACCGCTGTGTTCGCCCACGCCGATCATCTGAATCACCACAGGAGGCACCAATTTGCTCCGGGAAAGGGGGAGCGCCAGGGACTTCCCTGCCTGGATCTCTTCAATGGCATTGTCTATGACATCGGCGACCAGGCTGTTATTCACTATGTTTCGTACGATCTGCAGCGCCGATATCAGGGTCACACCGCTCTGGGTCAGGCTGCCGAGGGTCCTTCCAAACCGTGCCATTGCCATCTTTATGTTGATCATCCCGAATACAGGGGCGGTCAGCTTTATCTGATCCCACATACGGCTTCCTTTGTCCGTATTTTTATAACGCCTCAGGGAATAAACAGTTACGATTATCAGGATCATGACAACCCACCAGAAGGATTTCAACACCTTGCTGGTGTTTATAACGATCAATGTGGGGATCGGCAGGGTCGCCTCCATCTCGCTGAAGACATCAACGAACTTGGGGACAACAAAGGTGACAAGGAGCATAAGTGCGAGCACGGCTATTATCAGCATAATAATCGGATAGGCCAGAGCAGCCCTTATGCGTCCCTTTAACGCCTCCTGATTTTCGCTGAATTCGGCAAGCCTCTCCAGCACAAGGTCAAGGGACCCTGACGCCTCTCCGGCCTGAACCATGTTGATATATATCTGGGAGAAATATTTCGGATGTTTGGAAAGGGAATGGGAAAGCCCGTTGCCCTCATTGACCGATTCCTTGATCTCTGCCATAATCTTTTTAAGAAGCGGATTAGTGGCCTGTGTTATCAATGCCTCCAGCGAGGAAAGAAGCGGGATCCCTGCGCTCAGAAGTGTGGCAAGCTGCCGGGTCATGGCTGATATCTCTCCGGGCGTCACCCTGTGCAACAAGGATGAAAAGGATATATGGCCTGAGGGGAGGCCCCTGGGCTGTGCAAAGGTCTCTTTCAGCTCTACCGGGAATATCTCCGACCCCCTCAGCTTCTGACGAGCTGCCTGCGGGTTATCGGCATCGATTATCCCCTTTATGTTTTTGCCGGATCTGTCCAGCGCTGCATATTCGTAAACTGGCATGTTTATTAGACCTTATCCGTGCGTCAGCCTGTCAGCAAGGACCATCAGCCCTTCTTCCTCTTTCATGTTGTCCGTTGTGATCTCATTAAAAGGGATGGCGTACTCTCTCCCCGACTGTACAGCAGGCATCAGCCTTGATGTCCCTGCCTTGAGATATGCCGCTACATTATAGGCCATCCTCTGGGCAAGGGATATATCCAGGTTGTTCGGGGCTGCGCCCCTTATGTCCCTGGAAAAGGGCTCGCACACGACCCTCTTGTTTATCTTGATATTAGCGGCAAGCAGTTCATTATAGAAGTACTCCGCTGCATTTCCGTTGAAGGCCTCAATCTCCCTCTCTTTTTTCTTGTATCCCTCCGCCACTACTATCACGCATTCTTCCTTTTTATTGATGGCGGCGGCAACCTTTTTATGGTCAATAATGCTGTTGGGAAGCACGGCCATATGCGCCCTTGAACCAAGACAGGAATGGAGTGCATGGAACCCGCTGCTTGCGCCCATCATCTCTATAATGTAAACCCTCTTGTGCGTCCTTGCATCGGCCATGTAGCATCTTATCTTCTCTGCACCTGCCTCAACGCCCGTATGCTGACCTATGCAGTCAGTGCCTGCAATATCGCTGTCTATGGTGACAGGGATAAAAAAGAGCTGTATGGATGTGGGCAGCAACTCGCTTAATTCGTGGATACCTTTGAATGTCCCGTTTCCGCCTATCGCTATGATGGCCTTAACCTTTTTCCGTTTTATAAGGGCTGCGGCCCTTTTCTGGACATCCTTTTTGATAAAGTCCTTGAACCTCTCGCTCCTGAGTTGCGCCCCCCGCCATTCGGATAAAGGTGCGGCATGAAAGATCCCAGGCACATTGTCCAGGGCCCTGAAACGGGCAGTGTCATAGACAAGCCTTACGAATCCTTCTCCTTTACTGACAAGTGATTTAAAACCCTCAAGGGTGGCATAGACCTCTCTTCCCATGTTCTCGAGATGGTAGGTTATAAAGGCGGTAACAGGATTATAGCCAGGCGCGCATCCGCCGTCCTGTATCAGAAGGACATCGATCTCTTTAAACAGGTCTTTTTGGGACTTTCTCTTGGATCCATTATCGGCATGATTCAATACCTTAGTCTTGTCTCCCATGATGTCCTCCCTTCCGGCCAGTCACCCTTGTGTTGCTCTCCATTGGATTGGTCACATCCAATCCTATTGAATATCTTTGAACTCACGATCTCCTGAATTTCCCGATATTGCTTTTAGCATAAACAGGGCGCACATGCAAATTTTTCCGGGTCTGTTATATTTTAAAACTGTCCGGGATCAAGGACGTTTTTTATGATAACTGATTAACCTATATCATCAAATTTTTACTGTTGAACTGCTTTCACAGGCTTCAGGAAAAAGGCTGCAAGCGCACCCATCACAGCGACACCAGCCATTATAACAAGTGGCATCTGAAACCCTCCGGAATTTTGCACGGCAGCAGCATTGACCGTGGGACCTGCGATACCAGCAAAAATGCTTATTCCGGTCAACCCGCCAATGGTTCCGGTGATCTGTTCGGGATAGTATTTCGCGATATGCCCTAATGCCTGAGGCCCGATAAATGCTGAGAAAAAGCCGATCCCACAGACACAGATCCCCATGATCATGTGATTTGCTGCCATGGCAGGGGCAGAGATTAATAAAATACAGATTGCCCCTGATATAAATCCTGACAATACAACCGGCCTGGCATTTCCTCGCAGGAACCTTTCTGCAATGAGCACGCCCGCAAACCCGCCGCAGATCGTAATCCAGGAGGCGATTGACATTAACATCCCCGCGATATTTTGATCATAACCTGATCCGACAGGGGGAGCAGCATTTAAATAGTTGGGGATCAGATCATTGAAGGCCTGATAGAACCAGGCGTGCAGGGCTAAACAGGCAATCACAACCCATGTAACAGGATTTGAGAGTGCAGTAATTATATCTTGCCGGAAAGAAGTTTTTATATCGGCCTTTTCCTCTTCCGGCTGTTTTTGGCCTAAGGCGACAAAAATGGAGGATATCAGGCCCGGGATGGAGATCGGGGCCAACCATGCCATGGCTGTCTGCCAGCTTTGTGTGGCTTGAAAAATCCCGGGCATGACAATAAGGCCCAGAGCTACGCCTGATGCTACTGCCAAACCCTGTAAGACTATAATAAGGCTTCGAAGTTTTACAGGGAAATATCTTGCTGCAATCGGAAGAATGGCAACCATAATCGGTCCTGTGCCTATCCCTTGCAGGCCTCTGATGAAGATTATCCCCCAGGACGATGAACCGATAAATGGGGTAAGAAGCGCCCCTGCGCCGATTATTATCGACCCGCCTATATAAAATTTCATAACCCCGAATTTATCAATAAGAATGCCTCCCAAAATAGCCGACACTGCTGCAAAGATGTTGAAGCTAGTCATGGTCATTAACACAACCTGTCCCGCTGAAAGCCCGGGCGTGGCTCTGAGGATCGCTCCTATCAAGGGAGCAGGGGCAATTAAGAAGGTTGAAGTTGTGGCTGTTACGATAAACATCGTAACAAGGACCATCCACCTAGAACCGGGATTAATATTCTCGTCCATGATTTTTCTCCTTTTCTTATAGCGTTGTATCCAGATATGTATAGAGACAGGTCTTATTTATTCCTCTTGTATGTATTCCTCCAACTTGATTATTGATAAAACAACATATCCGATAGATTATTCAGGATCATTTTTATTTTTCATACAAAAAAACTTAATAATATACTCCCACCATAGAAATGAGACAAAAAAAGACACGGCAGAAACGATTATTATCACCTTGAAATTTATACCGCCCAAGAAGTCTGCACATATGCACAGCGCCAAAGAACCGCCCAGAACCGCGCCTAAGATGCCTTGAAATAATCGGGCTAAGCTTAGATTCATATCAACTCCTTTTCTGAATAGGTGATACCATTGACCGGACAGGTTTCTCATCCGGTCATGAGGAGGCCTGTTAATTATCCTTGCCGCTCCTTTTTAATCCGCTTTAACTCACTATCTCTTCCTGCCCTCTTCAGGGCATCCGTCAAAATAAATTCGATCTGGGCGTTGATGCTTCTAAGGTCGTCCGCGGCCCACTTTTCAAGCACTGCATAGAGGGCATCATCAAGTCTTAATAGAAACTTCTTTTTTTCGCTCATTGATACAATGTACCCGTGTTAATAATAGGTTGTATCTCGGATTCGGAGACAAGGGCCACCATAAGGTTATTGACCATTGTGGCCTTTTTATCTTCATCAAGATCCACGATATGTTTCTCGCTGAGCATGATAAGGGCATCCTGAACCATGCCCACAGCGCCCTCAACTATCTTGCGTCGCGCCGCAATGATCGCCTGTGCCTGCTGGCGTCTCAGCATGAGCTGGGCTATCTCCGGGGCGTAGGCCAGATGGCTTATCCTGGACTCAATGACCTCGACACCGGCCACAATCAATCTGATTTTAAGTTCCTGTTTTAAATGTTCGGCGACTTGACCCGGATTGGCCCTCAGGGATACAGGTTCGTTATCCTGTGAATCATAGGGGTATTCAGAGGCTATGCCGCGTATGGCGGTCTCGCTCTGTATGGCAACGAATTTTTCAAAATTATTCACATCAAAGAGGGCCTTTGCCGAATCCACCACACGCCACACTATTACCGCAGCGATTTCAACCGGGTTGCCGTATGAATCGTTGACCTTTATCTTATCGCTGTTGAAGTTCCGGATGCGAAGGGACACATGCTGCTTTATTGCAAAGGGATTCGCCCACCAGAAACCATCTTCCCGGACTGATCCGATATACTTGCCGAAGAGTACGAGGGCGCGAGCCTCATTCGGCTGAACAATCAAAAAGCCGAACTGATAAATAAGCGTTCCAACAAACAGGGGGATTTCCAGCCATAAAAGCACATATATCGACTTAACCGCTATTAAATATATGAGCCAAAAATTTACAGCCATAATGGCCAGATCTAATACAATTGCGGCATACCCGCTGATTCGCCCGACTTTAGTCTCTGTCATTATTTCCATGTTTTAAAGACCTCCTTTATAGTTGATATCGGAATGATATCATTGCGATATCACAATGTCAACCAATTTCCATCCGAAACCTCTTGTTTTCGGATTCAAGCTGTCAGCACTCAGCGATCAGTTTTCAGCTAAAGCTTAATATGTCAAGCGATTAGCTGACTATATTGACAAAAGGCCCTACCTATTTTAATAAAAGGATGGATTTATCATGGGGGTATATAAAAATGGATTTTACAGAAAAGGCAAAGATACGAATCGCGAACTGGATGCATCACAACGAACACCATCAGGAGGAATACGAGCTCTTCGCAGACCAGCTTGAAAAGGAGGCCAAGTCCGAGAGCGCGCGTCATATCAGGGATATGGCGGCACTGAGCGCAAAGGCCAATGAATGCCTTAAAAAGGCGCTGACTGGATTAGAATAATATCCATCCATAAATAAGGCTTTATGGATGGAGCGTTCAGCTATCAGCTAAGCCGCTTGACGTTGTCGCGGCAAGTTTACTCGAGGATGAAACTTGAACATCGAACGTCCAACGTCCAACATTCAACATCGAATAATTAAAAACAAGAGGTCATTGAACAGTTAGATGGCTAGTTTCATAAGAGCGATAGGCAGACAGCTAATTTAACGATTTACAAGACCTTTGCTGAAAGCTGAGTGCTGACAGCTTGAATCCGAAAGCAAGAGCCTTCGGATGGACACTAGAACAACAAACCCTGTCCCAATTATTCAGGAGAATAAAAGGCCGCCAGGCCCCGTTCCTCTCAGTAAAAACTTCCCCTGTACTGTTCAACCTCCCTTTTAAATGCGGGCGTCCGATAGAAATTGCATGACTTGATCTCAGGGCAGAATCCGCGATACACGCACTCCCGGACACAGACGCCTGCAAGTTCCGGCTCCTTCTTCTTCAACTCCTTTAAAAAGGCCTTCCATGCGGCGGTCGTTTCCTTTGATGCCAGGAGACAGAGGCGCTTGCGGGATATATTGATTATGGACTGTGCATCTGCGATGCATTCATGGGTAACAGGCGCGGACTGTAAAGACCTGTCCCTGTCTCTCCCGGTCCTGTCTGTCCTCTGGGTGCTCACAAAGTGTTCTATGCCGATCTTATGGCGCACAAAATGGACGCTTACCCAGTATTTAAGGTTCTTCCATTTCCATTTCACGGACAGCTGTCTTATGGGAGAGTGTTCGGAAAGGAGCATTTTTCTCTTCCATGCCGAAGAGGGGTCCTTTATCCCCTTTTCCATACCGATAGTTGTCCTTGCCGCATCGGCCACCTCCCTCCATGTGCCTTTGATCTCAACAAATTCAACCTTCATATCCAATCCCCCGGTTTGATGTTTTTACGGCTATTAATCCATTATCCCTGCATCAACCCATCCACATGGATGATAACCTGAAAAATTCTGTCATTATATCAATCCTAAATCAACAACTAATTTGATACGCAACCGGATACTACATATCCTCCTCCACTATGGCTGAATAGTTGTAAAAACTGTTTGATATCATAAGGTCCGTGCTAGTGAGCCTCTTTCCTTCCTCGTTTATCCGTTCAAATATCTCGCATACCTCCCTGATATCAAAGCCTGCTATCCTGGTCAGCAGGATACTATAATCCCTGAATACCCTTCCCAGCTGCATAAGGTTTTCACCGGTTTTCTTTTTATAACCTTTCTCAAGTGCGACCCGCTTATAAAAATCTCCAGGCCATTTTGCCACATCCCTTAACCTGACAAGAAAGGCAGGATTGACATCCAGGGAACGCCTGTCAAATTCATCGGCCTGGAAAAAGGAGGCATTGACGCTATCAAAATACAGGGTGTAATCAAATTCCATGAGGTCCTTTGTCTTTCCCTTCCCGCCGAACAGGGCAAAGAATACCGCAGTGGCGCGCTGCTGCCCGTCCAGGATATACGACTGTCTTCCTCCGTTGTCCTTTGCAACCTCATTCCGGTTGATCAGAAATCCTCCGAGCCTGCGATGGCAATTAAGCCGGATATCCGTATCCCAGCACAGGATGGCTCCGATCGGATAAAAATGATAGATGCTGTCCCAGAGCTTTATGATATTCCGGGTGTCCCATATAAAGCTACGCTGGAATGACGGGATTAAAAACACCCCTTCAGCCAGCATCCCTGCAAAGTCCATTAGATTGATATTCTGATAGCTTATTTCTCTCTTTGCTCTCTGCACCGGCAACCCCCTGATAAATCCTTGCAGCCTTTTCAACCTTTGACAATATTGAATAGATATGATTTTATTATTATCAAATTATATCTTACGATATCAATATTTCTTATTTTTAATCGGATTTAAAAGAGGCTGTTCATCAATAAAAACATTATTCCCATACAGGAGGCAATATGACCGGGATCAACTGGACGGAAAACAGGGTTTTGATGCAACAGGCAAGGGAGTCTTTAAGGGGCAGATGGGGTCTGGCGATCGGTGCATGGGTTGTATTTGTCCTCATTTCTGTTGCCCTCAGCAGTATCCCAAAGGCAGGAGGGCTGTTTTCTTTGATCATAACAGGCCCCATGTCGCTCGGATTGGCCATATTTTCACTGGCCCTCTCAAGAGACCGTGATCCGAAATTTGAACAGATCTTTCAGGGTTTTCAGAAATTCGGGGTCAGCCTGGGCGTATATCTCCTGTCCGCCCTATTTATCCTCCTCTGGGCGCTTCTTTTGATCATTCCTGGGATAATCGCAGGCCTCTCATACTCAATGATATATTTTATCATCGCGGAAGATGATTCCATCGGCCCCATGGAGGCATTAAGAAAGAGCAAAAAGATGATGTACGGTTACAAGTGGAAACTCTTCTGCATGTATATGCGGTTCCTCGGCTGGGCGCTGCTGTGCATCTTGACCCTCGGGATCGGGTTTCTCTGGCTTATGCCCTATATGGGGCTCAGCCATGCAAAATTCTACGATGACCTGCTGAAGATATCGGGACCTCAAGTCAGGGCAGGAGAAGCCACTTTTGCATTTGAAGAATAGCATCGGGCCGTCTTTGATCGAGGGCAGAGGTGGAGGTGATTCGACAGGGGATCTTTTAATAAAAGGCATCCCTGCGAGATGAATTCACGGATAAAAAAGAGATGCAATATTTGATTCGAGCGTTTAATGAGATTAAAACCTCCAGGCTGTATGCCCTTGTAAGGGATGTATATAACAGCTCCGACTGCATGAGCGAAAGGCTTGAAGAAAAATTCCCGACCCCTGAGTCCTTTGAAGAGTATGCAGCGGCGTTATCCGTCCGCCCCGGCTCTGTGGCCCTGGCGGCAGAGATGGATGGAGCGCTGTACGGTTATCTTACCATCATGCCGAGATATCAGGCAAAGCTGCGCCA
>Ga0153915_10001623_pt1 | contig 20660 bp, 20 predicted proteins | sample Opewatmetagenome_2_FD_107003 | JGI IMG/M metagenome (GOLD analysis project Ga0153915, IMG submission 107003) | Freshwater wetland microbial communities from Ohio, USA - Open water 3 Core 3 Depth 3 metaG | ecosystem: Environmental > Aquatic > Freshwater > Wetlands | place: USA: Ohio, Lake Erie...
AGGGTAGGTGAAGTTCTCCGAAGCGATCAGTTCGATATGGTGCTGCTGGCGGGCCAGCTCGCCGCTGATGGCGGCGTGCACTTCGGGATCGAGGAGGCGGAGGGGGGCGGCGTTGAGCGACATGGGAGGATGGGAATTGCGAGTGGATATGAAAGGGGGATGGACCTCAGAAGGCGGCAGGCAGGGTCTTGAGGAAGCTGACGATGCTCGGCACGGCCTCGACAAGATTGTCGCGGCAGCTCTCGTAGAGGCTGAGCGGCCCGCCGTAGGGATCGTCGACTTCGGGATCCTTGCCTGCAGGCAGGAACTGGCGGAAGAGATAGAGGTGTTTGGGGACGGGATCGTACTGGAACTGGATCATCGCCCGGTGCGCCTCGGTCATGCAGAGCACAACCCGGGCGTTGTCGAGGAGAGCCTGGGTCAGGGGCTGACTGACGTGGCGCGAGATGTCGATCCCGGCTTTCTTCATCGCGATGCGGGCGTTCTCGGAAGCCGCTTCGCCCCCGCGGGCGGCGACCCCGGCGGAGATCACGTGGAGCGAGCGCAGAGGCTCCGCCTGGCCGGCGAGAAAATGCTCGAGCAATCCCGCGGCCATGGGGCTGCGGCAGATGTTCGCCGTGCAGACAACGAGGATATGGCCGTTCGCGGGCATCACGGAAAAGGCTGAATAAGCAGCCCGGCGGATGGCTTGTCGAGGGAAGAAAAACGGCGGGGGCGCCGCCGCCTGGCGTCACCGGGCGACGCTGAACGCCTGGAGCGCACGATGCAGCTGCACCGCCCGCTTGAGAACGATGTCGCGGGGAGACGCCGGAGCCGGTGCGGCGGCATCCTTTGCCGGCGTGTTGTCGACCGACGGTTCCGCGGGCGCAGGGGCGCCCTTGGCGCGATTATGCTCCAGGGAGAGCGATGCCTCGTCGCGCCGCGACTTGGGGGCATCCTCGGCGATGAGGGCCGCGGCCGGCGCCCCTCCCTCAAGGGCGTCATAGGCGAGCTGGTCGGCTTCGGGAGAGACGGCGATGCCGAGGTCGGGAGCGGGCTTCGCGGCATCGGAACCGATGGTGAGCAGTGCCGCGGCGCGCAGTCGCAGGGCCGACACGGCGGCTGCCGGCGTCGCCGGGCTCACAAGCACGAAAAGGGGATCCACTGGCGATCGCACTCTCAGCTTTGCGGCAAAGGCTGCGCCGGGGTCGCCGGCAGTGTGACGCAGATCGATCACGAGGGCAGGGGATTCCCATGCCGCGGTGAGCGCCGGCTCGTCGTCGCGCAGCTGGCGCAGCCGCAGGTAGGCGAGACCGGAGCCGAGATCGACCGGCGCCGCAGGCGCAGCCATCGGCGCGAGGACGCCAAGGATGGCGAGGAGGGCGACCTTGAGGGGCGAGCTGAAGCCGGCCGTATGGAAGCCTCTGGCGTGGGACTGGCGGCTCATGTCCTCCGGAGTTGTCGCGCGCCGATGTCGCGTCGGAAGTATTTCGAGGCGTACTGGAGGGCGTTGCATGCGGCGTAGGCCCGGACGGCAGCCTCGCGGAGCGAAGCGGCGCGGGAGCAGATTCCGAGCACGCGGCCGCCGGCGGAGATGAGGCGGCGCTGGCTGTCGAGCGCCGTGCCTGCGTGGACGATCCACGTGTCGGGAGGCAGGGCTGCGGGAATTGAGATCGCTTCGCCCTTGGGATAATTGGCGGGGTAGCCTTTGGCCGCGACGACGACGCAGATCACGGAGTCGGGGCGCGTCTCGACCTTCAGCCCGCCGAGTTCCCCGCAGGTCGCCGCCCACATCAGCGCGAGCGGATCGGTTGCCAGGCGCGGAATAATGACCTGGGTCTCTGGATCGCCAAAGCGCGTGTTGAACTCGAGGACCTGGGGGCCGTCGGAGGTCAACATGAGACCGATGAAGAGGGTGCCGCGGAAGTCGATGCCTTCGGCGGCGATGGCTTCGACGGAGGGCCGGCAGATCTCGCGGTCGATGTGCGCAAGCAGTTCCGGGGAGATGACCCCGGCTGGGGAGTAGGCGCCCATGCCGCCGGTGTTCGGGCCGGCGTCGTTGTCACCGACGCGCTTGTGATCCTGGGCCACAGGGAGCATGACGTAGTCGCGTCCGGAGACGATGAGATGCACGGAAGTTTCCTCTCCGAACAGGCAGTCCTCGATGAGCACCTGCCTGCCGCTGGCGCCGAAGAGCCCGCCCTCGAGCATGGAGCGGACCGCGGTTTCCGCTTCGTCGAGGGTGGAGGCGACAATGACGCCCTTGCCTGCGGCGAGGCCGTCGGCCTTGACCACGATAGGCGCACGGCGCGCGCGCAAGTAGGCAAGTGCCGGGGCCACTTCGGAGAACTCAGCTGCCGGTGCTGTAGGTATCTTGTATTTCAGCAGGAGCTGCTTGGTGAAAATCTTCGAGGCCTCGAGCCGCGCTCCCGACCGCCCCGGGCCATAGGAGGGGATGCCCGCCGCGGCGAGTTCGTCAACCAGACCGAGCGACAGGGGTACCTCTGGGCCGACGATCACGTAGTCGACCGCTTCGCGCCGCGCGAGCGCCACGAGGCCCTGCAAATCGTCGGCGGTGACCGGGAAACAATGGGCATCCTGGGCGATGCCGCCATTTCCGGGAGCGACAATCACATGGGGATGGACAGGAGAGGCGAGACAGGCGCGGACAAGCGCGTGCTCGCGACCGCCGGAGCCGACGACAAGAAGGCGTTTGGGGAGGGCCATGGGAGGAGGAGCTTCAGCATGAGTTGAGGCCGCGCGAAAGAGCAAGTCTCCCGACTCCCGCTATTCGGGGGACAGGTTATGTTGGGGCTTCCGGAATGGGGACAGGTTGTTGGGAAGGGGGAAAAAGAGTTTGGCCTAGAGCCGTGCAAGACGCTGGCAACAGCGGGAAAGATTCGCTGAAAAGCCGCTTGAGACAGGGTGTTTCCCCTGCAGTACAGCGGGAGTTACCCCCTCTTGTAAAGTAGAGTAAGATCCTTATAAACATATACTTCAGATTATCCGATCGGACCCGAAATTATCGACAGGCAAATGATGAAGATTTCCATTCCCAGTCATGCCAACCAAGTGCGAATGATCCGGATCATTGCGAGACTGAGAGCTGCAGCTCGAGCTGCCCGTGGACTTGAGCACAATGGTGCTTTGCCCAAGAAAGACGACGCCGATTCGGCCCAGAATGGCGCGGAGGGCGACTCGGAGCAGGATCAGACTTTTCCCGGCATGTCACCGAAGGAGACCGTAGTCTACCCGGGATGCCGGGTCATCCGGAACCGCCCAGGGCATGCAGAACTATTCACGAGCCAGTGTTAAGAGAGAGGCGTCTGACTCCTCAGCGCGCTGGAGGCAGAGACTGTGCCGGAGGCGACGCATCGGACCCAGTACAGTCACAGCACTTGGAGGGTTTTCCTGTAAAATGCGACCACCTCTTCGGGCTTGTCCGTGAAAAGAACGTAGTCGTTCATCCACGTCGGAGCCCTCCGCGTACGAATCATGGTTCGGAACTGTTTCCTGAGTTCTGACCAGAACTCACCTCCATAGAAGATGTAAGGAACACGCGGGCGGATACCCAGTTTCAGGTTGCACATCTCGATGCCGATTTCTTCGAGGGTTCCGACTCCGCCGACGTTGAAGATGCAGAAGTCGGCAACTTCGAACCATTTTTGCCTGTTGTGGCGCGAAGTGTCTTGGAACGTGTTGAAGAAATCGACTCCGAGTTCCGGCGGCTGGGCTTCGAGTTCCAGAAAACAGGCGCCGGTGAGGGCTCCGTTGCGGCGGGCCTGATCGGTCGCCGTCTTCATGACCCCGCCGCCGCCGCCGGTAAGGATGCCAACCTTCGGCCCCATGAATTCGGTCAGCTTGCCGATGAGTGCGGAAATGCTGTCCGACTGCACTGCTGCGATATCCACGGCTGAGCCGTAAAACGCGAAGATTGTCGATTCCTGGAACTGCTTTCCCATCTCCTCGCGGACGAAGAATCCGTGGTCCTTCTTGTAGGTGTGCAGGTAGATATCCTTCATCCCCTCGTTGTGCCAATACACGTCGAGGTTGATGTTAAAATAGGTGTCGAGCCTGGCGTGAGCGTTGGCCGACAGGAAGAACCCATGGGTGCGGGAGGGCTTGCGGAAGATGAGCCTCTTGAGCTTGATTTCCGGCAGCCGCGTCAGGAGCTCGATGTGCTCCATCAGATTCGGAAAATAGTCGAGAAGGAGGGTATCGGCGTTCTCCGGAGCATGGTCGAGCGCCTGTATCAATGTGCGATAACCTCCATAGGCTTTCGGGGCTGCGGACGAAACCCGGAATGCGGAGAATTCGGCCGAACTCAGGCAGACCGCGCAGTTTTCCATGACAGAGTTCTGCCCCTTGACGGTGATCCGTGTCTTCGGCCTTGGTTCGCCGGCGTTATCCCGGGGCGGGTTCTTGTCGAGGTTGCGGTAGGCCTCGCTGGCGAGGGTGAACAGGCGGCGGCGCTTGCGTTCGAGGGTCTTCACCTCGGGATCGGCGGCTGTCGGGGCGCGGAAGATGTCGACCGACACCACGGGATTCACAACCGGCTGTTCGCCGGTGTTGTAAATCTCGAGCATGATGTTCGTGCCGAACGTCTTGATCGGATCCAGGAGAATGGCGCCGCAATGGAGGCCGAAGTTGCCCTCGCCGCGGTTGAGCACGACGAAGTGTTCCTTCAAGTACATTGAGCAACTCGTGAGGATGCCCGAGCGGGGAGGGATGGAAAGGATGTCGACGTCCTCGCGCACCTGCACCTTGTCAATGTAACCGCGGCCTGCATCGCCGCTGACGAGCCGTTCGAACTCCGGTCGCTGCAGCCGCGGATTGAGGGTATAGCGGACCTTGTGGGGAGTGAGGAAGACCCTGCCCATGCGATCGATCGATATCGTGTTCGGGAGCTTCAGGTGATTCTCTTTGACCGCTTCCCATATATCGTTGGTGGAGAGCTTTGCGGATTCTGGGGCGTAGAAGAGGCGGCCGACCGGGATTCCAGGCCTGAGCAGCTTTCGCCAGTAGGGAGCATTCGGGAAGCTGGGATCGAAAAGGAAGGCGTCGGTTTCGATGAGGACCCGGTTGTGATCCACCTTGGGAGCGCCGACGGTGATCATTTCGATCCCTATGCGGGCAAGGGTGCTGCGCTCGGTGAAGTGAATGTCGGCTTGATGGGAGACGATGAACTCCAGTTCCGCCGAATTGCGGGGCCAGAAGGCCAAAACGAGCGATAGCGTGCGTGAGTCCTTGTTCTTGATGGACAAGACCTGTCCATCAGTGCTGAACCAGAATTGTTCAGGTTGCATTTGCGTGCTGCAGGATTGTTTCAGTGATCAGAGAATGACCATGCACCAAGATGTCCCGGAACGAAAGCCCGGATTGGCGGCATCATGAGCTGGGCCGAAAGATTGTGCCGGATTCCCTTTCCAAAGGGGTTGCAATTGAGGGCGCACGCTGTCATGTCCCTCCGCCTTTAGGTGGAACCGCCGTCTTCGACGGTCATCTACATATGCAGTCAACCCAAGTATCAATGAATCGTTCCAAGCTCATTTTGGCGTGCCTGCTGAGCGCTGGCGCGCTTGCGACAGTGTCCGCCCAGGAAGTCAAACTCAACATTCCCGGCCAGTCTGCCCAAGCGGCTGCTCCCGCTCCGGCGGCTGACGCGGCGAAACCTGCCGCAGTCGGTGTTGCAGCGCCGACGTTCACCGAGTCCCAGCTGCTCGAGGCCTACGGCTGGTTCGTCGGAAAGCGTCTCGGCCTGACGGAACTCGAGTTCAATCGCGACCAAGTTGAGTCCCTCGTCAAGGGTTTGGTCGCTTCCGCTGCGGGCAAGGATGCCCCCTATGATTTCGAGAAACTGTCCCCGCAGCTCGACGCCTTCATGCAGAAGAAGCAGGAGGCTTTCCTGACCAAGGTGCGGAATGCCAAGATGCTTGAGTCGAAGGTCTTCTTTGAGAAGCTCAAGGAGAACAAGAACGTCGTCGAGCTCCCGAGCGGCCTGCGCTACGAGATCCTCCAGAAGGGCACGGGCTCTGCTCCCGAGGGCGGCCAAACCGCAGTCGTCGCCTACAAGGGCACCTTCGTTGACGGACAGACATTCGACATGAGCGAGCCGGGACATCCCGCCGAGCTGATTCTCCAGGTTCCCTCACAGAAGGATCCCCGCGGCATCATCCCGGGTATGGTCGAGGGCATGCAGAAGATCGGCAAGGGCGGCAAGATCCGCCTCTACATCCCGCCGCATCTCGCCTACGGCGACGAAGGCCAGCAGGGCATCCCTCCCGGGGCGACTTTGGTGTTCGAAGTCGAACTCGTTGACGTCAAGGCCACACCTCCTCCTCCGGCCGCGTCGAAGAGCTGAACGGCCTCCGGATCGATTTATCTTCGAGCCCCGCTCTCACCGGCGGGGCTTTTCTTTTGCGTTGGCGAAAGGTCGGACTGCGCGAACCGGCTCAGAACGCCGAACGGGAAACCTGAATCGAGTCGCCCGGGACGAGCCGCGGATCCTGCTCAGGCCGCTTGAGCGCCAGGGAAACGTCGATCTCGTAAGCCGTGCGGTCGCGGACGAGCGCGACCCGGTTCTCCTTGGCGTAAAGCGTAAAGCCACCGGCTGCCTGGATCGCCTTGGTCATGGTGAGGTCGGGCGTCCAGACGATGCGGCCCGGCCGCGCCACCTCGCCACCGACGTAGACATACCGTTCGGTGACGGTCACCGAAACGTCGATGCTGGTGTAGTAGTGGCGGGCGATAGAGGTCTCCCGGATATGCTGCGAGAGTTCGGCGGCGCTGAGACCGGCGGCGGGAGTGTTGCCGATGTAGGGCAGGGTGATCAGTCCCTGGTCGTCGATTTGGACGGCGTGGGAACTCGGATCCGGAATGCCCTGGAGCGAGATCGTGAGGCTGTCGCCGGTGCGGAGCAGCGCGGTGGAAGCGGACTGAGGCACCTGCGGATTGACAGCCCCGCCCGAAATGCAGCCTGCGAGCGCGACGGCGCAGAGCAACGCGAGGATCATCGATCCGGATGGCCGACGAATCTGGCTCATGGGGCCGCGCACGCTTGGAGGTCCGGGGTGGGGCGCAAGCTTTGGAGCAGCGGTTCCAGCCCGCGCGTTCAGTTGGCTCCTGCCGACGGGGGCGCTTGCGGGGGCTTGGGCTCGCCGGGTTTGGCGCCGCCCTGCTTCGTCTCCTCATCGTCCTCGCGGGACGCCTTCTTGAACTCCTTGATCGACTGGCCGAGGCCCCGGGCCAGGGCTGGCAGCTTGCTCCCGCCGAAAAGGAGGAGCAGAATTGCCAAGACCAACAGCAGTTCCAAGCCGCTGAAATTGCCGAAAGCCAGTGGGAACAGGCAGGAGGGCATGACAGGGAAGTTACCGCGGAGCTCCGGGGAGTAAAGAGGGAAAGCGGCGTCAGCCCTGCGGAGCGGGGGGCGTGGGATGCGCACCTTCGTTGTCGCGGATGGCTTTCTTGAGGAGGTTTTGCGCGTTGTCGGGCTGCTCGGCGTCGAAGAAGCCGGTCAGCTGGCGGATGCGCGTCGGGTGGCGCATCTTCCGGAGGGCCTTGGCCTCAATCTGGCGGATGCGCTCGCGGGTGACCTTGAACTGTTTGCCGACCTCCTCAAGCGTGCGGCTGTAGCCGTCGATCAGGCCGAAGCGCAGGGAAAGGACGCGGCGCTCTCGCTCGGTGAGCGAGTCGAGGACGTCGACGATCTTCTCGCGCAGGAGCGAGAACGCGGTCATGTCGTACGGGTTTTCCGCGCTCTTGTCCTCGATGAAGTCGCCGAAGCTGGTGTCGTCGCCGTCGCCGACCGGGGACTGGAGCGAGATGGGCTGCTGCGCCATCTTCATGATCTGCTGCACGCGCTCAACGGGCATCTGCATCTCCTCGGCAACCTCCTCGGGCGTGGGTTCGTGGCCGTATTCCTGGAGGAGCTGCTTCTGGACCTGCATCACCTTGTTGAGCGTCTCGATCATGTGGACCGGGATGCGGATGGTGCGGGCCTGGTCGGCGATCGAACGGGTGATCGCCTGTCGGATCCACCACGTGGCGTACGTAGAGAACTTGTAGCCGCGGCGATACTCGAACTTCTCGACGGCCTTCATCAGCCCCATGTTTCCCTCTTGGATAAGGTCGAGGAACGACAGGCCGCGGTTGGTGTACTTCTTGGCGATCGAGATGACGAGGCGCAGATTGGCCTCGACCATCTCGGTCTTGGCGCGATGCGCCTCGCGGACGTGGGAGCGGGTCTTCGCTATGAGGGCGAGGAGTTCGGCCGGGGCGATGCGCTGCTCGAACTCGATCTGCGTGAGGCGCTGCTGCAGGGCGCGCGTGTCGATGCTGGCGTCCTTCTTGGTCTTCGGATGCTTGGCGCGCTCGATCGAGTCGAAGGTGCGCTGGATCTCGTTGAGCAGCGGGGCGAGGGTCTCGAGATAGTCCTCGTAGACCTTGAGCTTGAAGTAGAACTTCGGGAAGTTGGCCCGGAGGGCATTTTCGCGCTTCTTGAAACGGGCGTACACCCGCTTGTGGTCGGCCTCTGCGCGGGTTTTCGAGAGCTCCTCCCAGACCTCCGCGGTGGAGGCCTCGGCCTTCTGCGCGGCCTCGACCAGGTTGGGCAGCGCCTTGAAGTAAGCCTCGCGGCTATCGATCTTCTTGTCGATGACGATGCGGTCGAAGCGCTCCTCCCGGTTGAGAAGCTTCTGACCGAGGGCGGCGATGTGGCGTCCGACGATGCCTGCATGGAAGAGCGTCTCCTGGGCGTGCAGCTCGGCGGTCTCGATGCGTTTGGAGATCTCGACCTCCTGCTCCCTCGTGAGCAGCGGCACCTGGCCCATCTGTTTGAGGTACATCCGGACGGGATCGTCGAGGATGTCGTGCTGGGAGGACCTTGATTCCTCCTCCTCGGCCTCTTCCTGGCGCTGCTTGTAGTTGTCGACCTCCTCGGGATCCAGAATGTCGATCTCAAGGTTCTGGAGGATGGAGATGACGTTCTCGATGTCCTCGGGGTTGTCGACGCTTTCGGGGAGGGCGTCGTTGATGTCGTCGAAAGTCAGGTAGCCCTGCTCCTTGGAGAGCCGGATCAGATAGCGGATCTTTTCGTTGATGTTCGCATTACCCGCAGGCATCTCGATGCCCGCAGGCGTGCCCTGAGCGGTGGCAGGAGCGGGCGTTTCCTCAGCCGGCGGCGCCGGGGGCGCTTCGTCGACGGAGGCGTGATGGCTGGACTTTGCTTTGCGCGACATGGAGATCGTGAAAAATGAAAACAATCAAACACCGCCCGCCGGCAGCATTGGCGGCTGGCGGAGCTGGCGCTGTAATTCGGAGCGGCTTTTCAGCAGCGATCCTAGATCACCGGAACCATCCGTCCCTTTGGCGGCTATTTCAAGTTCTATCTGCCTCAGGCGCGGCTCCAGAGCCCGCGTCTGGAGGCGCCGCAGACCCTCATTGGCGATCTTTCCTGGGTCGTCAATCGGGGGCGCCTCGAAAAGAAGCGATGCGACAAGCGCTTGTTCCTCCGGGTTCTCCAGAAGCGCTTCGAGGTGCTCCCGCCCGGGCCAGACATCGTGTTCGAATTCGGTAAGGAAGCGCCGCAGAAGGGCTCCCGCAGTCTGGCCGGCATCGATCCAGTCGCGCGGCAGAAGCTCGTGAGCCATGGGCTTGCCAAGCGCCTCAAAATGCAGGCAGACAAGGAGCAGATCCTGCTCGGGCGGGCGTATGCTCGCGGCGGGTCCAGGGGGAGGCGGGGTGGCTTGGGAAGGCATCTGGGGCGCAGCCCGTCCCGGACGGCGTACGAACACGCTGAAATCGCGCTGAAGAGCCGAAACTGAAAGCTGGAGGTGCGCCGCGGCCTCTCCAAGGAATTCCATGCGAGCGACCTCGAACTCGCTCTGGATAATGAGCTCGAAAAGGGCTTGGGCGGCCCGGCTTTTCTGCTCGGGAGTCGCTGCCGCCGGCTCGGGCAGCAGGCTCTGGCAGGCGAAGGTCATGGCCGACATGGCGCGACTGCGCACTTCCTCATAGGCCGGGAGGCCTCGGTCGCGGAAAAGGGAGTCGGGGTCGACGCCAGGATCGAGCCGCAGGAATCTCACTTCGAGCCCGGCCCTCAGCGCGAGCGGGAGCAGGCGCATCGCGGCCTTCTGGCCCGCGTTGTCGCCGTCCAGGAAGCATTCGATCTGGGGATGGTAGCGCCGCAGGAGCGCAAGCTGGGTGTCGGTGATCGCCGTGCCCTGGGGGGCGACGGTGGTCTTGAGCCCCACGTGCCAGCAGCGCATGGCGTCGAGTTGGCCCTCGACCATGAGGAAGGGCCTGCCTTCGCCCACGTTCGCCCGGGCGCGGTCGAGGTTGAAGAGCAGGTGCCCCTTCGTGAAGATCGGGGTCTCGGGGGAATTGACGTACTTCGCCTCGCGGGCCGGGTCGTCCTCCGGCGTGAGGTCGGTCTGCCGGGCGGTGAAGGCGACGACGCGCCCCTGGTGGTCCCTGATCGGGATCATCAGGCGCCCGCGGAACCGGGGTTTGAGGTTGCCGGGTGTGAGCAGCCCGCCGCCGCCGCGCAGGAAGAAGAGCCCGCACTCGGCCAGCGCCTGCTCCGAGAATTTCCTCTTGAGCAGCGCGGTGGCGAGCCCGCTGCCGTCGGCGTCGGCGGCGCCGATCCGGAATTCCTCGGCCAGCTCCAGCGGGAAGCGCCGCTTCCCCGTCCAGTAGGCCCTCATGAACTCGCCGGCCGGGCCGGGCCCCTTGAGCACCTGGTGGAAATGGTCCGCCGCCAGTTCGTGCAGCTCGAAGAGCTCCTGCCTCAGCGAGCGCTCCTCGCGGCTGGGGCCGGTGCCCTCCTCGTATTCGAGAGTGACGCCGGAGCGCTTGGCGAGAGTCTCGACGGCCTCGATGAACGTCAGCCCCTCGGTCTCCCGGACGAACGTGATCGCGTCGCCCGCTTTGCCGCAGCCGAAGCATTTGTAGAAGCCATTGTCCGGATTCACGTAGAACGACGGCGTCTTCTCCTGGTGGAAGGGGCAGAGTCCGCGGAAGCGCGAGCCCACCTTGCGCACCGTCACCACGCGGCTCACCACCTCGAGGAGGTTCACGCGGGCCTTGAGATCGCGCAGGCTGGTGGATTTGACGGCGGACATGGCGGTTTGCCCGCGCGCAGGCCCGGCGGCCAGGACGGGGTCAGGAAGAATGCACTTTCAACTCATGGGGGAGTCTGTCAAGGTTGCGACTTTTATTGCGGAACCAACCATAGGTTTGAACGACATATCGAGCATGTATTCACCGAGCATGTGGGCGGGCTTCTCCTGGAGACGGGCGGCCTTGGGCATTCTGGTGTTGGGCCTTGCGGCGGCCGTCGGAGTCCGCGCGGCGGACGCTCCGGCGGCGGCTCCTGCCGCCCCCTTGGAAGCCCCCGCGAAGCCGGAGCCCAGCTCCGTGCTGGAGAGCGGCCTGCCCGGCTTCAAGGATGACGACTACGCGGCGGCGGTCGAGGCGCTGTTCGTCCGCTTCGAGCAGACGGGCGGCCGCAAGCTCGTGCCGGGGCCGAAGGGCAAGGTGGGGCTCAAGATCTACAGCGATTCCGGGCCGGGCCTCGCCACCCCGATCCCGCTCGTGAAGGCGGTGATCCATGCCCTGGAGCGCCGCGGCTTCAAAAGCGGCAACATCTTCATCGTCGGCCTGAGCCAGCTGCGCATGCGGTTCACCAGCTACCTGCCGGCCCTGAGCACCGGCGAGACGCCGTTCAAGGACCACCCGATCTACGTGCTCGAGTCGGGGAAGTTCTACGATCCGACCTGGTTCTACGACAGCCCGCTCCCGACGCGCTTCGATCCGATCCTGAACGAGCGGGCGGCCGAGGAGGCCGCGGGCGGCAAGGTGCAGACGACGGTCGACGAGGATCGCAAGAGTTTTCTGGATACGCCTCTTTTCCTCGACTCCGACTTCTGGATCAACCTGCCGGTGTACACCGACCATCCCGTGCTCGGCATCAACGGCGCCCTGGTCAATGCCACGCTGTGGAACGCGTCGAACACGCTGCGTTTCTTCCGGAGCCCGGCCAACGCCCCGGCTGCCGTGGCCGAGATGTCGGCCATCCCCGAGCTGCGCTCCACCTGGATGTTCTCGATCGTCAGCCTCGAGCGCTACCAGTTCATCGGCGGCCCGTATTTCAATTCGCTCTACACCCTCTCGGAGCCCCGGCTCTGGCTCAGCGCCGATCCCGTGATGCTCGACGCGCTCATGCTCGAGCGCATCAACCAGGGGCGCCTCAAGGCCGGCTTCAGGGAGATCGACTCCGACGGCCTGCGCATGCTTGAGTTCGCCGAGTCGCTCGGCGTCGGTTCGGAGAGGACGAAGGATGTGCGCTGGCTCCACGCCGGTCCGGCGGTGCCCGCGTCGGCGCCGTAGGCGGGCGGGGCCCGGGCGGGCCGCGGATTGCCGCAGTTTCCACTTGAACCGGCTCCCCGCGGGGGCAGGGTAGGGACGATGTCCTCCTCCGCCTACCTCCCGTTTGCCTGCCAGATCGCCCTGGCGGCGGCGATCGCGGCGGCGGTCATCGGCGCAAGCCATTTCTTCGGCCAGCGGGCCGCGCGCAACAGGATCAAGGACACGGCGTACGAGTGCGGCATTCCCGGAGGCGGGCTCGCCCACGGGCGCTTCTCGGTGAAGTTCTACGTGACGGCGCTGCTCTTCGTCCTGTTCGACATCGAGATCGTCTTCCTCTTCCCGCTGGCGCTGGTCTACCGGGAGTTCCTGGCGAGGCATCTCTCCATCATCGCGCCGGCGGCCGCCTTCCTCGGGCTGCTGGTGCTCGGTTTGGTTTACGAGGTGAGAAAGGGAGCGCTGGACTGGGAACGGTGATCGCGGGCAACGCCCGCGCAACCGGGGCCGGAGGGCATTCGCATGCGACTCGAGAAACTCGTCACCCGCCATCGCATCATCGACCTGCTCAGCGCCGACCTGAAGGGAGCCCTGGGCGAGCTGCTCGAGGTGTCGACGAGCCGCTTCACCGACCTGAATCGCGACGCCCTGCTGCGCGGGCTGATGCAGCGGGAGAACACGATGACCACCTACCTGGGCCAGGGCGTGGCCCTGCCGCACGTGCGCGTGAAGATGCGCCGGCGCTACGTTCTCGCGATCGGCCGGAGCCAGGCCGGGATCCGCTACGACGGGCTTAAGGACAACGAGCGAATCCACCTGATCATCATGCTGATCGCGGACGACGGGGCGCAGGACTACCTGCAGGTGCTCGCCGCGCTCGCCCGCCTGGTCAAGGATCCCGACTTCGTCGCGAGCCTCATCCAGGCGCCGGACATCGACCAATTCTTCGACCGTCTTTTCACTGGCCTCGGCGGCATCGCCGTGCGCCCGGCGCAGCTCCAGCAGAACCGCGTCAACCGAATCATGTTCCGCGAGGCGGCCCACGTGGCCCGCGGCTGCGGGTGCTCGGCCATCATGGTCTTCGGCGACACCTTCATGGGCGGCGTCGAGGGCGGCCGGTGGTTCGGCGCGGTCAAGACGCTGCTGGTGACCCGCAACCCCGGCGACGGCGGCGACGAGCGCAAGGGTTTTGCGGAGGTGCTGCAGGTGCGCTCCTTCTCGAATCAGCGGCTGGCCCAGCTCCGCAGCGCGGTGCTGGTCGCGCTCACGCGAGGGCTGATCACCTTCAAGGACCGTCTGTGCTGCCTCGGCGGGATCGCGGGAAGCAACCAGCTCGACACGGTCGTCGTCGTCGACGTTGAGCGGGAGTTCCAGACGCTGCTCACCGAGCACGCCGAGCTACTGCCGGAGGACGTGAAGCCCGAGGTGCTCGAGCGCGCGCTCGCCGTGGCCACCGACCTCGCCGTCGAGGGGCGCGAGGGCCGTCCGGTCGGCGGGCTTTTCGTCGTGGGCGACACCGACAACGTGGAGAAGCTGGTGAAGCCCCTCGTGTTGAATCCATTCTACGGTTACAAGGAGGAGGACCGCAACATCCTCAGCCCGTTCATGGACGAGACGATCAAGGAGTTCTCGTCGATCGACGGGGCCTTCATCATCCGCGGCGACGGGGTGGTGGAGTCGGCGGGCAGCCTGATCCAGGCGGCCGACCACGACCACGCGCTCCCCAGCGGGCTCGGGTCGCGGCATGCGGCGGCGGCGGCGATCTCGGTCGCCACGCAGTGCATCTCGATCGTCGTCTCCTCGAGCACGGGCCAGGTGACCCTTTTCCGCCGGGGGGTCATGCTTCCCCTGACGGAGAAGCGGATGGGAGGCGGCCTCACACTTTGAGGTTGCGCCCGGCCGTCCGGGCCTTTTGCTCAGCCCCCTTCAACCCAACAGGTCACCATGCAAGAACTCGTCACCCTCGAATGCACCGAAGCCCGCAAGGAAGGCAAGACGCCCTCCCGTTATCTGACGAAGCGTAACAAGAAGACCGTGACGGAGCGGATCGAGAAGAAGAAGTACAATCCCTATCTGCGGCGCCACACGCTGCATAAGGAGATCAAGTAACGGGGCTTGCCCGTTTCTCCGGCCCTTGGGCGTCGCCCGGCCGGAATTCTGCGCATCTCGCTGACTCCCTGCTGGGGAGTCAGTTTTTGTTCTTCTGCGTCTGTTGGTGCTGCAGCAGCGCCCGCCGGTGGGCGCGCCAGCCATCGCGGTGTTTCCGGATCCAGTCAAGCAGCGCCCGTTCGAAGCCGATATCGTAGCCCAACCGCTCCGATTCGAGCCATTTGTGGCGGAGAATCTCCTCCCGTTCGGCAAGGAATTCCTGGTACAGCGAGGACTGCTTTACGAAATCGTGCGATGTCTCCGGTTCTTTGGGCGGATGGGACATGAGGACCACGGTCGGCAGCTTGGTTAGGGAATCGGCTGATCCGCCAACCCTGCGCGGGTACAGCGACCCCGGAAGGCCGCTTCGGTTTTTGCACAAGTAGGCACGATCATGGACAGGAAGGATTAACCGAAACTCGGTGTCAATTCAACGACTGGCGGGCGGGATCCGGTCAAGCAAACTCTGCGCAATCGTGCGGAATGAAACGGCCGCATGGCCCGAGGGATCGCTCACGACGATGGGAACTCCCCTGTCGCCCCCCTCGCGGATCTCCTGGAGCAGGGGCACCTGTCCGAGGAACGGCGCGCCGAGCGAGGCCGCGGTGGCGGCCCCGCCACCCTCGCCGAAGACGGCTTGCCGGCGGCCCGCCGCATCAACGAAGTAACTCATGTTCTCGGCGACGCCGAGCAGCGGGACGTTGACCTTCTGGAACATCAGGCCTCCGCGGCGCGCCACGTCGGTTGCCGCGCGCTGCGGCGTCGTCACGAGAACGGCGCCGTCGAGGGGGAGAGTCTGGACGAGGGACAGCTGCGCGTCGCCCGTCCCCGGGGGAAGGTCGACGAGGAGGATGGCCAGATCGCCCCAGCGGACGTTCTGGATGAACTGCTGGACGGTCTTCATGATCATCGGACCTCGCCAGATGACCGGAGTGTCGTCGTCGATCAGGAAGCCCATCGACATGACCTTCACGCCGTGGTTCTCCATCGGCAGAAGCTGGGCTTCCTCGTTCTCGCCCACGATCTCGGGGCGCCCGTGCAGTCCGATCATCAGGGGCACGGTCGGGCCGTAGATATCGCAGTCGAGGAGCCCGACGCGGTTCCCCGGCGCGCCGCGTTCGGCGAGGATCTGCGCGAGCGCGCAGGCGACGTTCACCGCGAATGTCGACTTCCCCACGCCTCCCTTGCCGCTGGCGATGGCGACAGCGCGCGCAATTCCGGCGCGGGCTGCGGATGCGGAAGCTGCGCCCTGGGCCGGTGGCGTGCGCACGGTCGAGACCGACACCTCGACGGCGGCCGTCCGGACGCCCGGGAGGGCGCGCAGCGCCTTCTCGATGTCGGCTTTGAGCACGGCGGGGATGTGCGGATCTGCGGTGGTGAGGGCGAGCGCGACGCGCGCGTCGCCGCCCTCAAGCACCGCCTCCCTCACCAGCCCGAACGAAACGATGTCGCGGCTGAAGCCGGGATATTTCACCTGTTGCAGCGCTTCCTTGAGAAGTGGGGAAATCACGGGACAGTGGCCGGAAACGGCAATCTGCCTGGCGACATCGGCCAGGCTGCTGAGAGGGTTCCGGGTGGATTTACGTTGTGCAGGCGGCAGGCTCTGTAAATAAGAAACTCCGCCGCGCTCGGTGCGCGGTCGAATTTCCATCCTCCCTCCATGCGAGCTTCACTTTCTGCCCTGCTTCTCATTGCGGCGGCCGCTGTTGCGGTCGCCCCTCTTCGCGCTGGTGGCGGCAAGCCGATCGCGTTCGTGGACATTGATGCCGAGCTCAATCAGACGACGGTCGAGGTGACCTCCCCGTCCCCGGAGCTTGGGAACCTGGCGCGGATCGCGTTCGGGGCGCATGGCGGCTACCGTCTCGTTGCCGGCGGGGCCTCGTACGTCCTCAAGTTCACGCCGGTGGGCCCCAACCAGGTGAGCGTCGACATCACCCGGGGGACGACCGGCCTGGCGGTGCACAGCCAGACGGTCACGGGGACAAGCGCGCGCAATGCGCTGCTGCGGGCGGCCGACGTGGCCGTCGCCCACACGAGCAAGCTTAGGGGCTTTTTCGCCGGGAAGCTTGCCTTCATCGGGAACCGGGGCCGCGGGATGGAGGTTTGGACCTCCGACCTTTTCGGCGGCGAGGCGATGGCGTGGCAGGGAGTCAGCGCGCAGAACCTGACGCCGCGGTGGTCGCCGGACGGCCGCCGGATCATCTTCACGAGTTACCGGGGCGGATTCCCCGACATCTATGTTCTCGATCTGGCGGCGCGGACCCCGATCCTGCTGGTCAGCCTCCAGGGCACGAACACTGGCGGGCGGTATAGCCCCGACGGCAGCCGCGTGGCGATGGTGCTGAGCGGCGAGGGGAACTCGGAGCTCTACGTGAGCAACGCGCAGGGCCGCATGATTTCGCGCCTGACGCGGAGCCCGGCGGTGAAGGCCGGGCCGTGCTGGTCGCCCGATGGCACGAGGATCATCTTTACCTGCGAGCCTGGTCCCCAGCTCTACATCATGTCGGCGGCGGTCGGCGCCTATCCCCAGCGTCTCGAGACGAACATCAGCCGGTACTGCGCCGAGCCGGATTGGTGCCGTTGGGATCCGAGCAAGCTCGCCTTCACGATGGCCGTGGGCCGTGGCTACCAGGTCGCCGTCTACGACTTCGCCAAGCACCGCGCCGAGCAGGTGTCAAACGCTCCTCTCGACGCGATCGAGCCCTGCTGGATGGCCGATGGCCGGCATCTGATCTACACGGCTCGCCAGGCCAACCAGCGCAGTCTCTGGCTGCTGGACACCGTCAATCGCACGGCCAAGCAGATCAGCGGGCCGGGCATCGGAGCCAGCCAGGCGAGCTACTGGATCCAGTAGTCCGGTTGCCAGGCGGGAGCCTGGGCTCCGAGCGTCCGGCGCTGGCTGGCAAGGCACTCGCGGTTCGTGCTGCGCTTCATCCCCACCAGTTCGAGCTGGCTCAACCTGATCGAACGCTGGTTCGCCGGACTCAGCCAGAAGGCCGTGCGTCGCGGCGCCTTCCGCAGCGTGCGCGACCTGCGGCGTTGCATCGACGAGTTCCTCGCCGCGTGGAATACCGCCTCCACGCCCTTCGTGTGGACCGCCAGCGTCGAGCGCATCCTCGAGAAAATCGTCCGCGCCCGACTTCGCCTCGGACGGATCAAACCGGGCTGCTGTCTGCCCAAACGCCACTCCGCGCCCCCCTGATGCCGTTTCGCATTTCGCGTCCGGCTCTTGCGGGCACTTATTTGCGGGACGCTACACTAGCCTTGCTCGAAATGGCCACACCGCGATGCGAACAGGAGTGTGCCGCGTGAGTAGGCGTTTTTCAGGACCGACCATATAGAGAAATATTTTGAGAAGGAGAAAAATGACGTCGTCGGTTTTGGTGGGAGCTGTTGGCCGCAGATAATGTCCAGAGCCCTACTTCCCCGGATCGGCGTTCTGGACGGCCTCGAGGGCGGAGCGAACGGCGGCAAACTCGGTCTTCACCTGCGCGAGCAGCGGAGGCACCTCGGCCAGGCTGCCGGTGCGCCCGAGCTTCTCGATCTTCTCGCAGACCGCCTGGAGGCGGGCGGCTCCGAAATTCGACGAGCTTCCCTTGAGGCTGTGGGCGGCGCGGGTGAGCAGGCGCGTGTCGGCCGAGGCCAGACCCTGCTCGATCTCGCTGATGCGCGCCGGAGAGTCGTCGAGGAAGATCTGGATGATCTCCCGAAGGAAGCTGTCGTCGCCGGGATTCATCGCCCGGAGGGCGAGGAGCGAGGCGGGATCGATCGGAGGCGCTGCGGCGGAGGGATCTTGTGGCGTCATCGGAGGCGGTTGGGTGGCGGAGGGTTACAGGGCGGGTGAAAGAAGGATTCAGGAGGCCCATTCGAAGGAGGTGTTCTGCTCGATCTCCTCGATCGTGGTCAGCCCGAGCAGCACCTTCTTGAGGCCGTCGTAGCGAAGCGGGCGATAGCCGATCTTCGCGGCCTCGCGCGTGATCTCCTGGGCGCTGCGCCCCTCGGTGATCATCGAGCGGATCTGCTCGCTGATCAGGACGAGCTCGTGAAAGGCGATGCGCCCTTTGTAGCCGGTGCCGCGACATTTCGGGCAGCCCCGGCCCCGGTAGAACGGCACATCGGTGAGGCCCTCGTCGAGGAAGTAGCGCCGGAGCACCTCGGGCCCGGGATAGTAGGCCTCCTTGCAGTGCTCACAGATGCGCGCGGCGAGCCGCTGGGCGAGCACACCGATGATCGAGGGGGCCACCATGTAGGGCTCCACGCCCATCTCCCTGAGGCGCACGATGGCCTGGGCCGCGGTGTTGGTGTGCAGGGTGGCGAACACCAGGTGGCCCGTCAGCGCGGCTTCGGTGGCGATCTTCGCCGTCTCGAGGTCGCGCACCTCGCCGATGAGGATGACGTCGGGATCCTGGCGCAGGAGGGCGCGCAGCAGCGTCGAGAATTTAAGGTCGATGTGGGAGTTGACCTGGCTCTGGACCACGCCGGGGAGCTGGATCTCGACCGGATCCTCGATCGTCGAGATGTTGACCCCCGGCTTGTTGATCTCGGCCAGCGCCGCGTAGAGCGTCGTCGATTTGCCCGAGCCGGTCGGGCCGGTGACGAAGATGATCCCGTTGGGATTCTGGATCAGGCGGCGGAAGGGATGGAGGATGGTCTGCGACATCATCATCTTGTCGAGGCTCAGGAACGACTGCCGGCCCGCTCCCGCGAGAATGCGCACGACCGCCTTCTCCCCCGCGATGGTCGGGATGATCGATACGCGGAAGTGGGTGTCGTTCGAGCCGACCTTGAGCGAGAAGCGCCCGTCCTGCGGGAACCGCGACTCGGTGATGTTGATGTTGCAGAGCACCTTCAGGCGCGAGACGAGCGCGCGGTGGAGCTTGCGCGAGAAACAGAGCATCTCGCGCAGCAGGCCGTCGATCCGGAAGCGGATGCGCGACTGCAGCTCCTGGGGTTCGATGTGGATGTCAGTGGCGCGCTCCCGGATGGCGAAGTAGATGATCGACTCAAGAACCTCGATCAGGGGGGTGGATTCGGCGAGGGCCGTCAGCTGCTCGCGGGTGAGGTTGGCCTGGTTGAGGATGCTGTTCTGCTCCAGCGCCGCGAGGCTCTCGCCGATGCCCTGGTCGCTCGCGTAGTGGATCGAGACGGCGTCGTCGATCTCGCGCTGAGAGGCGAAGACCGGGCTGATCGGCATCTGGATGATCTGGCTCAGGCGGACGAGCAGGGGGGCATTGTCGGGCGTCGCCATCGCGACGGTCAGCGTCCCCTCGATGATGTAGAGGCCGATGGAATGGGTCTTCTCGGCGATCTCCTTGGGGATCTTTGCCACGGCCTCCTCGGTGACGATCGAGGCGAATGGGTCGACGTAGGCGAACCCGAGGCCGTTGGCCCACAGCTTGCAGGCCTCGTCCTTCGACAGGAGGCGCGCGTCGATGACCGCATGGAGAAGCTCCATGGTGTCCGGCCCGTGCTGCACGGCCAGCTCCTTCAGCTCCTCCTCGAAGCCGAAATTCGGGAGCCGCCGGACCTGGTCGGCGAAGCCTCTATTTTCTGGATCTGGCATGGCGGCGGTGCGAGGAGAACATCTTCCGGATCTCGATCTGCTCCAGGGTCTCCATGGCGAACGACGATTCGCGGCGCTCGACGTCGATTTCCCTGAGGAGATCGGGGAGCGAGTACCGCACCTCGCTGATCAGCGGGATGAGCGGATCCGTCTGCGGTTTGACTGGCGGACGGGAGGGCATCGGATTCAGCTTGGGTTGGCCCCCTCCTCAAGGATCGCCGAGATCTCGGCGAGGATCTCCTCCTTGGGAGTGTCCTTTCTGACGTAGCCTGCCGCTCCGGCGGCGAGACACTGCTCGATGGTCTGCCGGTTGGCGAGCGAGGTGAGCATGATGACGAGGGCCTCCGGATGCTCGGCCATGATGGCCCGGAGAGTCTCGACACCATCCATCTGCGGCATGTTCACGTCGAGGAGCACCATGTCGGGCGACTCGGCGGCGAATCGCTCGACGGCTTCCTGGCCGCTGGAGGCCTCGATGACGGTAGGAGAGCCGAGGCCCCGGAGGATCAGGCTGACGAACTTCCGCACGTGCGGCTCATCGTCGACCAGAAGGATCTTTCCGTTGAATGACATGGCTAGAGGGGGATGGCGACGCGGAAGACGCTGCCCC
>Ga0153915_10001624_pt1 | contig 20650 bp, 24 predicted proteins | sample Opewatmetagenome_2_FD_107003 | JGI IMG/M metagenome (GOLD analysis project Ga0153915, IMG submission 107003) | Freshwater wetland microbial communities from Ohio, USA - Open water 3 Core 3 Depth 3 metaG | ecosystem: Environmental > Aquatic > Freshwater > Wetlands | place: USA: Ohio, Lake Erie...
AAGGAGGTGACGGGCCCAATCTTCCTGGCCCTGTTGCTGCTTATGGGCATTTGTCCGCTCATCGGCTGGCGCAAAGCCTCAGCCGAGAATCTGGCGCGAAACTTCCTCTTGCCGTTGGGGGCGGGAGTGGCTACCGCAGCCTTGCTGCTCGCCCTGGGGATGAGACCGTTCTTCGCAGCGCTGGCGTTCGCCGTCCTGGCCTTCGTCGCCTCCTCCATTTTGCTGGAGTTTTACCGCGGGGTGCGCACCCGACACCGTGGCCGCGGCGAGAACTACGCGATAGCTGTGCCCCGGCTCATCTGGGCCAATAAGCCACGCTACGGCGGCTACATCGTACACATAGGAGTCATCCTCATCGCCCTCGGCGTCGTGGGCTCACAGATGTTCGCCACGAACGTCGAGGCGACGGTCAAGCCCGGCGAGACGATCCAGATCCGCAACTACGTCCTCACGTACCAAGGACTCACTACCTACACTGAAGGTAACAAGGAGATCGTAGCCGCCACCCTAGATGTCCAGCGAGGCGGTCAGTCCCTGGGCAGCGTCATCACCAACAAGTCCTTTGCGGCCGGCCGCGAAGAGCCCCGAACGGACGTGGCCATCCGCAGCGACCCGCGGGAGGACCTCTACACCATCCTCTCGGGCTGGAGCGAGGACGGCAGCGCCACCTTCAAGGTCTTGGTCAACCCGCTGGTGATGTGGATCTGGGTGGGCGGAGCGGTGCTCCTGGTGGGCACGGCGATAGCCTTCTGGCCCGACGCTCGCGCGGAGGCGCGGCTACCCGTGACGGAACGGGTGCCCGCCAAGGGAATGAGGCCCAGCCATGCCTAGAGCTATACTCGTCGGCGTATTGATAGCCTTGTCTGCATTCGGCGGCGGGCTGCTCGTCGCTGTGTCTACAGCACCCCAGGCGGCCACAGCTTCCGGCCCGCCCACGGTGGGCGATCTGACGGATGAGCTCATGTGTCAGTGCGGTTGCGGCATGACTCTCGCGGCCTGCTTCGAGTCCATGGAGTGCACCGTATCCGGGAGCATGGCGGCCGAAATCCAGCAGCAGATCGACCAGGGTAAGACCAAAGCCGAGATCTCCGACTACTTCGTTGCCCAGTACGGAGAGGCAGTGCTGGCCAGCCCGAGAAAGAGCGGGTTCGGCCTCGCGGCTTGGACCATGCCCTTCCTGGCCATCGTGGCGGGCGGCGGCGCTACTGCCTGGTTCGTCTGGCTCTGGGCCCGAAGGCGCGGCCCCAGGGGCCACCAGGCGAAGGTCGCGGTGCAAGATGCCGACATGCTGAGGCGCTACGCGGACCAGGTCGACGAAGACCTCAAGGCTCTGGAGTGAGGGGCAGCGATGATCTACGTAGTCGTGCTAATGCTTATGCTGGCAGCCATCGCCGTTGTGGCCTGGCCCCTGCTCAACTCTGCCAAGGCCCCCGCAGCCGCCGACGGCGAACTGAGCCCTGAGCTCGAGGAACTGGCAGGCCAACGCGACACCGCCTACCGGGCCATCAAGGAACTCGAATTCGAACATCAGCTTGGCAATCTCTCCCAGCAGGACTACCAGGCCCTGCGCGAGCGCTATCGCACTGAGGCGGCCGGCATCCTGCGGCAACTGGAGCGGGCACGTCGCCCAGAGAAGGAGAGTGTTGCCGTGTCGGCGGGCTCGCAGGCGCCGCACAAGGCAGCGCCGCCGCTCGCGCCCGCAACCGCGCGCACGTGCCGCGCCTGCGGAAACTCTGTCCCGGCCGACGACCGCTTCTGCTGGCACTGCGGCGCAGCCGTGGAACGCATCTGCCCTGCCTGCAAGACCCCTCGTCCATCCAGCGACGTGTTCTGTGGTGCATGTGGCGCCCAGTTGGAGGGTTCGGCATGAAGATCGGCCTCGCCATCGCACTCATCCTCGCCTTCTCTGCCCTGGGCTCCGCACAGGCCCAGGAGAGCGCCCAGGACAACGCCCAGGGCATCATTGAAGGCACAGTGGTGACTGCCAGCGCCGGGACCAGCGGCTCCGTAAGCGGCCTGGAGACGACGCTTGTTATCTACCGACACGGCCAGACCACGACCAGCCCTGACAACTCGGAGAACACCGAGAGCGGCGGGAGCGCGGCTGCCGCCGGCACCACTGAGCAACGCACGACCCTAACCGACGCCACGGGTGCCTTCCGATTTGAAGGGCTGTCCACGGGCACCGACTACGTGTACACCGTCGCGGTGAACTACGCCAGCGTGGACTACTGGTCGGATAACGTTCAGGTGATGAGCGATAGCCCAGTGACCAGCCTCCAGCTGCCCGTCTATGAGACCACCACCGACGCCGGTGCGGTCAAAGTGGTGTTGGACCACCTCGCAGTCCAGGTCAATAAGGGCGCTCAGACAATACAGGTTCTGAACTACGTGAAGCTCCACAACGGCGGCGACCGGACGCTAGTGGCCGAGGGCGCCAATACCATGGCCAGCCACCCCGCCGCGCTTCACCTCCCGCTGCCCAAGGATGCCTCAAACATCGCGCCGGCGGACGGTCTCACCCAGGAGAACTTGAGCCTAACTGATGACGGTCTGGCCGATAGCACGCCTTTTCCGCCGGGCGACCGGGAGGTCGTCTTCAGCTACGACCTGCCCTATTCCTCGGCCAGCTACCTCCTGGAGCGCGCAGTAGTGTACCCCACCGATAAGCTGGCCGTGCTGATGCCCACAGGCAACGTTCAGATCGACAGCGCCCAGTTGCCCAATCGAAACGAAGCAGAGATGGAGGGCAGCAAGTTCCTGGTGATGACCGGCGAGAATCTGGCGGCGGGAACGCCGGTACAGCTCGCCCTTTCCGGCCTGCCCAAGGCCGATAGGGGCATCGGCTCCGAAGTCCTGCAGCCCCTGGTGGTAGTCGTGGCTGTCCTGGCCCTGGCCGGTGCCTTGGCCTACTGGCGGCTGCGGCCTCGCTGGGCGGCGCGGGCCGGGAGGAGTGAGTCGGCGTGACGGGCTCACTGGAATCAACACAGCCCGCGCCCGCGACGACAGCCGCCCCGACGGACGTGTCCGGGAACGGCGCCTGGGATGTGGAGGTGCGAGGTCTGCGGAAGTCCTTCGGCAGCGTGCCTGTCCTGCGGGGGCTCAACCTGCGCATCGCCGCCGGCCAGCGGGCCGTCATCGTTGGGCCCAACGGCTCGGGCAAGACCACCCTTCTCAAGATCCTGGCGACGCTCCTGCGCCCCTCAGCCGGCGCGGCGCGGGTGGCCGGCTTCGATATCCGCTCTCAGACCAGCGAAGTACGGCGGAATATCGGCCTGCTCTGCCACCAGACCTACCTCTACGGTGAGCTCACCTGCCAGGAAAACCTGCTCTTCTACGCCCGGATGTATGGCGTTGTCGACCCGCCCCAGCGATCGCGGGCGATGCTGCGCCTGGTGGGCCTGGAAGGGCAGACAGACACTCTGGCCCGAAGCCTCTCGCGAGGGATGCAGCAGCGGCTGGCCCTGGCGCGGGCCATTATCCACGAGCCGTTGGTCTTGCTGCTGGACGAGCCAGACACCGGCCTCGACCAGCGCTGGGCCGATGTCCTACGAGACCTGGTCGCCGAGCGGGCCGCCCAAGGCGGCACTACCCTTCTCACCACCCACAACCTGGAGCGAAGCCTCGATTTGGCCGACCGCGTAGCGGTGTTGAACGGCGGGCGGATCGTTTTCTCCGCCCGGCGGGACGATCTCGATGTGGGAAGCTTTAAGGAAGCATACAGTCGCCATACCGGTGCCGCGGCTTGAAGGCCGGCGCTCCTCTTTCCTGTCGCAGGCGATGGCCGTGGCGGCCAAGGACCTGCGCGCCGAACTGCGGACCAAGGAAGTGGCCAGCGGCACCTTCGTTTTCGCCCTGCTGGTGCTGGTCATCTTCAACTTCGCCTTCGACCTGCGGGCCGGCGACAACCGGACGCTCGCCGGGCCGGGGATCCTCTGGGTGTCCATCACGTTGGGGGCGATGATGGGCTTGAGTCACGTCTTCGGCAAGGAACGCGAGCAGGGCAGCATCGAGGGGCTTCTCCTCTGTCCGGTGGACCGCAGCGCCATCTACGTAGGCAAGTTCGCCGCCGCCCTTGTGCTCACGGCGGCGGTGGAGTTGGCCATATTGCCCCTATTTGCTCTGTTCACCGACCTGTCGGTCCTTCTGCCGCCGCTGCTCCTGACAGTGGTGCTGGGGACCATCGGCTTCGTGGCCGTGGGGACGCTGTTCTCCGCCATGGCCGTTCATGCCCGCACCCGCGAGCTCATGCTGCCGCTTCTGGTCCTGCCGGTGGCCATCCCCATTATCGTCGCCGCCATCGAGGGCACTCGCGTGGGGTTCGAGGGGAAGCCCTGGGCTGACATGCTCCCCTGGCTCACCATCCTCACCGCCTTCGATGCTGTCTTCTTGGTGCTCTGCCCCTGGTTGTTCCAGTACGTCATGGAGGAGATGGGGTCATGAAGGGATTGCTGCCAACGACACTGGAGCCCTTGGGGCGGGGCCATCGCTTGCTCGGCGCTGCCGCCCTCGCGCTGATCCTTGCCGCCCTGGTGGCGGTCTTCGTCCAGGCTCCCACCGAAAAGCACCTGGGCGATGTCCAGCGCATCTTCTACTTTCACGTGGCCTGCGCCTGGACGGCCTTCCTCTCCTTCTTCCTGGTGTTCGTGAGTAGCCTGGCCTATCTGCGCACTCGAAGGGCGGCCTGGGACATGCTGGCCGTCTCCGCCGCCGAGATCGGGGTGGTGTTCACCAGCATCGCCCTGCTCACCGGCTCCATTTGGGCCAAGCACGCTTGGGGCACGTGGTGGGAGTGGGAACCCCGTCTGACCACCACGCTCCTGTTGTGGCTCATCTACGTGGCCTACCTCATGCTCCGCTCGGCCATACCCGAGGCGAGCCGGCGGGCGACCTTCAGCGCCGTCTTCGGCATTGTCGGCTTTGTAGACGTTCCCATCGTGTTCATGTCGATCCGCTGGTGGCGCAGCATCCATCCCGCCGTGGTAAGCGGCAGGGGCATGGACCTGGACGTCGCCATGTATCCCGCGTTCTTCTTGTCCCTGGTGGCCTTCAGCCTTGTCTTCGTCTCTCTGCTGACACTGCGCACCGCCCTCGAGCGCTCGCGTCAGCAACTAGAGGAGATGAAAAGGCGGGCCATCTTCGACCTGGGAGGGGAGGTCAGTCATGGCTGATGTGTGGTATCTGGCTCTGGCCTACGGCATCATCTGGCTGGGACTGTTCGGCTATCTGTTCCGTCTTTCGCGACAGGCCCGCGACCTGGGCCAGGAGCTGAAAGTGCTGCGCGATGTTCTCGCCACAGAGAGCCGCGACGAGCCCCAGTGGGACGACGCGCCGGGCTTCGACGAAGAGCCCCAAGCCGCAGTAGGGGAGAGGCTGGCCGCGAGTCACCCCGCGCCAGGCGAGGCGTAGTCATGGCCATCGACGAAGACGTCCGTCCACCGGCCCTGGAACAGGCAGCACACCCTGAGCGATCGCCTGCGGGCGGCCTTGTGCGAATGCTGGGCTTCGGGTTCGTGGCGGCGGTTGTGCTGGCTCTGGTGCTGATGCTGGGATACGGGCTGGCCAGCAAACAGGGGGATACGGGCAGCTCCCTGCTGGCCCATGAGGCGCCTAACTTCAGCCTGGAACTCTTCGACGGCAGCACCCTGACCCTCTCGGACCTGCGCGGTCAGCCGGTGGTGGTGAACTTCTGGGCCTCCTGGTGCCCCACCTGCCGCGAGGAGGCAGCCGACCTGGAGAAGGTCTGGCGGGACTACAAGGACCAGGGCGTCGCTTTCGTGGGAGTGAACGTGTCCGATGCGCGGCAGGACGCCCTGGACTACATCAAAGAATTCGACATCACTTACGGCAACGGCCCCGACCGCGGCAAGGAGATCTACGACGCCTACGGGGTCACGGGCTTCCCGGAGACGTTCCTCGTCAACCGCCAGGGGATTGTCGTGCGCAAGTTTGTCGGGCCGCTTGACCAGCAGACGCTGGCCGCCTTTGTGGAAGAACTTCTGCAGTGAACACGGTAGTGGCAGAGCCGGGTTGGGGCGTGGCCTTTGCGGCGGGGATGGTATCCTTCCTCTCGCCCTGCGTAGCACCGCTGGCGCCCGGCTATCTGGCTTACGTCGCGGGCACCGCGACGAACGCTCCTGAAGCCTCGCTCCGCCGGCACACGGCGCGCGTGCTGACCACCGCTATCCTCTTCATGCTGGGCTTCACCCTCATCTTTGTGGCCCTGGGGACCTCCGTCTCCCTGGTCAGCAGTTTCCTCCAGGAGCATCGCCGCACTCTCTACCAAGTAGCGGGCGGCTCGATGATCCTCATGGGACTGCTCATCACCGGCTTGGTCCGCGTGCCTTTCCTCTATCAGGAACGCCAGATGCGCTTCTCTGAGGATGCGCTGGGGCCTGCGACGCCGGTCCTATTGGGGATGGCATTCGCCCTGGCTTGGACGCCGTGCGTCGGCCCCGTCCTCGGCTCCATCCTCTTCTACGCCAGCACCAGCGAGACGACTGGCCAGGGCGGCCTCCTCCTGTTCGTCTACTCCTTGGGCTTCGGCATCCCCTTCGTCCTGGCCGGTCTCGGCTTTGCCTCGGCCTTGCGCTTCGTCTCCTGGGCCCGAAGGCACTACAACGCCATCAGTCTCGTGAGCGGCCTCTTGGTCATGAGCATGGGTGTCCTCCTGCTTATGGACCGCTGGTCGGACATCAACGCCTGGACGCAAAAGCTCTACTACTCGGTGTTCTAGAGGGGGTGACACGCCGAAACGCGCCCTGTGCGGCGACCGCCATGAAGACCAGGTTCTTCGATCTGCCCCTGCGATTCCAGATCGCCATACCCTTCTCCATCCTGATCATGGCGGTCATCGTCCTGGCCTTCGGCTTCGGCCTTCCCCTGGCCCAGAAGTCCGCTGAAGAAGACCAGGACCTGAAACTGGAGAACGCCCGATCGCTGCTTCAGTTGGCGCTGGCGAACCAGCAGGACCATCTGCGTAGCGCCGCCGCTATTCTGGCCGAGAGTCCGGAAGTGGCACACGCCGTGCAGTCCGGTGATACCCAGGGTCTATCTGATCTCCTCAGCGCGTTCCCGTCTCAGATGACCGCCGATGCCGTTGAGGTGTACGACCCAAGCGGTGCCCTCGTCTACGACCTTGGGGACCTCGGGTCGCTGGATGTCGTCACCTGGAGCTCGCTGCGTCAAACGGCGACCAGTCGCGGTAGCGCCACTAGCCTGGCCGTCACCGCCGCCGGCCCAATGATGCTAGCCGTTCGGCCCGCGGCCGGCGGATTCGTAGTGGTGGGGAAATCCCTCTCATCCGAGCTGGAGAAGCTGCGCTACAACTCATCAGTCCACTTCTCCGTTTACCGCGAAGGCCAACTGGTGGCCAGCACTTTCCCCAGCCAGCACGGTCAGCTGCCGCCCGAGGTGCGCACGCCGCCGGCGTTGCCCGTTAATGCCAGCGACCCGCTGAAGAAAGGGATTGTCGTGGCGGGCACGGCCTACAGTGTGGTCTACGAGCACCCGACCCTGAGCGGCGAGCCGATGGCCACCGTTGGCGTCTTCCTCCCCAAGTCTGAGGGCTGGTCCACTGACCGGTTCGTGGCGGTGGGTTCAGCCGCCGTTCTGGCCGCGGCGTTGGTGCTGCTGGCTCTGGGCTTCGTCATTGCGCAGCGCATCGCCGCCCGCGTGGAGCGCGTGGTGACGGCCATCGAGAAGATCGGCGATGGTGATCTGTCCGAGCAGGTAAACGTCGACTCCGCCGACGAGGTCGGGCGGCTGGGACAGGTAGTCAACGCCGTGGCCGCACAGCTACGCCAGGTGGAACGGGCTAAGGCCCAGTTCCTGGCCATGACCTCCCACGAGCTGCGCACGCCGCTCGCTCTGATCAAGAGCTCCACCGAGCTCCTTCTGGAGAACCGTGCTAAGCCATCCGACGCCAGCCGGCGCGAGCTGCTCCAGATCGTGTCCGACAACACCGACCGCATGCAGCGGCGAGTGTCTGACCTACTGGACCTGGCTCGTATGGAGGCGGGCGACTTTCGTCTGCAGCCGCGGCCCACGGACATCCGTCGTCTGGTATGCGAGGTCGCCGACAGCGCAAGGCCGCTGATCGCCGGCAAGGAACAGACTCTGGACGTCAGGTTACCGCCGCGCCTTCCACTCCTGCAGATGGACCCTGACCGCATTCAGCAGGTGCTGTTGAACCTCCTGAGCAACGCTTCTCGCCATACGCCCCCCCATAGCCACATCGTGGTGCGGGCGGCAGACAAGCGAGGAGCCGTCCAGGTGGACGTGAGCGACGATGGGCCGGGCGTGCCGCGCGAGCGCCTGGCTCGGCTGTTTGACCCCACGGTCCGGCCGATAGGGCGAAACGGCGGTGCCGGCCTGGGACTCCTAATCGCCCAGCGTCTGGTGCGCCTCCATGGCGGCGAGATCTGGGTCGAAAGCGACCCCGGCCAAGGCAGCCAGTTCGCTTTCACCATCCCGCGTGGCAGAAAGAGGAGGGTTGAGGAGCAATGAAGATCCTGCTGGTGGACGATGAGAAGGATTTCGTCAAGATCCTGAACATGGCCTTCCAGGTCTATCGACCGGGTTACACCGTGGTGGCCGCCCACAATGGCGAAGATGCCCTGACGGCGGTGACGAAGAACTCCCCCGACCTCGTGCTCCTGGACGTCACGCTACCAGACATGGACGGCTTCGAGGTCTGCGGGCGCATCCGTGCTCAGAGCAGTGTCCCCATCGTCATGCTCACCGCCAGGGACCGCGAGGGGGATATCGTCCATGGCCTGGAGCTGGGTGCCGACGACTACATCACCAAACCCTTCAGCCATCGCGAGCTCATGGCCCGCACCGACGCCGTGCTGCGCCGCGCGCGGACGGCGCCCTACAACGGACAGGTGGCGTTCTTCCGCACCGGTGATCTCACTGTGGACTTCGCTCGTCGCCAGGTTGTCATCCGGCGCCAGCGTCTAGAACTGACCCCTAAGGAGTACGAGGTACTGGAGCACCTGGCCCGCAACGCCGGCCAGGTGCTCAGCCACGATGCGCTGCTGGCTAAGGTGTGGGGACCTCAGTACCGCGACGAACCTCAGTACCTCAAGACATACATCTACCGCCTGCGCCGGAAGATTGAAGAGAATCCCCGCCGTCCCCGCTACATCGTCAGCCATTACGGGACAGGCTACCGTCTGGAACAGCGGCACCCCTCCAAGGGATCGGAGCAAGGGTCCTATCCTGCCGTCGAGGCGCCGCTCCAGATCCTGCCCGAGAGCGGATGCGTGTGATGCCCAAAGGAAGCTGTCTGTATCCAAAAGTGGACAACTATTCACCGCTGTGTTTATGACTTATTGACCAGTCTGGACGTATGTTTAATCGTGAAAGAAGGCGCAATCTAGCCAGCGATCGTTACTTGAAGCGGGGTGTTCGCCATGTTCAGACGATTCGCACTTCTCATCGTCGCTGTTGGAGCGCTGGGGACGGCTCTGGCGGCCGGAGTCGGCTATGCCGGATTCACCGATATCTACGGTTCCGCCCATGATACCGGGTCGCCTGGCAGTCCCACCTGTCAGCAGTGCCACATCCCCCACCAAGCCCAGGCGCCCTATCTGTGGGCCAGGCCTCCACATCCCAGCATGTCCGGTCTTCAGTCTCTTTGTTTCAGCTGTCACGATGGCACCGTCACGAACGTGGGGCAGTTCATTAGCGACACCAGCTACGAGAGCCATGATGTGAACCCCGGAGTGGAGGGGCAGGACTGCGACCGCTGCCACGAGCCTCACCAAGGCGACAACTGGAAGTTTGTGGCAGACACGATCCCCACCAGCTATCGGGATGCCAACCTGTGTAGCCTTTGCCACAACACCGGCTTCAGCCATCCGCAGGACCAGCTGACCAACGCGCCGGTAGACCGCACATGGGACCCCTACGCCGCGCCGGTGGACTTTAGCGGCACTCGGCTTTTTGACTCGGCCGGCACGTCGGTGGTGGCCGCGGGCGAAGGCTACATCAAATGCGGCACCTGTCACGTGCCGCACGGTGCGGTGGGGAACAGCCAGCTGAATTCGATGGCCAACTCGGACAGTGAGGGCCACGAGCCAATCTGCGAGAACTGTCACCAATAGTGGAACCGGTGACATAGGGGAGGACCACTTTCCTCCCCCTGCACCGGGGTGCGCCTCCGGGGAGGAAGCACGAGGGGAGAAACGCTGTGGGTAGGAGGAGAAGCGCGAGAGATATGGGGCTCGGTGCCATTTCAGTGGCGCTGCTGGTGGCTACCGTCTACATATTGTGGAGGCTCACCTTCGGCGGGGGTGGAGGCGGCGGCGAGCCAAATGAGGCCTTCTCGCCCTATCAGCCCGAACCAGAATCCTTGGGCCAGGTCAGCTCTAAGTTCTACCCGGCGCAGCTGACCATTAGCATTCCCCTCACCCACACCGACCCCGACGGCAAGCCCACCGCCGAATCCGCGGCGATGCCGGCCGACGCAGCTGTCATCAACGGCCGCATCTTCGTACTCGACACGGACAACGGCCGCATCCTGGAGCTCGGCCCCCAGGGCGAAGTTGTCGGCGTTCTCGACCAGAGCGTCGACGATAAACTCAAGATCAAGGGCGCCATGGCGATGACGGAGCACGAGGGCAAGCTCTACGTTGCCAACTCCAACGAGGGGACAGTGCTCCGCGTGGACCCGTCGGGTCACGTCGAGGACGTCATTACGCCCAAGGCACCGGGCGGCGACCATCCGCTCCGGCCCATCGGCCTCGCCGTGGCTACCGATGGGCAGATCGTCATGAGCGATCCCGATAACCACCGCGTCTTGCGCTTCTCCCCTCAAGGAGACTTCTTGGCCAGCCTGGGGTCGGGCAAGCGCGACTCCGGCGACTACGGGTTTAACAGCCCCGGCGCAGTGTCGCTGGACGTCGAGGGCAACCTCTACGTGCTGGACATGCTCAACTCGGTCGTCAAGAAGTACTCGCCGGACGGGCAGTTCCTGTTGAGCATCGGCGGTGCGGGCGATACCGAGGGCAGCTTCTCGCGCCCCAAGGGCCTGACAGTGGACAGCACAGGCAACATTTTCGTCAGCGACGCCCTGATGGTGGCGGTGCAGGTCTTTTCGCCGACGGGCGAGTACGCCGGCTTCATAGGCCGGGTTCAGCCCGAGGACAAGGAGTCCGCCTCGCTCTTCCAGTGGCCAAGCGGACTGAAGGCAGTGGGCGACAAGCTGTACGTCGTGGACCGATTCGCGGGGCTATTCGAATTCCAGCTCCAGAGCTAAGGAACTGAAACCAACGCTTCATCATCGGAGGGCCGGAGGACGTAGATGGGGGCGCAACCCAGAACTCTCGAAGAGGCATGGGCCCCGCAAACGCTTGAACGGGTCTTGGCAGACCATCCCCTTCTGAGAGGATGCGAATCACGGTACATTGAGCTGCTGGCAGACTGCGCCCGCAATGTCCGGTTCAACACTGACGAGTTGCTGTTCCGACAGGGTGAAGAGGCAGACCAGTTCTACCTCATTCGCCGCGGCAGAGTGGCGCTGGAGATACCCACCCCCGCGGGCGGTCCTATCATCCTCCAGACAGCGGGCAGAGGCGACTTTCTCGGGTGGTCTTGGATGATTACCCCCTACCGCTGGCACTTCGACGCGCGGGCCGTCGAATTGACGCGCGCCGTCGCTTTGAATGGGAAGTGCCTGCGCGAGAAGTGTGAGTCGGACCATCACCTCGGCTACGAGGTGATCAGACGCGTCGCCGGGATTATGGAGCAGCGCCTCCAAGCGACGCGGCTACAGCTCCTGGATATCTACGGCATCTCCAACCCAAGACAGCGTCGACGGTGACATGTGGTTTCCAGATCTCAGACAGGTAAAGAACTGCGGCCGGAACTTTGTGATGAATGTCGCAAAGTCCAGGGAAGGGCGCGCCCTGACGCACCAAGGGCCCGGGCGGTGATGGGGTCATGCATGTCGTAGCCACAGCCGCTCTCATCGCCGCTTGTTGGTCGCTGGCCGCCCTGGGTCTCTTCTTGGGCTTCTCCGGATTCGCTGCGCTGCGCGGGCGGGCCGAGGCCGTACCCTTCGCGCCGGCTGGCGCGCGAGTCCGTGGGTGGCAACGATCGGCTGTGGTGGCGATGGAGATCAGCCTGACGTTGGCCGGGGCCGCGATGGCGTTGACCGGGGTCTACCTGGCCTTTTCCACCATCTACTGAAGAATGGGCGGGAGAAGATGCCCATGGCGGTTCTCTGCGGTTGGGCGGCTCGGCGATGAGGCGGTGCACCCCGATGGTTGCTTTCCGGCTACCAAGAGCGGCGGGCCTCGTCCTGGCGCTGGCTCTGCTGGTCATGGCCGTCGGCCTCTTCGCACTCGGTAACAGCACCACAACGTCCAGTGCCCAAGAACCGGAGCAAGGTCCGGAGATCCTCCACCTGCTGGAGGGACACAGCGAGTGCTCCCGCTGCCACGGCCCTGAGGGGGTGCGACCAGTTCCCGCTTCCCACGCCGGCTTCGCCGACGAAAGGTGCCTCTCCTGTCACGCCGCCGGTCCACCGCCCACGCTCCCAGAGACGGAGCCGCCTGTGGGCGACTCCTACTGTCTCAACTGCCACAACAACCCCAACATGGCAGTGCGGCTGGAGGACGGAAACCTTCTATCGTTGTACGTAGCCGGCAGCGTCTATGCCACCGAGTTGCGCCAATCCGTCCACGGCGACATCTCGTGTAGCACCTGCCACCCGGACAAGGGTGCCTACCCCCACGCCGGCATCGACATGTCGAGCCGCGCCGCCTACCGCGCGCGAGCTGTCAAGGAGTGCTCTCGTTGTCATGCTACGGTGTGGGAAGAATACAGCCAGAGCGCCCACGGCCAAGCCCTGCTAAGCGGCGAGAGTGAAAGCTCTGCCTGCTTCGACTGCCACTCCGAAAACTCGTCCGGCCATTCCATCCGGCCGGTCACGGGTCCCCAGGCGCTCGTCGCTCCCAGCGTCATCTTCCGTCAGTGCGGACGCTGTCACAGCCACGAGTTGGACACGTATCTGGAGACCTCTCACGCAAAGGTAGTGCGCTTCGGCGACCCGCTGGATGCTGCTACCTGCGTCACCTGCCATGGCGCCCACAATCAGAAGCCGGTGGACGACCCCCAGGCCAACCTCACCAAATCGGCGCTGCTTGTGCAGGTCTGCCAGAAGTGCCACGAGGGAGCCACCAGCAATTTTGCCGCCGCCTGGATGGGCCACCGCGGCGCCAGCGCCACCCGCTTTCCCATCGTCTACTTTACCGAGCGCTTCTTCGTGTTCCTGACTGCCGTCATGGTGGGCATCGGCATCATCCACGTTGAGCTCGACCTTTTCCGCTGGCTGGCCAACCGGCTGCGGCGCAGGCGAGGACAGGGCTAGGATGCAGGCTACAACAGAAGTAGTTTCCCCCACCCTCTCGGCTGAGGCCATCGCTGCCCTTCCCGACGAGGCCCTGGAGGAAGCCTATGTGGTGCGCTTCGACGCCCACGAGCGGATCCAGCACATTCTCCTGATCAGCAGCTTCCTCGCCCTGGTCGTCACCGGATTCCCGCAGAAGTTCCCATCCGTCGAGGTCTGCCAGTGGCTCATGGACGTGATGGGCGGCATCCAGACAGTGCGCCTAGTCCATCGCATCGCCGGCGGAATCATGATCTTCGACGGTATCTACCACATGGCCTACGTCTCGTTCACCGTTCTCGTGCTCCAGCGCACGGGGCCGCTGCAGATGATCCCCAACGTCAAGGACGTGAGGGACGCCGTGCGTACCGTCCAGTACTTCTTGGGGATGTCCCTGCGCCCGCCCAAGTACGGCCGCTTCTCCTACCTGGAGAAGTTCGATTACTGGGCCGTCTTCTGGGGCATGTTCGTCATGGGCGGCAGCGGCCTCATCCTCCTCTTCCCGGTGCTGGCCACCCACTTCCTGCCCGGGCAGATTATCATTGCCTCCTTTCGCGCCCACAGCGACGAGGCGCTGCTGGCGGTGACCTGGATCGCTGTCGTCCATATCTTCTACGCCCACCTGGCGCCACGCGTCTTCCCCTTCAACACGTCCATATTCAGCGGCCGCGTGCCGGCCAGCCGCTATCGGCACGAGCACCCGCTGGAGTACGAGCAGTTGGTGGAGTCCGGGAAGGTTCTTGTGGTGCCCGCGGACGCGCCGATGCCACCCGGGCTAGAAGCCAGCCCGCCGGTGGTAGTGCTTCCCGATTACTTGCAGACCCCCGCCTACAGCGAATCGGAAGTTCACCCGGGTCCGGCGGCTCGCTTCGGCGTCGCCGCGACCGATGGGCAGGAGGCCGAGAGTGACTCGTAGCGCCCGCTGGCCACGATGGTTCCTCGTCTGGCTGGGAATGGGCAGCGTGGCGCTTGCTGTCCTGTTGGTGCTTTTCAGGGGCGGGTTCGCGTCGGCCGGCCAGACAACCGATGCGCCAGCCAGTGCGCAGGCGCCCGCCAGCATGTCTGACGACGAGTGCCTGAGCTGCCACTCCGACCCGGATGCCAGCATGAGCCTGCCCAGCGGCGAGACCATCTCTCTGTACTCCGATCCAGCGGTCTTCCGGCGCTCCGTTCATGGCGACAAGCTCAACTGCGCCGATTGTCACGTCCGCAACCAGACAGTGCCTCATCCTTCGCTGAACGTGGTCACCGCCCGGGACTTCCACCGCGCCGAGTACGAGCTGTGCAAGCGTTGTCACTTTGAGAACTACACCCGCACCCTGGACAGCATGCATTTCGATGTCGTGGCTGCCGGTAACGCCTACGCGCCCGTTTGCACCGATTGTCACACGGCCCACTCCGTGATGCGGCTGGCGGACTCGCACGTCCAGATAGCCAAGACCTGCTCGAAGTGTCACGGCGCCATCTACGACGACTACGTCCAGAGCGTGCATGGTTCGGCCCTTCAGTCGGAGGGCAACCCTGACGTGCCGGTGTGCACCACTTGCCACGGCGTGCATAACATCCAGAGCGCCACCACGGCTGCGTTCCGCTTGGCCTCCGTAGACATGTGCGCCAAGTGCCACGCCAGCAAGAAACTCATGGACAAGTACGGCATATCTTCCAACGTATTGAAGACCTACCTCGACGACTTTCACGGTAAGACCACCGGCTTCTATCAGGAGCAGTCGTCGGAGGTGTGGCCGGAGACGCCGGTATGCTTCGACTGCCACGGGGTGCACAACATAACGCGGGTGGACGACCCCAATTCGCCGGTGATGAAGGAAAACCTGCTTCCCACCTGTCGCCGCTGCCACGCCGACGCCACGGCCAACTTCCCCTCGGCCTGGCTCTCGCACTACGAGCCCAGCGTCAAGAAGGCGCCCATCGTCTTCTTCGTGAGAGAGTACTACCGCTTTCTCATCCCCATCATGATCGTCGGGCTAATCATGCACATCTCTCTCGACCTCTGGCGGTTGGCCCGCAACCGGTAGGAGCTGGTATGGCAGAGATCGCCACCAGAAGCAGAAGCAGAAGGGCCGCTCTAGTCCAGCGGGAGTTCGTGCGCTTCAGCGTCAGCCAGAGGCTGGAGCACCTGATGACTATGGTCTGCTTTGCTGCGCTTCTCGCCACCGGGCTGCCGCAGAAGTTCAGTGATGCCTCCGTTTCTATATGGCTGGTCAACAGCTTGGGCGGCATCGACAACGTCCGCTTTATCCACCGCATATTCGCCACTGTCTTCATCTTCTCGGCCTTCTACCACGTCGGTGCCATCGGGCTGTCGATCACCCGGGGCAAGTTCAACCCCAGCATGGCGCCTTCGCTGCGCGATTTCGTCGACGCGCTGGTCATGCTGCGCTATTCAGTGGGCCTTTCCAACTCCAAGCCCCGCTTCGGCCGCTACGACTACCGGCAAAAGTTCGAGTACTGGGGCATAGTCTACGGCGGCATCATCATGATCGTCACCGGCCTCACCCTCTGGTTCCCCACTTACGTCACCCGTATCCTCCCGGGCGAGGTAGTGCCGGCGGCGAAAGAAATGCATACCGGAGAAGCTCTCCTGGCGCTGCTGGTGATCGTCACCTGGCACATGTACAGCGTCATCCTCAGCCCCAGCCACTTCCCGGGAGACTGGTCGATCTTCACCGGCAAGATATCTCACGAGAAGATCAAAGAAGAGCATCCCCTGGAATACGTCGCCTTAGTGGGCGGCGCTCTGGAGGAACTGGAAGAGGCACCCGATCAGGTGCAGACGCCAACGGCGGTGGCCGCGTCCGCGGGGGACGGCGAGCCGGAGCGAGCGGCAGAATCGACCGGAGATGAGCCAAGTAAGGGGTAGGGGCAAGATTGGGGCGAAAGCGGTGCGGGCACTGGGGCGGCGGCTGCTGTCCTCGCGGAGAAGCCTTCAGTGGCGGGTGCTCTTCCTGGTGAGCATCGGCCTCGCTTCGATTCTGGTCGCCTTCAGCGTTTCCAGCCTGCTGGCCGTGAATGAATCGACCGACCGCGCCTTGGAGGAGCGGCGGGCCCTGGCCAAGACTGCCGCCGACAACGTGGAATACATGCTAACCCAGAACCTGCGGGCCCTGGACGGGGTTGGGGTCGCTGAGGGAGTGGACTTGACGGACAACAACCTCGAGCCGGAGAAGGAGGTTCTGCGCCGCACGTACTTCGCCTCCATCTTCGGGGCAGGGCTTTACCTAACAGATGAACACGGTCGCGTCATCTGGATGGAGCCAGAACAGGGCTCAGCGCTAGGGCGTGACCTGACCGGCTATCCCTACATCGAGGCAGCCCTGACGTCGGGTAAACCGATGGTCTCCGGCCTGACCAGCGGCGTCGTCTCCGGCGAGCCGGTCGCGTCCGTGGTCACGCCTTTGCACAACCCCAGCGGCGAAACCGTAGGTCTCGTGGGCGGCGACATCGATCTCTCGGGCACCGTTCTCCTGGATGCTATCCGCTCCTCCGTTCCCGGCCAGACGGGGTACGCCCAGCTGGTGGACAGCGAGGGCACCATCTTGGCCAGCACCCGCCCGGAGCAGGTCCTGCAGCGCAGCGACCACGACAACCGTCTGGCCGCTTTCATCGCCAAGGGCGAATCGGCCTCGGGCACCTGCCACGACTGCCACGAAGACAGCAGTACCCGCCAGCGGAGCACGGAGGTGATGGCCTTCTCACCCCTTGCCTGGGCACCATGGGGCGTGGTGCTGCGCCAGGAGGAGTCGGAGGCATTGGCCCCAGCCCAGCACCTCAAGGAGCGTGCTATCTGGCTGGGGGTGCCCAGTTTCCTGCTGGCCCTCATCGTCGCCTGGACTACTGTGCGCAGCATCACCCGGCCCGTGACCATGCTCACCTCCGTCGCCGAACGCATAGCGTCAGGCGACCTGTCGCAGGAGGTGCCGGACCTGGGCAAGGACGAGATCGGCCAGCTGGCCCGCACGTTCGAGACGATGCGGGTGAAACTGGGGGACTCCCTAGAGAGCATCCAAGCCTCCAGTCGCGAACTGGAGAACCGAGTCCGGGAGCGCACACAAGAGCTGGAGTCCTCACGGGACGAGCTGCGGCAGGTGGCTGCGGAGAATGCGGTCCTCTATGAAGAGCTGAAGCAGAAGGAGAGCCTGCGCGGCGAGCTCCTGAAGAAGGTCATTGGTGCCCAGGAGGAAGAGCGCCGCCGCATCGCCCGCGAGCTCCACGATGAGACGAGCCAGGCTCTGACGGCCCTCGCCATGGGCATGGAAGCCGTCACTTTGGCGCCCAGTCTGAGCAAGGAGCAACTGCAAGAGAAGCTCTCTCGCCTGAAGAGCCTGGTGGTGCAGACGCTGGACGAAGTGCACAACCTTATCTACGACCTCCGCCCTTCGATCCTGGACGACCTGGGACTGGTGGCCGGTTTGGAGTGGTACGCCGAGAACCGTCTTCAGCCCTTGGGGCTGCGCGTCGCCGTAGAGGTCAGCGGCCAGGAGCGGCGCCTGCCCTCAGAAGTGGAGACGGCCCTCTTCCGCATCGGGCAGGAGGCCATCTCCAACGTCGCCCGCCACGCCGAAGCGTCCAGCGTCGTCGTCACCATCAATTTCGATGCGGACGCCGTGTCTCTTGAGGTCGAGGACGATGGCAAGGGCTTTTCGCCTGTCGCTGAGCCCTCCGCTGCTCCCACGGGCTGGGGCCTTCTGGGAATGCACGAGCGGGCAGCCCTGCTGAAGGGGGCTCTCGACATAGCATCCGAACCCGGGCGCGGCACCTGCGTGACGGTGCGAGTGCCTCTGGACGAAAGGACAGCGCTACATGAAGAGCATTCGCGTCCTAATCGCCGATGATCATGCCGTCCTTCGGGACGGCATCCGCGCCCTGCTGAGCATGTACGAAGACATCGAGGTGGTGGGTGAAGCGGAGGATGGCCTGGAGGCCGTCGAACAGACGGGCCGCCTGAGTCCGGATGTCGTGTTGATGGACATCGCTATGCCGCGCCTGGGGGGGCTTGAAGCTACCCTTGAACTGCGCCACCGCAAGTCACCTGCGAAGGTGCTGGTGCTCACGCAGTACGATAACAAGGAGTACATCTACACCATGCTCAAAGCCGGCGCCGCCGGCTACATCCTGAAGAGGGCGGCCGGGACGGAGCTGGTGTCCGCGATCCGGGCCGTGCACGCCGGCCAATCGTTCCTCCACCCCGCGGTGGCGAAAGCGGTGGTGGATCGCTACGTGGCAGAGCAGGCGCGAGAGGGCCCCGAATCTTTGTACGAGCAGCTGACCGATCGGGAAAAGGAGGTGCTGAAGCTCCTGGCGGAGGGTCGCAGCAATCGGGAGATCGCCGAGTTGCTGACCCTGAGCGCCAAGACCGTCATGGCCCACCGGGCCAATATCATGGAGAAACTGAGCATCCACAATCGCACAGAATTGGTGAAGTTTGCGATCCGTGTGGGACTCGTAGACGTGCGTGCCGAGGCGGGAAGATGAGAAAACGGGACTTCATATATACAGAGACGCAGATGAGCCCAGGGTACCGTAGCGGTGAGGGCCTTATCCGCCACTTGAGCGGGAACCGCAGGGGTGGTAGACTGACCCTGGGAGATAAGGGACCGGGCCTCATCTCTCTCGAGCACAGGGAGGTCCCAGATGAGGCGGAGGTACAGACCAGGCGAGGCCGTTCCGCACGGAACCTACTTGAGCGGCAAGACTTGGGAGATCGTGCAGGTGGCGCGGGACGGCGAGCACCTGCCGGGGGGCGATGGCGCTTACTATCACACCCCTCTCCCACTGCTTCTCATATTCGGGCCGATCATCGGGTTGGCCTTCATCGTCTTCCTGCCCTTCGCGGTTCCCGCTCTGCTCCTCTACCGAGGCGCTGCTGGTGCCGTGAGGAAGGCTGCCTGGGTCCGCCACCGCGCGACGCAGGGCCATTCCGGCACATCTCACTAGGCGACGACGCCCCGCCAACCGGAGCGCGCCCGCCAGGGCACCGCTGTAACCCGCGACACGTAACCGCGTGGCCGTCCGGCGAGGATAGGGTGTTTTACCCACCCGCTTTAGGGCGGTTTATCCTTTCCTCTTCCCTCATTCGTCTCATGTCCGCCAGGGGGCTTGCCCTCTATGCTGAGGGTGGTCCTAGCGAGACATGTGCGAAGAGGGAGGTCAGGAATGCAAAGGATATATCAGCCCGGCGAAGCGGCTCCAGCAGGCACCTACTGGAGCGTCAAGACGTTCGAGATGGTGCAGATCGGCCAAGAGGGCGGTTGCCTGCCTGCCGGCAACAGCAAGTTCGTTCGGGCGCCGCTGGCGTTGATGCTGTTGATAGCCCCGCTAACGGGTCTGGCGTTCGTTGTCTTCCTGCCGTTCGCGGTGCCCGCCATTGCTCTGCACGCCCTGGGCACGCGTTTTCTGCGCCGCACCGGTGCTTCGAGAGTGCCGGCCGAAGACCGCGCACGGGTTCGCCGCTAAGCTACCTCCCGTCCAACCGAAGGTCCTACAGCAGGCGCCTCGTTCGGGAGGCGCCTGTGTTTTGCCCGCGAGAGGTGCCGGCGTGAAGAAGGCGCTCTTGGCCCTGATCGTCGCCGCCGCCGGCTCTCTTGCCTACGTGCTCACCACCTCCGGCCAGCAGGGCGACGTCATCGGCACCGATCATGACCTGGGCACGCAGGGCTCCTCGGCCTGCGAGCAGTGCCATATTCCCCAGAACGCCTACGCCCAGCCCCTCTGGGCAGAAGCTCCGAGCCGAGCCCACCCGTCCGGCCTCGCTTCCGCCGTCAGCGCCCTCTGCTACAGCTGTCACGACGGCACTGCCACCGAGCGGGGAGTCTATGTTTTCGATAATTCGCGGGGCCAGCACCCCATCCAGAGCGGCGAACTGGGCAAGGACTGCGACATGTGCCACGACCCTCACACGGCACGCTACGGCTTCTTCCTCCTCTTCCCCTCCGGTGCCAACCTGTGCCGATCCTGCCACGCTTTGGGCGATCCCGGCCACCACCCTCTGGATGTCGCGGTCACCGCCGACGGATATCCTCCGGATACCAGTTGGGACCCGAATGCCGGTGACTTCACCGGCACGCCGCTCTGGAATGCGGCCGGCACGGGCCCGGGCAATGAGGTGAAGTGCCTCAGTTGCCATACAGCTCACGGAGGTGCGGCCGGCACCCCACTCAACACCGTACCCTACCGCGACCCTACGAGCGCCCAGTCGCCGCTATGCCAGAGCTGCCATCGGTGAGAGTGTCATGC
>Ga0153915_10001625_pt1 | contig 20643 bp, 16 predicted proteins | sample Opewatmetagenome_2_FD_107003 | JGI IMG/M metagenome (GOLD analysis project Ga0153915, IMG submission 107003) | Freshwater wetland microbial communities from Ohio, USA - Open water 3 Core 3 Depth 3 metaG | ecosystem: Environmental > Aquatic > Freshwater > Wetlands | place: USA: Ohio, Lake Erie...
AGGTGAGACTGGGGGCGGCGCCGCTTTCCTCGTGGTGCTGCCCCTGGCGTCCGCGGAGACTGAAGCGTGAGCGCGCGCATCCTGGTCGGGGACGACGATGCCTCCATCCGCGAGACGTTCGAGCAGCACCTGGGGGAGGCGGGCTTCGAGGTGAAGAGCGGTGCCTCGGCGGAGGAGGCGCTGGGGATGCTCGGAAGCTTCGAGCCCGCCCTCGTCATCACCGATCTCAAGCTGCCGGGCATGGACGGCCTGGGGTTGCTCGATCGCATCAAGACCGACATGGACGACGTCGAGGTCGTGCTGATCACCGCGCACGAGGACATGAAGAGCGCCGTGGCCGCGATGAAGGCTGGCGCCTACGACTACCTGGTGAAACCGCTCGACCTGGACCAGGTGGACCTCGTGATCCGGCGCGGGCTGCGCGAGCGCGCGCTGCGCGGCCGGATGCGGCGGCTTACCGACACGGACGCCGAGCCGTTCGCGCTGGACCGTCTGGTGGGACGGGACCCGCGGATGGTCGAGATCTACAAGCTGATCGGCGTGCTGGCCGGCAACCGCGCGACGGTCCTGATCCGCGGCGAGACGGGCAGCGGCAAGGAGGGGATCGCTCGCGCCATCCACTACAACTCGCCGATGGCCTCCGAGCCGTTCATCGCCGTCAACTGCACGGCGCTCACCGAGACGCTGCTCGAATCCGAGCTGTTCGGCCACGTCCGCGGCGCCTTCACCGGCGCTGTGGCCCGCCGCCAGGGGTGCTTCGAGCTGGCGAGCACCGGGACGATCTTCCTCGACGAGATCGGCGACACCAGCCCGGCGCTGCAGGCCAAGCTGCTGCGCGTGCTTGAGACCCGCGAGTACTATCCGGTGGGCGGCGAGCGCCTGCACCGTTCCGAGGCCCGCGTCATCGCCGCCACGCATCGGCCGCTCGAGGCCTTCATACACACCGGTCGGTTCCGCGAGGATCTCTACTTCCGTCTCAAGGTGGTGGAGATCAACGTACCGGCGCTGCGCGAGCGCCGGGGCGACGTGCCGGCCCTGGTCCAGCACCTGGTGGAGCGTATCGCCCATGAGCTGCACCGGGACGTCCGCGGCGTCACCGACGAGGCCATGCGACTGCTGTGCGCGTATCCGTGGCCGGGCAACGTGCGCGAGCTGGAGAACGCGCTGACGCGTGCCGCGGTGCTGGCCCGCGGGCTCGTCATCGGCGCGGAGCACCTCTCACTCGGTGCTCCCGCGGCGGCGGCCACGGCGCCCGAGGCGCAGCCCCAGGCCGACGACTCGGTTGCGGCCGTCGTACGCGCCCATGTGCTCCGTGTCCTGAGCCGGACCGGTGGAAACAAGCGGCAGGCCGCGCGCACACTGGGTATCTCCCGGTCCCGGCTCGACCGGATCCTGGCCGGCGACCGCACGGCCTCGGAACGGGACTAGCGTGGTCGCGAAGCGAGCCCCCGCCGGCCCAACCGCGCCGCCCCCTGACGCCCAACACGGCCTCCCGCAAGGGATTGCGGAGCGACGCCCCGCGGCATGGGGCGTGCCCCCTCCCTGCTTCGAGTCCGGCGCAGCTCCCACGGCCGGACGGGAGGGACCCATGGTTGACCCCGGAACTGACTTCCTGGCCCAGTCGTCCAGCCCGGCCGTGTACGGGCTCGGCGCCCTCGCGCTGTTGGTGTTCGGCATGGCGCTGTTCGTGGCCCTGGAGGGCGGGTACCTGGTGGCGCTCGGGCTGTACCTGGCCGGCCACCCGCGCCCGGAACGCCGGCCACGCGCGGCCGCGGCGCTGCTCGCCGCCTTCGGGCTTGCCGCCACGGCCGCCGCGCTCCGTGCGCAGCAGGCCGAGCCACCCGTGCGCACGATCGAGCCGCGCTACACGCGCATCTTCAGCTCCGACTCGATGAGCATCTTCTTTCCGACCCTTTCGCCAGACGGCCGCTGGGTCGCTTTCACGAGGATGTCGTCGGGTGGACAGGCAGACATCTGGATCGCCTCCACACGTGGCGGTGCCCCCATCGCGCTCACCTCGGGCCGCCGGTTCGCACGATCGCCCGTCTGGTTCCCCGGAAGCGACCGGATCGCGTACCTGTCCGACTTCGTGATGACGCTCGGCATCGACCCGCAGACGGGCCAGCCGCTCGGCCCTCCGAGTCAGGCCTCGCTGGAGGGTTCAAGTGAGCCGGTCGTTTCGCCCGACGGGACGCGCATTGCCTACGTCACCGCCCGCGACTCGGCTTGGACCGTGGATGTCATTCCCGCCAGCGGCGGAAACGCCCAGCGGCTCGCGCAGTTCGTGACCAACCGCGGCCTGCTCGTCAGCCTGACGTGGTCGCCGGACGGTGAGTACCTGTATTTCGCGCGCCCTCGGCTGGACACGCAGGACCGGGTCATCGTTCGTGTCCCGGCGCGAGGCGGAAGGACGGAGGAGCTGGGATCCGTCGCGGCGGGGGTGCAGGCGATCAGCCCGGCCGGCCCTCTCGTACTTCGGTCCTTGCCCTCGGGGCCCGGGCAGGCGCCCGCGTTCGAAGTGACGAACGCAGGCGGCAGCGTCGTCGCGCGGTTCACGATGCCGCGGAACATGAGACCGTTCACCTTCACGTCGGACGGCCGCACGCTCCAGGCGGTCCTCAACAACTCCGTCGGGCCGATTCGCGTGGTGCCCGTGGCCGGCGGCCCCGCGCGCCAGCTCACGGAGGCTCGCGAGACCGACTGGCCGCTCGGCTGGAGCGGCGACGCCTCGCGGGTCTTCGTCTCGACACGGATGAACGGTGAAGCGGTGGTGCTCTCCGCTCCGGTCGAGGGAGGCCCAGCAACGACGTCGCTGGAGCCAAGCGAGGCCCGCGATCCGAGCGGGATCACGCACGACGGGCGCTACCTCTTCTATGCAGCGGCAGGACCCAACGGCGAAGCTCGCACGCTCATCGTACGGCGCCTCGCCGACGGATCCACCCGCGAGGTCACGCGCAACCTATTCCACTTCCCGACGGGGTCCGAGGGACCCGTCTCCCCCCCGGTGAGCCTCGACGACCTGTTCTACTACTTCGAGCGTAGGGGCGAGCGCTTCGAGCTCCGGGCGACCCCTCCTGAGGGTGCCCCACGCGTGCTGGCGTCGTTCCCTCTGAGGCTCGCGGGGCAGACTAGCTTGGGCGTGCACCAGAACCGCGTCGCCTACACAGAGGGGCGCGGTGACTCGACCGCCGTGTTCCTGATCGAACGCCCGAACGCTGCGCCGCACCTTCTGCTCACATGGCCCGGGAAGCTCAGCGGCGCGACCTGGTCGCGCAGCGGCCGGTGGTTGGCGTTCGATCACTACCCGCCGGGTGACCGTCCCCGGCACAGCGTGCTGGTCGTCGGCGTCGCCGCGAACGGCGCCGTCACCGTGCCACCGCGCGTGCTGGAGTCGGGTGCCTGGGTCGCCTGGGAGATCCAGTGGCTGCCGAACGATGAGGCGCTCACGGTCTTCGGAATGACCGGCACGGGGATACAGAGACACGTGTTCCTCGTGTCCCTGCGGGAGGGCGAGCGGCCGGTCGCCATCACGCGCGACGATCCTTCCGTGGGCTGGACCTACGAGCTGTCGCCCGACGGCCGGTACGTGGCCTACCCGGCCGAGATCCCTCGCGGCAGCTCGATCTGGCGCGTGGATCTGGGCGACCTGCTGGCCACGGGCGGTCGACGCCCCGGCCGGTAGCGCCCACGCCCCTCCGCCGAATGAGCAGGGGGCCGCGCAATTCGCGCCGCCCCCTGCTTCCGCGTTGTGCCGGCCGCGCGCTACGACACCAGGCTCAACCCAGCGCGAACGGCCACGGCCAGTGCGTCCACGCAATGATCCAGAGCATCGCGCCGGCCAGCGCGATGTTCTTCCAGAAGTGCGCCTCCTGCGTCGCGCGCTGCATCGGGTCGGTGAAGCTCCAGAAGCGATGCATCCAGAACGCCACCAGGACCAGGAAGATGAAGATCAGGGCGGCGCCGATCCGCGGGTGCCACCCGAGCAGGATGCTCATCCCTCCCCCCAGGAGCATCAGGCCGGTCACGACGACCGCGACCTCGGGCATGGGGACGCCGCTGGCACTGGCGTACCCTGCCATCGGCTTGCGGTGCACGAGGTGGCGGTATCCGGAAAGGATGAACAGCCAGCTGAGGAGCAACCGGCCGGCCAAGAGCACGGCCTGTTCGAGCGTCACGTCTCGCCTCCGGAGAGGGTCCGGTCATCAACGATGGGCGCTCACCTCAGACTGTCAATAGCAACGGCGCCCGCCATCTTCGCGGGCGCCGTGGGGTGAAGCCGGCCAGCTCTCCGGGCGTCAGGTCTCCACTGCGTGCCTGATCAGCCGGATCGGCGCCGCAAGCAACGGGTGACGTGGCAGCACCATGCGCGGCAGCTCCTGGAGATGCTCGAGCGGCGGCATCATCTCCTTGAGGGGCAGGTTGAAATCGAGCGAGTTGTGCATGACGCGCCAGCTTCTGCCTTCGGGCATCTTTCCGGACACCGTAATGCGGCGCTTCATGCGCATCACTTCGAAGCTCACGCTCTCGTTCGACTCGTAGGTGCCGAGGATCCGCATGGCCTGCGGCGGGCTGGTCGGCCGGCGACCGCCGATGGACAGGATGACGTCGCCGCTCTTCAGGCCGAGGGACGAATCCTCCGGCGCGCTCACCACCAGCAGGCCTTCCGACGTGCCGAAGTACTCGGCTAGGCCGGGATTGACCTTTACCAGCTCGAGATTCGCCAGCGGCGCGCCGGTGAAGGAGAAGAACATCTCGCCCCCGGGGAGCTGCATCTTGGTCGCGCCCCGTCCCGGCATGGGCTCCATCCGGAAGCGCTGGACGAGGTTCTCCAGGCCCGACTCCCCAGCCACCAGGGTCACCGTGCGCGGCTGGTTGTCGCGCCTGAGCTCGAGCCGCACCGTGTCGCCGGTATCGAGCCGGGACGCCAGCTCGATGAGCCGCGTGCCGGGGCGCGAAACGTCGCCCGACTCTGCCGCCCCCTCGCGCCGCCCGGCCGAGCCCGCCAGCGCCGTCCCGTTGAGCCGCACGATGATGTCGCCCTCGTGCACGCCGGCCTTGTCGGCTGGGCCGCCCGGCGTGACGCCGGCGACGCGCGCACCGATGGTGTCGCGCCCCGGATCGGCGCTCAGATCTACGAGCACGCCGAGGCGCCCGCGCCGGAACGGCTGGAAGGTGGCCCCCTCCGGCCCGTACTGGTACATGTAGCCGAAGGCGCGGGTCGTGTCCCGGCGCGCCCGGGTCGTGTCCCGGTGTACCCGGGGCGCGGGCGGGGGCGGCGTCACCTGCGCCGCCGCGGGGACGGCCACCGCGGCCAGGAGAACAAACGAGAACAGCCGTCGCATGATCCTACTCCCTTCGATTAGAGACCGGTGTAGGTGGCGCGCGTCTCGTGCACGTCCACCAGCGCCGAAAGAAGTCCTGCCCGTTGCCGCCACAGGTCCGCGACCCGCTGCGGATCCGACCGCCACGCCGTCGTGTCGTTGAGCGCCGCATCCACCCGTGCCAGCTGATCCTCGAGCTCCACTACCGCGCTTGCCGCCGGCCCGTTCAGCGCCCGCGCATCGGGCTGGAGGGACTTGAACACCTGCTCCATCGTCGCCGACTCCGCCATCGCCTGCTGCAGCGCCGCGTCGCCGGGCTCGGGCGACGGGCGGCGGAGCGCGAGAAAGCTCAACACCGCGAGCGCCGCGGCCGCCAGCAGTCCCGCCGACAGGGACACGCGGCGGGTGCGGCGCTCCTGCCGCAGAGTCCGCTCCACCACCGGCCAGCGGTCGCGCGGAGTGTCGAACGACGGCAACGCCCGAAGCTCGGCGCGCACCTGCTCGAGCCGCCGCAGCTCCAGCGCGCAGGCCGCGCACACGGCCACATGCTCACGCGCCCACGCGCTCCCTTCGCCGTCCCGCAGCGCGAGCAGCTCCTCGATGGTTCCATGCCGGCCGTCGCTCATGCTTCCACTCCAGTGCCAAGCCAGCGGCGCAGACGATCGTGCGCGCGGGCCAGCTGCGACTTCGAAAAACTCGTCGTCATCCCCATCAGCTCGGCGATCTCCTCATGCGTGTACCCTTCGACGTCATGCAGCCACACCACCGCGCGGGACCGATCCGACAACCGCGCCAGGGCCGCCTCCAGATCCATCCTGAGGGGAACGTCGTCCGCAGTGTAGCCCGCGTCGTCGCCCAGCGGCTCCCAGTCCCGCAGCTTCTCGCGGCGGTAGCGCATCAGCGCCTTGCTCGCCGCGATGGTGCGCACCCACCCCCACAGACTCCCCTCGCCCCGCCACTGCCTCAGCGACCGGCAAACCTCGAGGAACGTGTCCTGCAGCACGTCCTCGGCGTCCTCCGCCGACTGCGTCAACCGTCGCGCGAGCGTGTACACCGGCCGCTCGTACGTGCGGTACAGGCGCTCCAGAGCCGCGAGGTCGCCGGCCCGGGCCCGCGCGACGAGGCTCTTGGCCTCGGCGAGGGGGAGTGTGTCCGCCATGACGGTCACAATGTGTAGATGCGGGTCAAAAGACAAACGTCGCGGTGAGGACCTGATAGGCGATGAGGGACGAGCGAGACCTGAGGGGCGATGGGTTGATGTGACAGCTGAGACGGGATGAGTGAGGAGGTATTCACAGCATCGGGCCACCAACTCGTCACCAATCGGTCATCACCGGCGCACATGACCTCCTACGCGTCACGCATGCACGCGTCCATTGCTATGTATCGTGTTTCATATCACCAAGTTAACGAGTCGATCCGGAACGAAGATGACCTTCCTGGGTTGCTTCCCATCGGTGAACCTTCGGACCGCAGGGTCCGCCAGCGCCGCCTTCACGGCGGCGTCCTGGCCCGTGCCGCGCGCCAGCCGCAGCCGGCCGCGCACCTTGCCGTTCACCTGCACGACGAACTCGACCTCCTCGGCGACCGCCAGGGCCGGATCGAAGCTCGGCCAGGACGCGTCCATCACCGACGTCGTGTGCCCGAGACGCTCCCAGCATTCCTCGGCGAAATGGGGCGCATACGGTGCAAGCAGCACCACCAGCGGCTCCACCAGGTCGCTCGTCGGCGAGCCGTCGCGCAGGGTGTTGACGTATTCCATCATCGCGGCGATGGCGGTGTTGTAAGCCAGGGACGAGGTGTCGGCCGTGACCTTCTGGGTGGTCCGGTGCATGGCGCGCACGAGCTCCGGGGCTGCGGCCGTGCGCGTCGCCGTCGTGGGCCCCGCGGCCACCGCATCCACCAGCAGCCAGACCTTGTCGAGAAAGCGGCGGATCCCGGAGATGCCCGCGTCGCGGAAGTCGCCGCCCTCCTGGTAGGGTCCCAGAAACATCAGGTACATGCGGAAGGTGTCGGCGCCCCACTGCTCGACGTACCGGTCCGGGTTGACGACGTTGCCCCGCGACTTGGACATCTTGGCGCCGTCCTTGACGATGGTCCCGTGCGCGCGGAACCGTGCGAACGGCTCGTCGAACGGAACGAAGCCCAGATCCTTCAGCGCCATCGTGATGAAGCGGGCGTACATCAGGTGCAGCACCGCGTGTTCGTTGCCGCCGATGTACGATGAGACGGGGAGCCACTTCGCGGTCAGCTCCCGGTCGAACGGCACGTCGTCGCGGTCCGCCGAAGGGTAGCGCAGGAAGTACCAGGCGGAGTCGAGAAAGGTGTCGGAGACGTCGGTTTCGCGCCGGGCCGGCTTGCCGCAGCTTGGGCAGGGCACCCGGTACCACGACGCGGCGCGCGCCAGCGGCGAGACGCCCGAGTCGTCGGGCCGGAAGTCCTCGAGCGCGGGCAGCACGACCGGCAGGTCGCGCTCGGGCACCGGGACGGTACCGCACCCATCGCAGTAGATGATGGGGATCGGCGGCCCCCAGTACCGTTGGCGGGAGATGCACCAGTCGTGGAGCCGGTAGTTCACCGTCGGCGTAGCGAAGCCCCGCGCGGCGAGCGCCTGCGTGATCGCGCGCTTCCCCTCCTCCCAGGCCACCCCATCGTAGCCCGGGCTGTTGACCAGCCGGCCGCCGGGAACGTCCGGCTCGGCGGCGGCCAAGGGCGTGCCCGCGGTCTGACCCGGCCCGGCCACGACGCGCACTATCGGCAGCTGCATCACCACCGCGAATTCGAAGTCGCGCTGATCGTGGCCCGGCACCGCCATGATCGCGCCGGTGCCGTACTCCATCAGGACGTAGTCGGCGATCCAGATCGGCACGCTCGCGCCCGTGGCGGGATTGCGCGCGTACGAGCCGATGAAGACCCCCGTCTTTGCCTTCTCGCCGACCTTGCGCGTCACCAGGTCCATCGCGGCCACCGTGCGGCGGTAGGCGCTCACGTCCGCGCGCCGCTCGGCCGTGGTGAGGTCGGACACCAGCGGGTGCTCCGGCGCCAGCACGAGGTACGTGGCGCCGAACACAGTGTCGGGCCGGGTGGTGAACACCGGGATCCGCTTCCCACCCGGCGTCTCGAACACGAGCTCCGCGCCTTCCGAGCGCCCGATCCAGTTGGCCTGAATGGTCTTGGTCGAATGCGACCAGTCCGCGCGTGCCAGACTGTCGAGCAGCCGCTCGGTGTACCTCGTGATCGTGAAGAACCACTGGTCGAGCATCCGCTGCTCCACCCGCGTGTCCGGGTGGCGCTCGCAGAAGCCGCCGATCACCTGCTCGTTGGCCAGCACGGTCTTGCAGGCGGGGCACCAGTTCACGGCCGCGCGGCGCTTGACCGCCAGGCCGGCGCGGTAGAGCTGGAGGAAGATCCACTGCGTCCACTTGTAGTAGCGCGGGTCGGTGGTCTGGACCTCATAGCGCCAGTCCGCCATGAGGCCGATGCGCTGGAGCTGATCCCTGAAGCGCTCGATGTTGCGTGGGATCAGCTCCGCCGGGTGCGTTCCCACCTTGAGCGCGTAGTTCTCCGAGTGGATGCCGAAGGCGTCGAAGCCCAGAGGCTCGAAGACGTCGTCGCCCGCGAGCCGGCGGAAGCGGCCCTGGATATCGGCGCCGACGAACGCGAAGACGTTGCCGACGTGCAGCCCCTCGGCCGAGGGATAGGGGAACATCATCAGGTTGAAGAAGGGGTGCGCCGCGCCCTTCAGATCGGTGCGGTTGGTGCCGCGCTCCTCCCAGCGCCGCTGCCACTTCAGCTCGACGCCGTGCGGATCGTAGGCAAGCGGAGTGCGCTCGGGCATGGCCGCGAAAGATAGCGGCTTGCGGCTGCCCCCAGCCATCCCTAGCTTAGCGCCGGCCTTCATGTCCGAGCCTCTTTCTCGCGCCCCGTCGCGCGGCACCCGCAGCCTTCAACGCACCATCGTCTCGGCCGGCGTTCTCGCGGCGATCGTGGTGCTCGCCGGAATCTCGTTCGCCGCCTGGCGCGCGGCGCGCGGCTACCTCGCCCGTGACGCGGACGCCCGGCTCGCGGACGTCGCGCAGCGGTCGGCCGCCCTGGTGGGGCTCTATCTGCGCGAGCGGCGCGCGGAGCTGGAGCTCGTGGCCAGCGGCCCGAGCATGGCCGCCGCGGCCGAGGCCGCCAGCTTGGAGGCGGCGCGCCGCGGGCTGACGAGGCAGGCACCGGCACAGCTCGAGCGGGCCTTCGCCGCCACGCGGTCGCTCGACATGGACCCCGACATCGACCGGTTCTTGCGCGCGCTCGAGCAACGTTCCGACTTCGCCGGCTTCGTGCTCACCGATGCCCATGGCTTCGTGGTGGCGTCGTCCCGACCACCGGCGCGGTTCGGCAACGCGGACGAGGAGTGGTGGCAGCGCGCGTATCGCGTCGGAACCTACCTGGGCCTGCCGACCCGCGACGGGAGCGTCACGACCATCCGCATGGCCACCGCCGTCACGTCGCCCACGGGTGGCAGGCGCGTGGGCGCGCTGAGCTCCGCCTTCCGGCTGGAACGGCTCGCCCATCTGGTCGCGTCCTCGTCGGCGTCGCTCTACGCCGAGGTACAGGTGGTGGACGGGGGAGGCCGCCTGCTGGTGGGCCGCGACTCGACCATGCTCCTCCGGCCGCTGCCCGAGGCCGACCGCGTGCCGCGCGCCGACACGGTGTCGCACGCCACGGTGGAGCGCCCCGGGCTGGAGGACCAGCGGCTCGCCACGGCCCGCGCCTGGCCCGTGGCGTGGTGGGCCGTGGTGCGCCAGCCGGTTTCGGTGGCCTACCGGTCGGTGGACGAGCTGGGGCGGCTGCTGTTGCTCGCCGCCGTCCTGCTACTGGTCGTGAGCGTCGCCGCGCTCGGCACCCTCGGGGCATGGCTGAACCGCCGCATCACCCAGCCCGTGCAGCGGATGGCCGGTGCGGCAGGGGCGGTGGCGAAGGGCGACCTGTCGCGCGAGGTGTATGGCGCGGAGGGCACCGGCGAAGTGCTGGACCTGGGCAGGGCGCTGGGAACGATGCTGGACGCGCTGCGCCGGCTGGTGGGAGCGATTCGCGCCGCCTCGGAGGAGGCCGCCGCCATGGCGGCTGAAATCAGCGCGTCCACGGAGGAGATGTCCGCGACCGGTCAGGAGATGGCGGGCACCACGCAGGACCTGTCGCACCGCGCGCAGCAGCAGGCGGCCGTGGTGAAGGCGGCCGCCTCGGATGCCACCCGGATCCGCGCGATCGCCGGGCGGCTCGCCGAGAGCGCGCGCGATGCCGCGGAGCGGAACCGCGCACTGCTGGCGCTCGCGGAGGAACACCGGGCGAAGCTCGAGGAGAGCACCACGGCTCTCGCCTCGCTCGCCACGGCGGCAGAGCGCGGCGCCGCCGAGGCCGCGGCCCTGGCGACCGCGTCGACGCAGATCGGCCGCTTCGTAACCCAGACCAAGCAGATCGCCACGCAGACCAACATGCTGGCCCTGAACGCGGCGATCGAGGCAGCGCGCGCCGGGGAGGACGGCCGCGGCTTCGGAGTGGTGTCCGACGAGGTGCGCAAGCTCGCGCTCCAGGTCGCGCAGGCCGCCGTGACGACCGAGGGAACGGTGAAGGAGGTCCTGAAGCGGGTGGCCGCGACCCATGAAACGATGGACCGCCTGAGCGCGGCCGGCGCGACGGCGCGGGCCGCGGCGCGCACGGTGAGCGAAGGGCTGGCGGCGGTCGGCGCTTCGGCGCGCGAGAGCGACCGCTGGACCCAGGAGATCAGCGGCGCGGCGGCCGAGTCCGAGGCGCTGGTGGCCGAAATCGCGCACCGGCTCGAAGAGCTGGCGGTGAGCACGGAGTCGTTCGCCGCCTCGGCCCAAGAGATCGCCGCGGCCTCGGAAGAACAGAGCGCGGCCACCGAGGAAATCGCCTCCTCGGCGCACGCGCTCGCCGCCGCGGCGGACAAGCTCACCGCCGCCGTGCAGTCCTTCCGGCTCCAGCGAGGCTAGCGGCCCAGACCCGCGCGGTTCACCGCCGCGCTCAGATCTCCCTTCACCAGCGCGTCGCCGATCGCCGCAGCGATCTCGATGCCGACCCGCGTCTGTGCCTCTGCCGTCGACGCCGCCAGGTGCGGCGTCAGAAGGATGTTGGGCGCCGTGCGGAGGACGGAATCGGCGGGGAGTGGCTCCGTCTCGTATACGTCGAGCGCCGCCCCCCCCACGCGGCCGTCGCACAACGCTCTCACCAGCGCGGCGTCGTCAATCAGGGCGCCGCGCGCGGTGTTGACGATCAGCACGCCTCGCTTGACCAGGCTGAGCCCGCGATCGTCCAGCATGTGCCGCGTGGTCGGCGTCAGCCTGGCGTGCAGGCTCAGGATATCCGCGTTCTGGATCACGGCGTCGAGCGGCAGCAGATCCAGGCCGAGGGACTCCGCCTGCTCCGCCGTCACTGCCGGATCGTAGCCGATCACGGTCATGCCGAACGCCCGGCCGATGGAGGCCACCCGGCTTCCGATCCGGCCGAGGCCGAGCAGGCCGAGCGTCTTGCCGCGCAGCTCCGATCCCTCGAACGCCCTGCGATCCCACCTCCCGCCTTCCAGCGACGCTGCCGCCGACGCAACCTTCCGCGCGAGCGCCAGCAGCAGCGCGAAGGTGTACTCGGCGACGCTATTGGAGTTGGCGCCCGGCGCCGTGAGGACGGCGATCTTGCGCCGCGTGGCGTTCTCCACGTCGATCGTGTCGGTGCCCATCCCGGCCCGCGCGATCACCTTGAGCCGGGGCGCCTTGCTGATCAGCGCCGCGGTCACCTTGGTCTCGCTCCGCACCACCAGCGCGATCGCGTCGCCCAGCGCCGCCTCGAGCGCCTCCGGCCCCTTCCCCGCCATCTCGACCACCTCGAGCCCCTGCATCGCCCGCAGCATCTCGAGGCCCGCTTTCCCCAGCCGGTCCGCTACCACGACGCGGTCAGCCACGCTGCAACACCTCCTCCAGCGCGGCGAGCAGCGCCTCGAGACCCGCCACGGTATGGTCCCCCATGTGGCCGATGCGGATGGTGGAGTCCTTCAGCTTGCCGTAGCCGGCGCCGATGGTGAAACCGCGCGCCTCCATCCCCTTCGCCACGCCGCCGCCCGCGAGGTGCCCGCCCTCGGGCAGCTTCAGGCACGAAACCGTCCAGGAGCGCCGCAGCTGCCGCGGCAGATACGCGAGTCCGAGCCCCGCGCCCCGCTCGGCGACCCAGCGCTCCGTTCGCTCGCGCATGTCGGCGTGGCGCTGCCACCGCGCCTCGATCCCTCCCGCCGCCCCGATCCGCGCCAGCTGCGCCTCGAGCGCGAACAGCAGGGAGAGGGCCGGCGTGTACGGCGTCTGCCGCTTCCGGATCTGCTCGTCGTAGGGCACCAGGTCGAGGTAGACGCCGCGGTTGGGCAGCGTCTTCGCGCGCTCCAGCATCCGCACCGAGGCCACGCCGAACGCGAGGCCGGGCGGGAGCGCCAGAGCCTTCTGCGAGCCGGTGAGCACGAAGTCGAGCCCCCAGGCGTCCGTCTCGACCGGCGAGCCGCCCAGCGAGGTCACCGCATCGACCAGCAGCAGCACGTCGGGACGCGCGCGCACCACCTCGGCGATGTCGCCGACCGGCGACAGCGCGCCGGTGGACGTCTCCGAATGCACGACCGTTACCGCGTCGGCCCCGGAGGACTCCAGCAGGCGCGCGACGTGGTCGGGCTCGAAGGCCTCGCCCCACGGCACCTCCCCTTTCACCACCTCCTTGCCGCAGGCGGTGGCGATCTTCGCGAAGCGGTCGGAGAACGCGCCGTTCACCAGGCACAGCACCCGGCGCCGGACACCGTTCCGGATCGCCGCCTCCATGAAGCCGGTGGCGGAGGTCGCCGCGATCATCACCGCGTTGGCCGTGCGGAAGGCGGCCTTGAGCGGCGCGTCGAGCGACCCGAGCAGCGCCTCGGTCGCGGCACCACGGTGTCCGATCATCGGCCGTTGCTGCGCACGCAGCACCTCGGGCAGCACTTCCGTCGGACCGGGAAGGAAAAACCGCCCGAACGCGGCGGTCATGCGGCCACCAGGCTGTCGATCAAGCCTTCCTCGATGATATCGGTGGTTTGCACGATCCGGACTCCCTCTTCAGCCCACGCCCTGAGCAAATGCTGTGCCACATCCCGGTCGATCGGCCTCATGGCGTCGTCCACGGCGAAGACCCGGATGCGGGGATAGCGGCCCACCAGTCCCTCGATCGCGTACTTGTTGCACACGTCGAGCGCGACGCCGTACAGCACCACGGCGCTCGGCGCCAGAACCCCGAGCACCGTCTCGACGTTCTCGTTGGTGAAGACGTCGAACCAGTGCTTGGTGAAGAGGATGTCGCCGGGGTGCGCGCGCACGCGCTCGGCCAGCGCCTCGGCATCCTCCCGCCCCGGCTCGATCACCATTGGATCCACCAGACAGGTCTCTGGAATCTTGGCCTGTCCCTTGGTGCCCCGCATGCAGTGTTCGGGGAAGGTCTGCTTGAAGTCCGGCTGGCTCGACAATTCCCGATGGCCGGGGACGTGGTCGTCAGCGCTCGCGAGAATGCGAATGCCCTTCCCGTGGGCGTAGCCGGTAAGGGCCTTCAGGTTCGGGATGATCGCCTCGGCGTCGGGCACGTAGAGCTTGCCATCGGCCCGCATGAAATCGTACTGGGTGTCCACATCCCAGAATACGACCTTCGCCATGGCTCCTCCCCAGGGGGATGAAAGCTGACCGCCCCGCGCAGCAGGGTCAATCAGCCCCGTGCGCGTGATCGCTCAGTCGCCGGTGGGAATGATGCCGGCATTCTCGACCATGAGGATCACGCAGCGCTCCTGGGCGCGAGTGCGGTGCACCACGCCCTTCGGCACCACGAAGCCCTGCCGCGGCGCCAGCTCCACGGTCTGCCCCTCAAGGTCGATGAGGAAGCGCCCTTCCACGACGTAGAAGAACTCGTCTTCCGCGTCGTGTTTGTGCCAGTGGTATTCTCCGCGCACCACGCCGAGCCGCACCACCGAGCCATTCACGCGACACAGCGTCTGGTTGTACCACTGGTCCCGGCACGCGTTCACCAGGGCCTGTAGGTCCACGCGGGTGAGCGGCGGGTACAGGACGTCGAGATGCGTCGCGTACGGGTACGAGCGGGCGTCGGCCATGGTGGCGGCTCCTGGTCGGCTGGGATCTTGCGCGGCTCCCGGTGCACCCCGGAAGCGGACCTGAACCCTAAACCGGTGCGCCGGCTCTGGCGAGCGCGCGGCACCGCGGCCGCGGTGACGGCGAGCTACGAAGCGCGGAGCGTGATGCGGACAATCTCGCCGGGGGACCACAGGCGCATGCGCGGGCCCCAGGTGCCCGTGCCGCGCGAGACGATCACGGGCATGTCACCCACCACATAGCGGCCCGCGTTCAGCGGATACGCGAGACGGCTCAGGTAGGTGAACGGCCAGATCTGGCCGCCGTGGGTGTGGGCGCACAACATCAGCTCGGCGCCCGCACGGGCGGCATCGACGGCCCGCAGCGGGCTGTGGGAGAGCAGGATCGTCGCCCCACCGGGCGGGCGGCCCGCCAGCGAACGCTCCACCGCCCCGCTGTCGCGGCCTGACCGGCGGCGGGACGTGAGGTCGTCTACTCCCGCGAGAATGAGCCCGGGCCGGACCTCGGACCAGCTATCGTGCAGGACCCGGAAGCCGGCCTCCTCGAGCGGGCTGGTACCGGACCTCGCGCCCCCGTGGTATTCGTGGTTGCCGGTGACCGCCCACACGCCCAGAGGCGCCGTCAAGCGGCGGAGCGCCGGGACCAGTGATCCCTCAACGCCGCCGTGGCCTTCGACCACGTCACCGAGCGCCACGACGACGTCGGGCCGCAGCGCCCGCACCTGCGACACCCTCGCGGCCAGCCATCGCTCCCCCAGCAGCGTGCCGAGATGGAAATCGGAGACCGCGACCAGCACCGTGCCGTCCGCTTCCGCGCTCAGGCCGGGTAGGCGCACCTCGTAATCGCGCACGACCGGCGGCCGGTGCCCCTGCACGAGCGCGATGACCGACAGGGCACCGGCTGCGGCCAGGGCCCAGCCCCGCAGCCTTGGCGCGAAGCGCCGAAACAGGAGCCCGAAGCCGGTGGCGACGTCGGTCACCAGCAGGCAGGCGAAGGCGAGGAACAGGACGCCCAGCCAGGTCATCCCGACCGGCTCGAGTGCCCGGGCCAGCCCGCCCGCGCCCGCGCGTTCCAGCGTCCGGGGCAGCACGTAGGTGAGACACAGGGCCGCGGCTGCGGCGATGAGCAGTATGCGGGGGACGCGCCCGGTCATGGGCGGCACGGACGCCGCGCGCCACACGACGTATGCGTGCATCAGCAGCCACAGGCCGAGGGGGACGAACATCACTTCCCGCCCAGGCCGTACTCGATGCCCCGCCGCTCGGGACCCAGCATCGCGACCACGGCGCACCCGGTGAACACGATGCCCGCCGTGATCGCCATGGCCGCCGCATAGCTCCGCCCGACGGCGGCGAGCGCCTCCACGTACGCGATGGAGCTGGCGATCAGGACGCCGCACTGGTACGCGAAGCCGGGCAGGAATCCGCGCACGGAATCCGGCGCCAGCTCGGTGATGTGCGCCGGGATGACCCCCCAGGCGCCCTGCACGAAGAACTGCATCAGGAACGCACCGGCCACGAGCAGCGCCAGCGACGGGGCGAAGGCCCACAGCGGGATCACCACGAGCGCGCCCACAAGCGAGACCCCGATGGAGCGGCGGCGCCCCAGCCGGTCGGAGACCAGGCCGACCACCACGCCGCCGATCAGCGCGCCGACCATCGAGAAGGCGGTGAGCGCCGCGCGCTTCTCCGGCGTGAACCGCCAGTCGCGTTGCAGGAACGTCGGGTAGAGGTCCTGCGTGCCGTGCGAGACCATGTTCATCATCGCCATCAGGGCGGTGAGGTACAGGAACAGCGGCCAATGCCGCACGATGGCGCGCCCGAGCCCGCTCCAGCTCGCCTCCCGGGAGCGCTTCCACACTTCCGATTCCTTCACCCGGTAGCGCACGAACACGGCCAGGAGCGCCGGCAGCCCGCCGATGAAGAACAGCGGACGCCACCCCCAGCGCGGGAAGACCACGAAGAAACACAGCGCGGCGAGCAGGTAGCCGGCCGCATACCCCTGCTGCAGCAGACCGGAGAATACGCCCCGCAGGCGCGACGGCACCTTCTCCATCACGAGCGAGGCCCCCACCCCCCACTCGCCCCCCATGCCGATCCCGAACAGGGCCCGCAGCACCAGGAAGCTGGTGAACGTCGGGGCCAGCCCCGTCAGCACCTCGACCAGCGAGTAGAAGACCAGGTCGGCCATCAGCGGCAGCCGGCGGCCATACCGGTCCGCGAGCAGGCCGAAGATGAAGGCGCCGACCGGCCGGAAGGCGAGCGTGAGGGTCAGCGAGAACGCGACCGCGGCGTCGGCCTTGCCGAACTCCTTCGCGATCGCCGTGAGCGTCATGACGACCAGGAAGAAGTCGAACGCGTCGAGGGTCCAACCGAGGAACCCGGCGAGGACGGCGGCGCGATGGTCGTCGGCAGCGGCAGGACGGCTCGGCTGCACGGGCACCTCCCGGCAGCCAACTTACGCCGCGGGCACAAAAAGGCGAGGCCCGCTCGACCGAGCAGGCCCCGCTTCCGGATGCCGGGTGGCCGCTAGATGCCGAACGCTTCGGGCGGCGGGGTCTTAGGCACCGGCTTCTTCGTGACGCGGCTCATCGCAGGCTCCGGATCGGGGGTTGGCGCCAGTGAATACCTATACACTGGGACGTATAGATATACATTCGCCCGCGCGCGCGCAAGAGGCCCCGGCCTACTCCACGCGTTCGAGCCTCGGATTGGGCCGGTACTCCCGCCCCACCTTGGCGACCGGCTTGCCGTCCACCATGACCACGTCGGCAGTGAAGTCGTAGCGCCCCTGGTAGAGGGAGGAGCCCACGCCGTAGGCGTCCACCGGCACGCCCTCCTCCTCGAACTGGCGGATCTTCTCGACCGTGAAGCCCCCCGAGACCACGATCTTGACCTGCTGGAAGCCCTCGCCGTCCAGCGCCCGGCGCACGTTCCAGACCAGCTGGGCATTGACGCCGGTGGGCTTGAACGTCCCCATCGCAGGGATGAGGGACTTGTCCACCATCGTCTCGGAGGTGTCGAGCCGCACGCCGTACAGCCGCCTGCCGAGCGCCCGGGCGCACGCCAGGCTGGTGCCCACGCAGTCGTTGTCGAAATCCACCAGGGTGACGACGCGCACCGACTCCGGGATGTGCTCCGCGAACTTCTTGGTGGCGAGGACCGTGTCGCCGCCGAACGCCGCGATCAGGGCGTGCGGCACCGTCCCGACGCCCTCGCTCCCCCACCAGGATGCCTGCGCGTCGGTGGAGACGCCGATCGCGCCCGCCACGTGGGCGGCGTACCCGTCCCCGGTCTGCACCAGCCAGTGGTCGTGCCGGGCCGGGAAGAACATCACTTCCTTCGGTCTGGCCGCGTCCACCACGCGCCGCGTGTTGGTGCCCACCTTGGTCCGTCGCGCCAGCACTCCGAGGTACAGCGTCTCGAGGTGGGCGAACGCGTCGTAGGGACCCTCGATGAGCAGCACCGATTCCCAGGGCTGGATCTCGTCCCCGTCACGCAGCGCATGCACCACCAGCTCCTGCCACTCGATGGCGCACAGCTTCAGGATCGCGATGGCCTCGTCGATGCCGCCGAGGTAGGCGTGCGTTTTCCCGAACACCTGCATCGCGACCCGCGGCCGGCTGCCGTTGGCGAGCAGGATGTCGCGGGTGCGCACGAAGTATTTGTCGGAGTAGTACCCCGCCCGCATCTTCTCGACCGGCAGGTGGAAGATGGACGGGTCGAGGCGCGGGCGTCGGGTCACGCGCCCTCGAAATGGCGAGTCTTGAGCTGCTCGAGCTCCGCGCGGAGCGCTTCGACATTGGGGGCGTCCGGATAGCGCGCGAGCACCCGTCTGAGCTCGACCGCCGCCCGGCCCGGATCCCGCAGGTTGTCCCGGTAGACGCCGGCCACCAGCAGCGCATTGCCGAGCTGCCGCCGGGGCTCGGTCGAGCGCCGCTCCGCCTCCCGGAACGCATACAGCGCCGTCTGGTGGTCCTTCAGCTCCCCGAGCGCCAGCCGACCGAGCAGCTCGCACGCGACCACGTCCGCCGGGTCGGCGCCGATGGCGGCACGGTAGGCATCGGCCGCCTTCACATAGTCGCCCCGCGCGACCATCGCCTGGATGTTGGAGTGCTGGTTCACGGACGGCGTGGACTCGCCGCTGGGCATCGTCAGCGCTCCCAGCAGCGGCCCGCCGTGCCGGACGAACACGCCTTCCAGCGCGCCGTAGAGAAGCACGAAGGCCCAGCCGAAGAGCGACACCAGGAGCGGCGCCCAGTTGAGCAGCAGCACGGCCTCGAGCCCCGAGAGGAGCGTCGCGATGGCCATCACCATCACGAGGAACACAAACCGCCCCTTGGCGCTGGTCGCCGAGAGATGCTCCAGTCCGAGCACGAGCCAACCCCGGTGAGAACGGGTCTAGTAAAGCCGGCCGCCTGCAGGTCGGCAAGGCCGCCGTTTGTGGCGGCCTTCGGCTGGCCGCGGTAGCATTCGCCGATGGCCGAGCCGGTGGCCCCCGAGTTCATCGCCCTCCAGCGCGCGCTCGCCGGGCGCTACTCGCTCGAGCGCGAGCTGGGCCGCGGCGGAATGGGCATCGTCTTCCTCGCCCGCGACGTCGCGCTCGACCGGCCGGTGGCCATCAAGCTCCTGCCTCCCGACATGGCCGGCAAGCCGGCGCTCCGGGAGCGCTTCCTGCGCGAGGCGAGGACCGCCGCGAAGCTGTCCCAGCCCAACATCGTGCCCATCCACGCCGTCGAGGAGACGGGCGGCCTGGTCTACTTCGTGATGAGCTTCGTGGACGGCGAGACGCTGGGCGAGCGACTCCGCACCAAGGGGCCGCTCACACCCCACGAGGCGGCTCGCATGCTTCAGGAGACAGCCTGGGCCCTGGGCTACGCCCACGGCCGCGGCGTGGTCCACCGCGACGTCAAACCGGACAACATCATGCTCGAGCGGGGGACGGGGCGGGCCGTCGTCATGGACTTCGGCATCGCCGCCGCGGGCGATTCGGGTGGCGGAGAGGTGCTCGGCACCGCGCAGTACGTGAGCCCCGAGCAGGCCAACGGCGACCCGGTGGACGGCCGCAGCGACATCTACTCGCTCGGCGCGGTGGGCTTCCTCGCCCTCTCGGGCCGGCTGCCCTTCGAGGCGGAGGACACCGCGGGCCTGCTCGCCATGCACATCGCCAGGCCCGCACCGCCACTGGCGTCGGTGACGGCAGGCGTGCCGAGCCGGCTGGCGCGGGCCGTGGATCGCTGCCTGCAGAAGAGCCCGGCCGACCGCTTCCCGAGCGGCGAGGCGCTCGCGGAGGCGATCGCCCACACGGTCGAGGCACGCCGCGAGATGCCCGTGCCGGTGAGGATCTGGCTCACGAAAGGCCAGGAGAGCCGGGTCGCGTACCTGGTGTGGTATCTCGGGCTGGGCGCGGTTCCTGCGGTTACGCTTGGCAACCTGCTCCGGGGCCTCCTCGGGTCGTCGGCCGCTTTCACGCTGGGCTTCGCGTTCTACCTGGCCTTCCCGTTCGCCTTCCATGCCAGCTACCGGACCTGGCGTCTGCGACGTCTGCTCGCGGCCGGCTACGGCCTCTGGGACGCGCGGCTCGCAGTCCGCGACGTCGCCGAGCGCAGGCGCGAGGAGCTGAGCTACGAATTCGGCGCCGAACCCCCGACCTGGGCACGCATCGCCTACCGCGCGACCCTGGTGCTCGGAACGGTATCGGTGGCGAGCATACTGGTCATCATTACGAGCGCCGGCGGGCGCGGCTCGCCACTCCTCTGGTGGACGACCGTGACTGCCGGTGGGGCCGCCATCCTCGGTTACGTCATTCACAGGATCCGTCCCGGCAAGCCCATCACCAGGGACTTCTCGGCGGAGCTGCGACTGAAGTTCTGGTCGAGCCGGTTCGCGCGCTGGCTCGAGCGGGTGGCCCGCGTCGGGCTGCGCCGCACCTCCGCGCCCGCCGAGCTGACGTACCGGCCGACGGAGCTGGCGCTCGGGCTCGCGGCGGGCGCGCTGTTCGAGTCGTTGCCCAGGGAGCAGAAGCGCGAGCTGAAGGAGCTACCCTCGCTCATCGCGCAGCTGGAACGCGACGCCGAGCTGATGCGCAAGACGGTCGACGAGCTGGGCGGGGCGGTCGCCAGTTTGGGCGCCGACGCGGTGGCGGCACGGTCGCACGCACTCCGC
>Ga0153915_10001626_pt1 | contig 20643 bp, 16 predicted proteins | sample Opewatmetagenome_2_FD_107003 | JGI IMG/M metagenome (GOLD analysis project Ga0153915, IMG submission 107003) | Freshwater wetland microbial communities from Ohio, USA - Open water 3 Core 3 Depth 3 metaG | ecosystem: Environmental > Aquatic > Freshwater > Wetlands | place: USA: Ohio, Lake Erie...
AAAACGGGCTCAGGGCGGCCCCGTGGTGTAGCGGTCTAACATGCCACCCTGTCACGGTGGAGATCGGGGGTTCGAATCCCCTCGGGGTCGCCAGTGCAATACATCACGCGACATTCCCTCGTATTGAAGGTCGAAGAAGGGTCTGAGTTCGGGTCTTGGCGTGACTGCCAAGACCTTTTGGTCTTCAATCCACACGGCTTCGAACAAGGAATGCGCCAGCCCGTTGCGCTGTCTCTGGTCAGCCTCGGCCCAAGCCATGCCCACGTCGTTGAGGAAAGCAGCCAGTTTTTTCAGGCTCTCGCTGTTGTTCGCTGTCGGCCGAAAGCTGTCCAACTCGCGCTGGATGACCGCACACTCGTTCAGGTACTCCTGTCGAGACTTGTGGCCCCACTGGTACAAGTCCTTCAGCCTTTGCAGCGCCATCTCTAGGCGCCCCTTGCGGATCTGGATGTCGTCATATGCTGCTCCCAGAGTCCGGTGGGCTGCCAGCAGTTTCTCCTGATAATCCTCCGGAATGTGAAAGGCCGCCAGGTAGTTCGACAGTTGTTCTTCGTAGGCGTCCAGGCGAGCGCTCTTTTCACGACACTGGCCATTCTTGATTCGGGTATTACATACCAGCCGCGTGACGCACCGCGAGCGGAAAGAACGAAGCGTCGCACGGCAAGTGGCGCAACGAGCGACGCCGGACAGTGACGAGAGCCTGGCATCGGCTCTCGTAGTTCGAGCCGGGTGGTTCCGATTGAGTTGACGGGCTCGCTGCGCTGCTGCGAACAGCTCTGTCGGGACCAGCGCGTCATGCTTGGCCTTGATGTGACCCCCGTTGCCGTCAGAGAGTTCCCCGATGTAGAAGCGGTTCTGAAGTACGCCTTTGACAGTTTCCTTGCTGAACAACCGGTTGCCTTGGTTGCCAGCCGTACGGTAGTCGGCGGCGTTTAGGGCCATCGCAATCTCGCGGTCGCTCTTACCCTCAGTCGCCATGCGGAACGCCATGGCGAGACCGGGATACGTGTCCGGATGCACCGCGGGAAGCCCATCCTCGCCCTTTCTCACGCCAAAGGGCAAGAGCCCACAATACAGACCCTGAGCCCTGCGCTCGGCCCAGCCCTTCTTGGTCTCCTCACTTAGATTGTCCGAGTAGAACTGCGAGAACGCGCCCACCATGGCCAAGAAGACTTGCCCCGTCGGCGTCGTGAAGTCCATCTGCTCGCTGATGGAAACAAAACCGACTCCGGCCCTGTGCAACTTCTCGAAGTACTCCAGCGTGAACCGCAGCTTGCGGGAAAAGCGGTCGATCTTATGGACCACCAGCACATCATACCTGCCCGCCAGTGCGTCCTCGATGGCTTCCTTGAACACGGGGCGCTTTCGGATGTCATCCGTATGCGCCGACCTGCCCTCCTCAACGTACTCGTGGTAGAGCGTCCATCCATGATCTTCCGCGAAGGCTCGTCCCGCCCTTAGTTGGGCGTCCAGGCTGTAGCCCTCAACCTGTTCTTCGGAGCTGACTCTGGCGTATATCGCTGCTCTCATAGCGCTCGCCTATCGGCGTGCTCAGCCCTCTTGCCGCCCCTGCGCCTTCGTTTCGCCGTTGCCATGAACGTCTCGACGTCCGCGGCCGCTATGCGGTATCCGCCCCTGCCGCCGATGAAGCTACCTTTGAGGTCGCCTCGGCGCAGCAGCCGGCGAATGGTGTCGGGATGGAGGCGAAGGGTAGCAGCAACTTCAGCAACGGTTAGCCATTCGTCCTTCATGGGCGTACTCCTCATTGTATTTGATATGATAATATAAGATTAGAAAGGAGTTGTCAAGGCAACGGGATCGAGATCCTCGATGAAACCACCGTCGGGCTTGCTAGAAACCTAGCGCCTCCGCCACCCTCTGCCAGCCACGGTCTTCTTGTCCTTCGAGCCGCCTCAAGTAGACCGTGGTTACCTGCAGGGATGAGTGGTCTAAGAATGCGCAGACCTGCTCCACCGTTTCGCCGGCGTCGCGGCGCAGCTTGGCCGCCGAGTGGCGCAGGATGTGCACCCCGGCGGGCGGCAGGCCAGCGTGACGCAGGTAGCGCTGGAGGTTCCCGTAGAAGGCTCCGTTGGTGAGGCCGCGGCCGTCCGCGTGCCGTGAAGGCCACAGCGACGCGCCTGGGTCCATGGCGGCCAGGCTCTTCCCCCAAGCCGCGAGCGCCGTCTCGATCGCCTCGAAGGCGGGCCAGGGCAGTTCCCGCTTCCCCTGCTTGCCGCCCTTGCCGCGGTAGGTGTAGTAGGCGGTGCCGTTCTCGCGGGAGATGTCGCCGGCCTTCATGCCGATGACCTCGGCCCGACGCCGGCCAGTCAGGGTCAGCGCCAGGATGATCGCCCGATCGCGCAACCCGACAGGCGTGTCGGGAATGGCGGCCAGCAGCCTGCGAATGTCCTCGGCGGTGAGTCCGCGCGGCGGGCTGGGCGAAACCCTGGGGCGCTCCAGCTGATCGCAGGGGTTGGACGCGACGAGCCCCATCCGGATCAGGAAGCGGTAGAAGGAACTGATGCAGGCCATCCGGGCGCCGATGGTTACTGCGGAAGGCTCCCGGCCCGACAGCCCGACGCCATGGGCGAAGGCGAAGACCTCGGGGCTAGTGACCCGCTCCGGCGGCTTGCCGACGGCGCCGAAGAAGTGCTGGAGCATGCGGGAGTAGCCCTCCACCGTGCGGCGGGAGCCGCTGCGGCGCTCCTTCTCGGCCAGGAAGGCGTAGAGGGCGCGCTCCCAGCCGGACAGGGATTCGTCGAAGGGGATCAGCGTGGCGACCATGGTCGTTTCCTCCTCTCGAAGTCAGCGACCATATTCGCTCTACGTGGGCGGAAGTCAAGCGACTATGACGGAATGGTGTGGAGGGCAGAAACCGGTGGCGGGAGGCGTCGAGATGCGGGAACCCGTTTACACACCCCGGCCGTGCGCGATGCTGCCGCTCGAGGTGAGCGTTCCGGCAAGCCTGTTCATCGCCGCACTACGTAGCTTCTCTGCCTTGGCCTGGAGATCCTGCAACTCCTGGTCGGTGAAAACAGAGAAGAGTTCCTCGGCCAGGCGATTGGCCGCGGGGAAGGCCTCGGCTAGCTTGCGCTCGCCCTTTTCGGTGATCCGAACCCAGGTCTTGCGTCGATCACTCCTGTCAAAGACACGCTCCACAAATCCTGGTTCCTCTAGCCGGTCGACGAGCCCCGTTATCGTCTGGCTGGCCTTGACCATCTCGCGACCGATCTCGCCGGTGGTGAGGATGCCGCCTCCATTCTTCAGGATGGCCAAGAGATGGAGCTGGGGAAGCGAGAGGCGCTGGGGCAAGAGAGACAACTCGGCCACCTTAAAGACGGCGTTGTAGGCCTTGTAGATCGTTACCCACTGGTCAAGGCCCCTCGCGTCTTCGAGTTGGGCGCCGCCCTTTTGCTGCCGTCGACTCGGGCGCTTCGGTTGACGTTGTGTTGTCACTGGTCCTCCTGACTGCTGTACCTTGAGTGTCGGCGGCCGCCGCGCCGCCCTCTTGCGGATGTCACTCGGCATGTCCCGGCAGCAATTGTAGTCATTACAGTGGCTGCGTGTCTAGCGGAGCCTACCTAGACCATGCGAGACTACCATCGGGGCGAGTCTTCGCGAATCTGATGCACGATGGCGCAATAGTGCGCGCGCTGCACGGCATCACACGCCGTCGCGCTAGGAATACCGTCTAGAACTTCTGCTTCGGCCTCTTGACGCGACCCTTCTTTGCGCTGGCGGTAGGCTTGCGGCGTTTTCTTCTCGTCTCCAGCTGTTTTTGTTTACTCCTTGCCCTGAGCTCCTGCAGTTCTTCCCGTTCTTTCTCAGTGAGGGCGGCCCGTTCTCGCGTCTTCTCTAGCATCCGGTCCCTCTCCGACAGCGCCGCCTCTAGTTCTCTGCTCTTCGCCGCGAAATAGCTCTCTGTCACGAAAGGTACGTCGAGGGGGTCGGCCTCCGCAAAGGCCCTGGTGGCGTCCTCTCCGTACCGCTCGGCGACCAAGGCTTTGTGCCTTGCTACCTCCTCATCTAGCCTCGACCGTGACGCGTCTATCAAAGGGCTAAACACCGTCCTAATGCGCCCGGCATCGATTATCGACATGCCCCGTTCAGACAGCTCCCAAAGTATCCCGTTGACGATGACCGCCAGCTCGTCAGGGTCGCAAGCTGTGAGCGTGCTTAACCATTGTTGAGCTGCCTGCGGGCGCAAGGTGATGGGGCGGCCTGGCCGCGAGACATCGTCGATAACGCGGCTATGAGACAGAAAGTAGGCGTCAGCGAATGTGCGACCAGCTAGTTTGAAAGCGCCGCTGCGAAACTGTTGGCTAGCTATGAGGGCTTCGGCCTCGGCCTGGACCTGACGCGCGTGCTTATACGTACCGCTTGCGGCTCGCCGCCCGGCTATTTGCTGTTCTAGGTCGTCTCGACTCGCCCACAGCTCCTCAGTGAAACCCTCCCAGTCGGCGAAAGCCAAGCATGCGAGGCCATTGCGGCGTATGGCATCCTGAAACACCTCGTCGGAAGCCTCGTGGCCCGCCGGAGCGTCACAAACCGAGTCGAGGTATCGGTCGAAATCTAGAGACCGACCCGCCTCGGCCTCGGCAACACAGCCCTCAATGAAAACGTTGTCGCCTGCCCCAGCTCGCCCAACCGCCGCCGCCAGCGCTTGCACAGTCGTAAGAGCCCTGGAATCGCCAAGTTCTTTTAGCGCCCAGCGCGCGTGTTCGGCAACCTCAACCGCGAGCAGTTCCGTCGTGGCGACTGCCGCGCCGACGCGCTCTATCTGGCTGAGCAGCTGCTTCGCGGCAACGTGGCCGATGCTGCCTCTTCCCATTAGAGGAATTAACGTTGTTGAGTCGAGCAGGAAAAGAGTCCTCGACAGTTCGCGAGTGCGGGCGGCAACACCTTCCGGGTCGAAGCCCATTAGGCACAATCCAAAATGAGCTTGCATGAGTGAGCCCATGTACTTGACTTCAGCCTCGTTTGGATGCGCCAGGATTGACTTGATGATGTCTAAGAGACCCTTCCCTTCTTGGGCGTCGGTGAGCTCCTCAGCGTAGCGCGGAAGCTCTTGAAGAAGAGCGACAATGTGGTACGACCTGAAATCGACCCCGGGCGAGTACCACACCATTGCGACGCCAAGTGCCCGCTTGGTCGCGCAGTCCTGAAGGAACTTCTGGGCGGCCGACGCGATTCGAAGTTGGGCGTCTCGCTCTAGCGATGGTTCCGCCCTTTGAGCGCGAGCCTCAAGGCTCGCCGCGAATTGCTGAGCAAGCAACTGCGCGGCCGCAGCTTGTTTTTCGGTTAACCCTTCGCCTTCCGGCGTCAGCTGCACGGCAGGACCCAGTCCTCCGTCTGACCTTTCGACCAGTCCAAGGTGCTCAAGCTCGGATACGGCACCCGATAGGGTCGCCTTTGCGGCATCTCTGCCAACTTGAGCCACATCAACCGGAAGCGACGCCTCCTTCAGACAACGAATCCGCTCCAAGAGGTCCTGGGCCAGTTCCTCTATCGTGGAGGTTCCTTCGTACCGAAGGAGAGCGAGCACCCGAGCCCTCAGTAGCGCACCCAATGCGTCTTCGGCAACGGGCGACCCCTGTCTCAGAACCAAGTCGTTATAGACCAGCAGGCCCGTCGTCTCAGGGTCGTAGGAAGGGCACGGCCGGCTTGGTTGGCCGAAGCGAAGTGAGCGGCCTAGAACGAGTGAGCCGTATATTCTGATGAGGCCGGTCAGCGCGCCGTGGGACCCGTCAACCACCTCATACGGAATCACGTCCACGTTGTGGTTCTGCAACAGGTCTAGACGACTCGCTAGATCGTCCGCCGAGTCCGCTCCTGAAAGAAATGCAAGGATAGGCTGTGTCGGGTTCGTGTACTTGCCAACGACCCTCAGGATTCGACGAATAGCCGGGTCCTTGAACCCGAATCCAACGAAAACGATTCGCCGCTGCGTCAGCAGCGCGCGCAGCTGCTTCTCCAACGGCGAACCTTCTAGATACAGGTCGTCGTAGTCCTTCTCGGTAAGCACGAGCCGAGACTTCTGCTTGTCTAGCCCGATAGCTCCGTGAACGTGCCAGACGAGCTCTCTGGCTTCCCCCGAGACCTTCCTAATCTCGCTGGGAGTGTTCCCCACGGGTACCCAAGAGGAGTTGGGCTGCTTCGTCAGAATCGACTCCAACGACATGTCGTAGTTTGAGGTGATGTATCCAGCGAACGGCCAGTCACTGAGACTTGATGCAGTCGAGCCCGGCTCGCGTTCCACCCCGACCAGCTCGCCGACCACACGCTCTAAGTGCTCGCGATCGGTGCACTCCTCGATGACTGAGAAGCACGTTTCATAGTGCTCGTCCCTCAATGCCTTGCCAAACCGGGGGTCGCCACGGATTCTCTCGCGCGCCGGTTCCGGCGTTAGAATGAGCGTCTGTTCCACAAGCTGGAGCCACGAGGGGTAACCGGCGTCACTGGAGATGCCACTGCCAACGAAGGCCCAGGCGGTCCCGCTGTTGACTACGTCGACGAGCTCGGTTCGCAGCATGCCCTAGAAACTCGACCGTTCTTCCTCGTTCCGATTTTACCATCAAGGTGCGAGAAGTCGAGGGCCGGGGTTTGCCTATCTGCGGAAGATACGGTCCGATAGTGAAGAGATGAACGCACTATGGGACGCCTGCGTGCGTAGGGCGGAAATCCGAGGTCAATCAATCGAGCATAATCAGGGTTACAGCCGTTCTCAGTCACAGGATGGGCCGCCCCGACTGGGGGGTCGTGGCAATATGGAAAATGCTACCTGCCCCCGTTGCAGAGGGTGGCCAACCACAACCCCCCGGTCAGCGTACGCTCGTTTGACGATGGCGACCAAGAGGGCGCCTCTGGACTTCCGTATCTTGCCCTCGTGGACGGGTGGCAAAGCCAGAGGCCCATCGACGTCGGACGGGCCTCGCCATCGGATTATGCGCGCCTGGTGGCAGCGGAGCATCTTCTGCAGCCTTTGCCACCTGAGGACCCACGATGACCTGGTCGTGTTCGGCCGAGACGAGAAGATAGGGCACCGAGCGCCAGTGGCAGTTGATCCACAGGCGCTTGCTAGGTCGGGCACAGAGCCTGCATTCAGCGGCACCAAGTTGCCGCGTTTGATGTCTTGTAGCGGCTAAGATAAACTGGCGGCAGCAACGCCCCGGGTCATGAGGCGCACGCGCTGCGAGGACGCTGGTAATGCCGATTACTGAAGCGGATACCTGCCGGAAGTACGTAGTCAAGAGACTCTACGACGGCGGCTGGACTGACGACCAGATCAGCGAGCAGAAGACATTCACGGATGGCCGCATTGTGGTCGTGGGGAACAAGGCCACACGGCGGCGCCAAAAGCGGGCCGACTACCTCCTCCGATATCGCCCGGACTTCATGATCGCGGTCGTCGAGGCCAAGGCAGCCTACAAGCACTATGCAGACGGCCTTCAACAGGCCAAAGAGTACGCTCAGATGCTCGGCCTCAAGTTCGCTTATTCGACCAACGGCCATGGCATCATCGAGCACGATTTCGGGACTGGCAAAGACACCGTCCTAGAGGTGTTTCCCTCGCCTCAAGAACTCTGGGACCGTTTGAAGGTCGGCGAGGACATTCGGCCGGACATCGAGCAACGTCTCCTGTCTCCCTACTATCACCTCATTGGCAAACCCACACGCTACTATCAGGAGATCGCGGTCAACCGTGCGGTGAAGGCTATCCTCGAAGGCAACCGACGGGTTCTCCTGACCCTCGCGACCGGGACCGGCAAGACCCTGGTGGCCTTTCAGATTTGCTGGAAGCTTTGGAGCAGCCGCTGGAACGCGAAGGGCGAATATCGGAGACCCCGCATTCTGTATTTGGCGGACCGCAACATTCTTGTGGACGATCCGAAGGACAAGCTTTTCCCGCCATTCGGCGACGCTCGCTGGAAGATCCAGGGTGAGGCGATCAAGAGCCGCGAGATGTATTTCGCCACGTATCAGGCGATCGCCAGGGATGAGCGTCGCCCCGGCCTATTTCGAGAGTATGCGCCGGACTTCTTCGACCTGGTCATTGTCGACGAGTGCCACAGGGGAAGCGCCCGTGACGAAAGCAACTGGCGAGAGATCCTTGAGTACTTCGAGCCCGCTTACCAGCTAGGCATGACTGCTACACCACTGCGTGAGGACAACCGAGATACCTATCGTTACTTTGGCAACCCGATCTACACCTACAGCCTTCGCCAGGGAATCGAAGACGGATTCCTCGCGCCCTACCGCGTTCACCGCGTCCTCACCACCGTCGACGCCGCTGGGTGGCGCCCGACAAAGGGTCAGTTGGACCGTTATCGCAGAGAGATTCCTGACGCCGAGTACACCACCAAGGACTTCGAGCGCATGATCGCTCTCAAGGCGAGGACAGAGGCCATTGCCCGCCACCTAACCGATTTCCTGACGGGCACGGATCGATTCGGCAAGACCATCGTCTTCTGCGTGGACCAGGAGCACGCAGAAGGGATGAGGGAGGCGCTCAACAACCTCAACCTCGACATCGCCAAGGAGCACGCGGATTACGTCTGCCGTGTGGTGTCTGACGAAGGCGATGTCGGCCGGGGGCACCTGAGTCGGTTCCAGGAGCTTGAAACGGCAGTTCCCGCGATAGTAACGACTTCCCAACTCCTTACTACTGGCGTCGATGTGCCGACGTGCAAGAATGTTGCGATTGCCCGGGTCATCAACTCCATGACGGAGTTCAAGCAAGTCATCGGGCGTGGAACGCGGGTCCGTGACGACTACGGCAAGCTGTACTTCAACATCCTCGACTACACGGGGAGCGCCACTCGTCTGTTTGCGGACCCGGAGTTTGACGGCGAACCTGCCCTGATTACCGAGCAGGAGATCGATGAGCACGGGAAGACCATCGAAGGCACCAAGGAAGTGATCCAGAGCGAAGAGTCCCTGGAAGAAGAAGGCACGGAGGCTATCGAGGCTCCATCGATCAGCGATGATTCCGAGGGTAAGCCGAGGAAGTACTACGTAGACGAGGGCTGGGTTGAGATTGCCGCCCACCTTGTGTACGAACTCGATGCAGACGGCAAGCAGATCCGCGTCGTCAAGTTCACTGACTACACCGCTGAGAAGGTGCGCAGTATGTGTCCCTCCGCGGCGGCACTGCGATCAAAGTGGAGCAATGCCGAGGAGCGTGCGGCGATCATCGAATCGCTGGAGGAACGCGGAATCTCATTCGATGCGCTCGCCACGGCCACAGGACAGCCCGACGCCGATCCGTTCGACCTTCTGTGTCATGTTGCGTTCAATGCGCCCCTGCGCAGCCGCCGGGAGCGAGCTGAGAGCTTGAGGAAGGAACAGAGGAGTTTCTTGGAGCGGTACAGTCCCGAGGCGAAGCAGATCCTCGATGACATCCTGGACAAATACATTGAGTATGGAACGGCCCAGTTCAAACTGCCGGACATATTGAAACTGCCGCCGATCTCAAGCTTTGGCAACGTGCTGGAGATCGCCAGGAAGTTTGGTGGCCCCAAGCAGCTCAGGAGGGCGGTCACCGAACTACAGGCAGCGCTCTACGCCGCGTAGGGGAGGGAACATGGCACGCGGAGCCGCCTCAGCTAATCAGGCAACTAGCGCCCACCAATTGGCATCTGTCATCAAGTCGGCTCGCGACATCATGCGAAAGGACAAGGGGCTAAGCGGGGACCTGGACAGGCTCCCTATGCTCACCTGGATCATGTTCCTCAAGTTCCTCGACGACATGGAGCATGTCCGGGAAGCCGAAGCGGCCCTGGAAGGCAAGCCATTCTGGCCAGCCGTTGAACCTCCTTATCGTTGGCGGGACTGGGCAGCTAACCCCGGCGGTATAACAGGAGACGAACTCATCGCATTCATCAACCAGGATGAGGCAGTGCGGCCCGATGGCAGTCGAGGCGCAGGTCTCTTTGCCTACCTTCGCTCCCTTCAAGGCGCTGATGGCGGCGACCGGCGAGACGTCATAGCAAACGTCTTCAGAGGCACGGTCAACCGGATGATCAATGGCTACCTGCTCCGCGACGTGGTCAATAAGGTCAATGCCATCAACTTCAGGTCAAGCGATGAAATCCACACACTTGGCATGTTCTACGAGTCCATGCTGAAGGAAATGCGCGATGCCGCAGGCGACTCGGGTGAGTTCTACACTCCTCGTCCGGTGGTGCGTTTCATAGCGACTGCCATCGATCCTCGGCTGGGCGAAACGATCCTCGACCCCGCAGCCGGAACTGGCGGATTCCTGGTGTCCGCATTCGAGCATCTCCAAAAGCATTGCAGGACGGTTGAGGACCACGAACGCCTTCAGCGCGGCACGTTGTTGGGCATAGAGGCAAAGCCGCTGCCGTATCTGCTGTGCCAAATGAACCTGCTGCTGCATGGCCTCGAATATCCTGAAATCGACTACGACAACGCACTTCGTTTCCCGCTGCGGGAAATTGGAGATAAGGACCGAGTGGACATCATCATGACCAATCCGCCCTTTGGGGGCGAGGAAGAACCCGGCATCCGGGGCAACTTCCCCGAGGATAAACAGACTTCGGAGACAGCGCTTCTTTTCCTCCAGTTGGTCATGCGCAAGCTGCGGCGCCCCGTGGGCGGCTACAAAGGCGGCAGATGTGGGATGGTTGTTCCCAACGGCGTCCTCTTTGGAGATGGGGTTTGCGCTCGCATCAAGGAAGAACTACTGAAGCAGTTCAACCTCCACACTATCGTGCGACTGCCGAACGGCGTCTTCGCGCCCTACACCGATATTGAGACCAACCTCATCTTTTTCGACCGCCCCGGTCCGACAAGCGAGATCTGGTACTACGAACACCCCCTGCCGGAAGGCCGGAACAGATACACCAAGACCAAACCGCTACAGTTTGACGAGTTCGCCGACTGCTTGGCCTGGTGGAAGAATCGAGGGGGAGACGGGCGCGCTTGGAAAGTCCCAGCAGACGACATCCTAAAGTACGACGAAAGTGGCAGCCTCGCCTCTGCGAACCTGGACATCAAGAACCCGAACACCAGTGACAAATCCGAACAGGTCCCGCCCGAACAACTGTTGGATTCCATAATGATCAAGGAGAAGCGCATCGCGGAGGTCATGGCCGAGATCAGGCAGCTACTGGAGGGGACGCAAGAGTGAACAAGGCTTGGCCGGCGGCGGCGCTTGCCGACGTGGCATTGCCCGTCGCACGTCCGGAGGTTCCAGTGCCTGGGAAACTCTACCGGCAGATCGGCGTCAAGCTGTGGGGAGCCGGCGCCTATGAGCGCGAGCCGATTGACGGAAGTGGGACGAAATACGCGGCGCTGTCACGGGTCGAGGCAGATGACATCATCGTAAACAAGATATGGGCGCGAAATGGTAGCGTGGCCGTTGTTACGGAGAGTCTCGCCGGTTGTTACGCGTCTGGCGAATTCCCAACCTTCGCTCCCGTTCAAGAAAGACTCTATCCTCGCTGGTTTCACTGGCTCACGAAGACAAAGGATTTCTGGAAACGGTGCGACACGAAATCTCGCGGGACCAGCGGTAAGAATCGAATCCGGCCAGAGAAGTTCCTAGAGATAGAGATCCCGCTTCCGCCGCTTTCAGAGCAGCAGCGGATCGTGGTGCGGATCGAGGAGCTGTCTGCCAAGATCGAGGATGCCAGGGACCTTCGGCGCCAGGCGGTGGGCGAAACCGACGCGCTTGTTGCAGCTAGTCGGGCTAGGGTTTTCGAGGAGGCATCGAAGAACGGGACGACCCATCTTTCCGACGTGGTGACGCTTGAGCGAGGAAAGTTCTCGCACCGCCCCAGAAACGAGCCGCGTTTCTTTGGCGGTGACCACCCCTGGATTCAGATCGCCGAGATAGAAGCATCGGACAAGTACATTAGGCATTGGACGCAAACACTGAATGACTCGGGGCTTGCGATCAGTCGGAAGTTTGCCAAAGGGACACTGCTTATCAGTATCGCGGCCACTATCGGCGCGCTTGGAATCCTTGAATTTGACTGCTGCATCCCCGACAGCATTGTTGCCGCAACGCCGAGGCCGGGCATCGATGGAGAATATGTCTACCACTATCTTGGCTATGTGCGAAGCCATCTTGAGCAGGTTGCTCCACAGAGCGCTCAGAAGAACATCAATCTGAAGATTCTTTCGTTGTTACCCATTCCAACGTTGCCCGTCTCGGAGCAGCGCGGGATAGTCACCTATCTCGATAGCCTAGAGGCCAGGGTGGATGTGCTCAAGCGCCAGCAGGCCGAGACGGCGACCGAACTCGACGCGATGTTGCCTTCCGTCCTCGACAAGGCATTCAAGGGGGAGCTGTGAGCCCTTCGCTGACTTGGTCAGGAGGGATGTCGCATGACTGCTGAAGAAGGGCAGGCCGTGCTTCGAGTGACACTGGATGAGGCCCGCCTTTCGGCTGGTCAGCTAGGCACGTTGCTGCAGGATCTCCAGACCGCCGTACGCGCATGAGCGACCGTGATAGATGAGCGACCCTCCGCAGGCACCGTTCGGGTCGGGCGCTTTAAGGAAGGCTCCCTGGAGTTCGTCATTGAGGTAGTTGGCTGGCTGCGGGAGGTTGCCGGGCGGACCCGCTGACGCACCACTAACCCCTCTCTGTACGGTGGTAGTCTGGGCCCGGCAAGACAGGCTGACCAGCCATTAACCCCACTTAGTGTGTGTTCTTCTTGGGAACTCCAAGTTCAAACAACGGAATGCCGTCGGCCGCCGAACGGGGCCTACAATCCCAGTTGTGCGAATCTAGCGCTGGCGGGCTCGCCAAAAGATCTCGGACGCTTCTGCTCGGGACGCCGAATGGGCTGATCTCGCACGCGTACTCCTGCGCTCCCGCCGAGGCTTCGTTGCTGGTAAGGCTGGACAGTCTCCTAGGGCTGCCATGCTGGGCAGCCCTCCCAGGCGTAGTTGTTGGTGAGCCTCTTCACATCCGACCCGTCGGCATTCATCACGTAGATCTCTCGGTGTGTGTCCTCCCAGGTGTAGATCTCTTTTCCTGTGTAATCGCGCTCATCGGTATGGAAGTCCCGCTGGGACACGAAGGCGATCTTCGAACCGTCGGGTGACCAACCACAGACACTGTTCATTGCCGAGTCACTAGTTAGCGGAGTCTGTCCTGTCCCGTCGGCGTTCATCACGCAGATATCGGCCGCGCAATCGAAGGCGATCTTGGAGCCATCAGGTGACCACACGGGTGCGGTGTCCATAGACTCATATGCCGGTGTGAGGTTCCTCTTGTCAGTCCCGTCTGCATTCATCACCCAGATGTCGCGCGTTACGCTATATCTCCACCAGGCGATCTTGGATCCGTCGGGCGACCAGTCGCCGAACCAGTCAGCGGGAGCCCATTCGGGCTCTGGGTTATCAGTGAGCCTGGCGCGGCCGCTTCCGTCGGCGTTGACAACGTAGATGTCCAGGCCGATCAGGTCCGTGTGCGCGTCGAAGGCGATCTTTGTTCCATCGGGCGACCATGCGTAGCCGCCGAGGAACGACTCCCCGTGCGTGAGTTGGGTCTGTCCAGTCCCGTCGGCGTTCATCACGAAGATCTCATCGTTGGGGAAGGCGCGATTGGAGATGAAGGCGATCTTGGATCCGTCGGGGGACCAGCTGGCGCAGCAGTCGTCTTCCCATGCATTGTCGGTGAGCTTCGTCACATTCGACCCATTAGGGTTTATCAGGTAGATCTCAGTATCCCCGTCGCGGTCGGAGGTGAAGGCAATCCTAGAGCCGTCGGGAGACCAGTGGGGCGACCAGTCCGAGGCCGGGTTGTTGGTGAGGTTCGTCTGGCCTGACCCGTCGGTGTTCATTACGTAGATTTCCGAGTTCCCGTCGCGGTCCGACAGAAAGACCAGGCGCTCGCCGGACAAAGCGATCGCTGTAGGCGTCGGCGTTGGCGTCGACGCGGGGGCCGAGCCCAGGGACAACACCCCCTGCATATCGTTCAGCGTAGAAAGCGTGCTCAAGCCTGGCTGGCCCGCAAACCAGCGCGACCAAGCCTGCGTCTGCGGGTCAATGTGGTAGGCGGCGGCCACCCCACCGGCGCAGGTGGCGAAGGCGTGTTCTGCGTCGGTCTCGTCATCGCCGCTCCAGACAGAGATCGCCCAGTTGCCGGGCTGGGGGCAGTTGTGCATAGCGCCCTCCTGGGCTTCGGAGGAACCGCTGGTCACGGCCCAGGCCAGGATCACTGAGCCTGCGGCAAGCACCCCACCCAGGAACAGAAACACGGTCCTAGCCCTCATCTTATGCATGGCTCACCTCCCATCGGTTGGGTCGCCTTGGCCGCTCGGTGTTGCCCTCGGTGGCAGGGCTTGACAAGTAGGGCCAGACCCACCCGAGGCTAGATAGGGGATCTTCTCTCGAGAAGCCCGGCGGGAATCCGCAACTGTGATCATGACAGCGCCTCGCTCGGAGACGAGAGCTAGTCGGTCTCCTTCACCGCGTACGGCGGCCCAAGGTCGCTGTCTGAGACCTCTCGCCTGACCTCGTCCGCCTCTGCTTTGAAGCCGCCGCTTGCGCCCTCGACGCCGAAGAAGAGTAGTATGCCGTCGTCGCTAAAACACCACTGGACGTGCCAATCCTTGAGTTGGAGCTGAACTGATATCAGGCCCGGGTCCGGCGTCCACTTCAGCTCCAGGCCGGAAACCGCCACTAGTTGAGCGGTTATTACAGGAAGAGCGACTTCGGCAGTCGCGACGGGACTCGCCACGAAGCAGGTCGCCTCTTCGTGAGCGATGCGGCGGGATGAGATCTCTGGGCCTGGAACGTGTGCTAGTCCTGAGTTGAGGCCGCTCTTTTGCTCGGGACTCGCGAAAAGGGAATCTGCCGCGTCGGGCGCGATCTCACTTGGGTTCGCGGGCTGGCACTCGCCGACTCCGGACTGAAATCTGCAGCTGTAGCTGGCGCTCCCGTTCGCGATGCGGATGACGCCCGCCTCTGCTCCCTCGTCAGTCATGTCTATCCGCCAAGCGTCCGCCGAACGCCAGTATAGGGTGACCAGTCCGCTCTCCACCACGAACCGCAACCCGAAGTCGGAGTCCGCGCCCAGGGCACCTGATTCTACCGTCAGCGGCTCCTCCGTCAAGACCGTCCGTTCCCCATCGACGCCCGCCTGTGAAGACACAGGAGAGGGGTCAAAGCTGGTCACGTAGCGAACCGTGACTGGCTTAGTGCCCCATCTCTCGATCAGTGTCGCGGGCTGTTGAGGGCTACTCTCCCCACCTCCGCAAGCGGCCACGAGGACGATGCAGGTGCCAGAGAGAAGAACCGTCGCTAGGCTCGCTGTTCTCATCGCAGCCCACCTTCCCTTGCTGTCCGCCTGTAGGTCATGGAGGCTCGACGCTGGCGGATGGCCCAACGAATGGGCGGTCGGTCCGGCCCGGAGGTTCACGGGCGCTCCGGCTCCCAGCGCTCCTCCACGATGGCGGTGTCCAGGGCGTAGACATCGCCGTCCTCGGTCGCAACGTAGACTATTTCGCCGGCCACCGCCGGGGAGGGGGCGGGGGAGGTGACCGGGCCGCCCGTCTGGAAGCGCCAGAGCTCTGCCCCCGTGGCGGCGTCGAGAGCGTAGAGGTAGGACTCGTCGGGGATATCGTGGGCGGCGACGTAGACTACTCCCTCTGCCACCACTGGAGAGGAGAACCAGGCGCCCGTCTGGAAACCCCAGCCCTGTTCTCCGGTGGCCGCATCCAGGGTGTAGGCGCCGTCGGAGCTGCCGACATAGACGACGCCGTTCGCCACCGCCGGCGCGCCTTCCACGCCACTTCCGAAGGCCCATTTCTCCTCCCCCGTCGCGGCGTCCAACGCGCGCACGCCTCCGAGCCAGCTGCCGGTGTAGACGGTCCCATGGGCCACCGCCAGGGCGGGAAGCGAACGGCCGGCGTCGCGGCGCCACCGCAGGTCCCCTGTGGCGCCGTCCAGGGCGTAGACGTACCCATCGCCGCTGCCAACATAGACCAGGCCCTCGGCCGCCACTGGGGAGGAGAGGCCCTGAGTCTGGCTCTCGTACCCCGTCTTGAAGCGCCACAGCCAGCTCCCCGTGGTCGCGTCTAGGGCGTAGACGTAGTTGTCGCTGCCTGCAACGTAGACGACTCCGTCTGCCACCGCCGGGGAGGAGACCGCTGCGTCCGTCTGGTAGCGCCAGCGCTCTGTCCCTGACGAGGCATCCAGGGCGTAGACGTAGTGTTCGTCGCTGCTGATGTCCCCACTGCCGACGTAGACCACGCCGTCCTCCACTGCCGGAGCGGAGGCCGAGCCGCGGGCCTCGAAGTGCCAGCGCTGCTCCCCCGTCCCGACATCCAGGGCGTAGAGGCCTTCTGAGCTGCCGATATAGGCTATCTGGTTGACGACCACGGGAGACGAGACCGAGTGGGAGGAGCCTGCCTCGAAGCGCCAGAGCACGTTTGGCGAGCGTTCGACGTCGGAGCCCCCCGGCGTTGACGTTGCAGTTGAGGCAGTCGTCGCCGAGGGCGGCGGTGTAGCCTCCGTTGTGGCTGAGGTCGGCTCGCGCGTCGGTGTTGCGGCCCGGTTCGATGCTCCCGCTGGTGTCGTTCCGGTCGGATGTGGCGTGGCCGTGCCGTCGGACACCTCAAAATGGATACACCCGCCTGCAAGCAGGGCCAGAAGGAACGTGAGACCCATCATCCCGACCGACTGTCTTATCATCTCGTCTTGCCCCCAATCGGCGGCACCTGCATCTCTGTGCCCTCTACATCCGACTGTGCGTCCTGATCTGGTTTGGACGATAGCAGGCGCGCGTTACCGATTTGTTACTGGACCCATACGACCGAAGAACAAGTCTTCCTGTGAAAAACTTGGTCGTTGTCCCGACTCCCGGCGCTGTACGACAGGCAGAGCGGGTCTCCCCCTTCGCTGTGGTGGCCGGTCAAGCATGGACGGCTGCATAATGCTGCGTGCCTGGGGAGATGTCAATGTCTTGCTCCCGCCTCCCTGGGCGCACTGTCAAAGTCATTTCGGTACTTGGGCTAGCTCCGGCCATGGACGGAACGCGAGCCAGACGAGCATCAGGCCGCTCACCACGGGGATGATCACCAGCGAGACAAGAACGCGGCCACACCCGGCCCGTGGCAGAGCTTCCCAGGCAAGAACGATGACGAAACCGAGTCCCACAAGCGGAATGAATACGAGTAGGGTGAGCCAGTGGGACCAGCCCAGCTTGCCGCAGAGGTGCCGCACTGCGACCAATACCATCACGATCCAGGCGACTAGCAGGAGTTCCACAGGGGCGATACTCATCACTGTTCGCCTCCGGTCAATTGCCATGCTCCCTCAAGTACTGTTCGATTTCTACCCGCATAGGCGTCTCTGGATGTGTCTCCAGGACCCGCCGGTAGTGTGCCTGTCGCTGCCTCGTGTCGGCCCAGAGTCTTGAGCGCCTGGGCTGCAAGGCCCTCTCCCACAAGGTCCTCCCTGCCGGTGAGCCACGGCTCAAGCAACTCCACCGCCTCCTGGGGGGTGCCGTCGTGGAGCCAGGAGGAGGCGAGGGCGATGGTGGCGTCGCGGTGCCCGGGGCTTCTCTCCAGGGCCTTCCTGAGGAGCCCGCGGCCTGTGGCTATTCGCTCCGCGCTGGATGAGTCGGCGAGATTCCACAAGCCCGCCTGAACGAGGGTGTCAGCGTTATCGGGCTCGCGTTCGGCGCGCTGCCGGTAGTGGCTGATGCCCCGTGAAACGAAGATCCGATTGCCGACATCCTGGCACACCACATAGGTGATGCCCATCCCAACCAGCGCGCCGATAGAGCCCTGCTGGATGTCACCGAACAGGAGCTTCGCAAGGCCGGCGCCCACAAACCCACCCACAGGGAGTCCAACAGCCCAGCCCAGAACCTTCCACCAGCCTTGGCCTGGAAAACCTTTGGCTTCCGGCAGGTCCTTCCCCGGGACCTCGTGGCCGCAGATGCCCGGTGGACTTGAGTTCTTGTTCGAAGGCATTTCGTCATCTCCTCACTTCGACCTAATAGCACCTGCCGCCGCTTGGGATGGTGGTCCTTGACCTCTGGGCCGTTCCGAGCTGTTCCCCGAAGGCCTCGTAGTGTGCTTCCAAAGCCTTCAACGAGGTCTCGCCGACCACTTGCCTTACGTGATCCCCGCTGAAGAACACCATGACTGGACGTCCGGTTGTGCCTTCAATGAGTTTCCTTTGCTCGCTATTGAGGTCAGAAAATGTGACCCACATGACATCTACCTCGGCGTGCCTCTTCTCGAATTCCGAGATAATGGGTCTCTCGTACGCGGAGTGAGGACAACCAAGAGAGTAGGCAAACAGGAGTCTCACTCCTGCCGGGGGGGGTGTAGGCGTAGCCGTCGGTTGGATGGGCGTATGTGTGGCAGCGGGTGTCTCCATCCCGACCGAGGCATGTCTGATCGGTGTAGCTGGCGGGTTCTCTTCCTCGCCCTTATCGCAGGCCGCCAGAAGAATTGTTCCAAGGGCCAGCAGGACAAGGGCCCCGGCGAACCAAAGAGCCCGACTGACTAGCCCGATGTGTGCCGGGGTTCCAATTGCTGTCCTCATTTTCTCCTCCCTTATGGGGATTTCACAGAGCGCATGGCCCTGATACCGTCCGTCGAGAAGAACACTACAGGAGGGGTGTTACCGAGACGTTACCGGACCCTTACCATCTCAGAACGATTCTTGCGACGGCAGCGAAAAAGGCTCGCGTCGATAGCAGAGCCCGCTGAGCATTGCCGAATTAGGGCTGTTTATGGGGAAACAGGGAGAGGACCGGGAGACCTGAGATCAGGACTTGGAAGCCATTCTCTGGAGAGGCAGGGTAACGGTGAAGGTGCTGCCCTTGCCAAGCGTGCCTTCCACGGTGATCTGGCCCCCGTGCCGCTCCACAATCTTCTTAACGAGCGGCAGGCCGAGGCCGCTGCCTCTCTTCAGCCGGATGCGAGGGTGCCTCGCCCGATACGTTTCGTTGAAGATTAGAGGAAGGTCATCGGCCGAAATACCCTCCCCCATGTCACAAACCTGAGCCTCTATGGCGTCGTCCCTAACCCTGAGATGAACGTCCACAACGGAGCCACAAGGGGAGTACTTAATGCCATTATCGAGCAAGTTAGTGAATACTTGCTCCAGTTCTTCGCGGTCACCCAGGAGCTTAGGAATTCTTGGCGAGGCATGAAGGTTCAGCTGAATGCGCCTCTTCTCGGCTTCCTCGGAGAGCTCAAGGATTGCATTTTCGACAATCATCGCCACGTTCACCGGCTGCATGTCCAGTACAAACTCGGGGTTGTCCAGGCGCCAGAGGCGATGAAGCTTATCTACAAGCCGAGCTAGTCTCTCAGCCTCCTCCTGGATGATCTTTTGATGGCGTCGCCAAATGTCTTCCTCTTCGATGGTGCACTCCCCCATTTCGGCTGCGTACCCTTTGATGGCAGCCAGAGGAGCCCTCAGTTCATGGGTCACATGGCCGATGAATTCCGCTGAGGGACTATCTCTGCCCTCAGCCAGCCCCTCTGCTGGCTTGCCTCCATCTCCCAGAAGGCGCACCGGCGAAACGCTCTGCTTTCGACGAAATCGTTGGAAGAGCCAATAGGCCAGAGCCCCAGACGCAAACAGCCCGAAAGCCAGGCCAAGGGCCGAGAAGATGTCCATGTAGACAGTGGGCACGGCCACCAGGAAGCCGATGCGCCATGCTATCATCTGAGGTCCCTGAACTTGTAGCCTATTCTATGCACACTGAGGATATACCGTGGCTCTCGGGGATTCGGCTCGAGCTTCCGTCGCAAGGTCGCGATATGTCTTCTGACTGTCTCGGTCTCGATCTCGTACGGATCGGGGTAGTCGAAGACCCGCTCCAACAGCGCGGTCTTTCCGAGCGGTATCCCCGCGTTCTCCACCAACACCCTTAGAAGGTCGAACTCTTTCGGGGTAAGATGAACATCCCGCCACTGTCCTTCCTTTAGGATGCTGACGGTTCTCTGTGGGATGCCGATCTGCATGTAGTCGTCAATGACGATGACTTGGGGTGGCAACTTGGACCTGATCCTCGCCGCCAGTTCGCGCTCACTTATCAGGTCTTTTCGGAGGTAGTCGTCGGCACCCACGTCAAAGCCCAACTCCAGATCACGCACGTCCTTTCTCTTGTCGGTTAGAAAGATGATGGGAGTTCGATTGCCCTGGTTACGAATTCGCTTGCAGATGTCGATTCCATTCAGGTTGGGGTCGCCCAGCTCTATGTCGAGGATTATGAGGTCGGGGCTATTCTCCTCCACGTGGTGAAGCGCCTCGTGACCATCACTGGCGAGGGCGACATCGTAGCCCCGCCTCTCGAGTTGGGCTTGGATGAGAGCGGAGTATTGAGGCTCGTCATCGACTATCAGAATCCGATTCGTCACCGTCGTTTCCACCTACCCGATGGTAGCCGTACCTCCTGGACAGGTTCTCTGCTCTTACTTCCCATGCAAAGGGGTTTTGACGGCCAGATCATCGATCATGAGGCAATGCCTTGTCAAACCGGCCTTGGGCTTGGGGCTGGCGTCACCTTGTCTGTGGAAGAGTCCTCGAGAGAAGCCCCTGCTTCGCTCATCTTGGGCCCGATATCGAGACGGACAGGTGTTTCGACCTACCTTCGAGCCCAGCAGAGTCCCCAGCGGACACGATGCCGACATAGTG
>Ga0153915_10001627_pt1 | contig 20626 bp, 19 predicted proteins | sample Opewatmetagenome_2_FD_107003 | JGI IMG/M metagenome (GOLD analysis project Ga0153915, IMG submission 107003) | Freshwater wetland microbial communities from Ohio, USA - Open water 3 Core 3 Depth 3 metaG | ecosystem: Environmental > Aquatic > Freshwater > Wetlands | place: USA: Ohio, Lake Erie...
GACGCCCGTGCCCTCGAGCTCGATGCGCAGCGATTCGAAGAATCCCACCATGGCGTGCTTGCTTGCCGTGTAACCCGTGCGCTCGGGCACGCCGGTGAAGCCGGCGACGCTGGCGACGGCGACGATGAGCCCGCGTGAGGCCTTCAACGCCGGCAGCGCGTGTTTCGTGACGTAAACGGCGCCGAGATAGTTGATCTTCATCAGCTGCTCGAAGATGGAGAGGTCCGACAGGGCGTCGAAGCGCGACCACATCGTGATGCCGGCGTTGTTGACGAGCACGTCGATGCCGCCGAACTCCCGGAGCGTGCGCTCGATGAGGGCCTGGCAGTCCGCAGGCCTTGCCACATCTGAAACGCTGGCGAGGGCGCGTGCGCCGAGCTTGCGGCAGGCACCGGCGACCTGCTCGAGCTTCGAGCCGTCGCGTGCTGCGAGCATGAGACGGGCGCCGCGGCGTGCCAGCGCGAGAGCGAGCGCTGCGCCGATGCCGGCCGATGCGCCCGTGATCACGATGACCTTGTCTTTGAGGTGCATGCTTTGGGTCCGTTGCGGTTACACTCGGCGGCGCCAGCTTTGCGGAGGTGTGCCATGCGAATCTGGATGAGCGGATTGCTCTTGGCAATAGCCCTGAGTGCAGCGTTGAGCAGCTGCAGCTCGAGCCCGCCGCCCGACGCGGCCAAGGACAAGGCGCCGCAGGCGACGGTCTTCGACGACACGATTCGGACGGAGGAGCGCGCCAAGGAAGCGGCCGCAAAAATCGAGAATCGTGTGAACGATCTCAACCGCCAGCTCACGCCCCAAGAGACCGGCGACGCGGCGCCGCAAGAGACGACTCCGGCGGATGAATCGCACTGATTGGTGGGTGTACGTGATTCGCGCGGCGAACGGCTCGCTCTACACAGGCATCACGACCGATCTTGAGCGCCGCCTCAAGGAGCATCGCGCCGGCCGGCGCGGCGCGCGCTTCTTTCATACCTCTCGCGCTCAGCGTCTCGTGTATTCGGAAGCGACGCGCGACCGTTCGAGCGCTTCGAGGCGTGAGGCGGCGATCAAGCGACTGACGCGCGCGGAAAAACTCGTGCTCGTTGCGTCGGCCGCTAGCCGCCGGCGCTCCCGCCGCCCTTGATTCCGCCCTGCGTCAGCGCCGCCGGATCGAGCAGCCGTTCGAGCTCCTCGCGCGGCATACCCGTCACTTCGGCAGCGACGTCGAGAATAGGGCGCCCCTCGGCATAGGCCTTCTTCGCGATGGCCGCGCCCTTGTCGTAGCCAATTGCCGCATTGAGCGCGGTCACCAGAATCGGATTGCGGTCGAGCGCCTGGGCAATGCGCGCGCGGTTCACCTGAAAGCCGGCGATTGCGCTGTCGGCAAGCGTTCGCACCGCGCTTGCGAGCAGTCGCACGCTTTCGAGCAGGTTGTAGGCGATCACCGGCAGCATCACGTTGAGCTGGAAATTGCCCGACTGCCCCGCAAGCGCGATCGTCGCGTCGTTGCCGATGACTTCCGCCGCGACCATGAGCGCCGCTTCGGCGATGACCGGGTTCACCTTGCCGGGCATGATGCTGCTGCCCGGCTGCAGCGCCGGCAGCGCGATCTCGGCCACGCCCGCGAGCGGCCCACTGTTCATCCAGCGCAGGTCGTTCGCAATTTTCGTCACGCTTACGGCGATGGTCCTGAGCTGCCCGGACACCTCGACGGCGGCATCCTGCGATGACAGTGATTCGAAATAGTTGCGGCTTGGGACGAACGGGATTCCCGTCAGCTTCGTGAGCTCCTCGCAGAACGTGGCGGCGAACTGCGGATGCGCGTTGATGCCGGTGCCCACCGCCGTGCCGCCTTGCGCAAGCGCGAGCAGGCGCGGCTCCGCAGCCAGCAGACGCGCGCGCCCGTTCTCGAGCTGCGTGCGCCAGCCGGAGAGCTCCTGGCCGAGTGTCACCGGCATGGCGTCCATCAGGTGCGTGCGGCCCGTCGTCACGACGCTGCCGATCTCGCGCTCCTTTGTCTCGAGAACCTTGCACGCGTGCTCGAGCGCCGGAACGAGGTCCTGGCGGATCGCGAGCCCGGCGCTCACGTGGATGGTCGTCGGGATGACGTCGTTGCTGCTCTGGCCCATATTGACGTGATCGTTCGGATGCACGCCGCGGCCGAGGCGGCGGCTCGCGAGGTGGGCGATCACCTCGTTCGCATTCATGTTCGTGCTCGTCCCGGAGCCCGTCTGGAACACGTCGATGGGAAACTGCGCGTAGTGCTGGCCGCCGGCGATTTCAGCGGCGGCCGAATCGATGGCCGAAGCGATGTCGGCCGCGAGCAGTTGCAGCCGCGCATTCGCGCGTGCCGCGGATTGCTTGACGAGCGCCAGCGCCGCGATGAATCTTGGCGGCATCTTGCGCCCGCTGATCGGAAAATTCTCAACCGCCCGCTGGGTCTGCGCACCCCATAATGCGTCCGCGGGCACGTTGAGCTCGCCCATGCTGTCGCGTTCGGTTCGGAAGGACTTCGTCATGCCGGCGTCACTTGAGAAAATCTTAGCATGGCCCTGAGGTCCGATTTCGGTCTCGCCGGGGCGGCACAGTGGCTGGTCGGCAAGCTCGTGACCGTGTGGGTCCGTGCGAAAGTCGCACCGGAGGACATCGCCGGGCGCCTTGCCGGCCGCGCGCGGCCCGTCTGCTACGTGCTGGAGCACGACAGTCTCTCCGACTTCCAGACGCTGCGGGACGTCTGCATCGAGCGCTCGCTGCCACGGCCGTCGAACCGGCTCAACTTCGGCCCCCTGAGCGAGCGCCGCTCCGTGTTCTACATGGAGGCGCGCACGGGGTTCCTGCGCCAGCGCGTCGACCGGCGCGTGCCGTCGCTCCTGCAGGAACTCGTCGCTCACGCGCACGATGACCCCGAGCTCGATCTCGACATCGTACCGGTCGCGATCTACTGGGGGCGAGCCCCGCAGAAGGAAGGCTCGCTGCTGCGGCTGCTCTTCACGGAAAACTGGGCGTTTGCCGGCCGCTTTCGCAAGCTCCTGGCCGTCATCATCAACGGACGCAACGTGGTCGTGCAGTTCGGCGATCCGTTGTCGCTGCGCGGTTTCTTCGAAAGCGGCATCGAGGAGAGCCGCGCGGTGCGGCGCGCGTCCCGCGTGCTGCGGTCATATTTTCGCAATCAACGCGCGGCGACCATCGGGCCCGACCTGTCGCACCGGCGCACGATCGTTGCGCAGGTATTGCGCACGCGCATCGTGCGGGCGACCGTTCGCCAGGAGATGCGCGAGCGCAAGCTCTCGCGCCGCGAAGCGCTGCTCACCGCCAAGCGTTTTGCCGACGAGATCGCCGCGAACTATTCACACGCATACGTCACCGTCGCGGCCCGCGTCCTCAGCCGGATCTGGAATCGCCTGTACGACGGCGTCGTCGTGCGCCATCTCGACGTGCTCACGCGCGCGGCGGAGGGCGTCGAGATCGTCTATGTGCCCTGCCACCGCAGTCACATGGACTACCTGCTCCTTTCGTATGTGATTTTCCAGAGCGGGCGGGCCGTGCCGCACGTCGCGGCCGGCGTGAACCTCAACTTTCCGGTGCTCGGCCGGTTCATGCGCAAGCTCGGCGCCTTCTTCATGCGCCGCTCCTTCAAGGGGTCGACGCTCTACGGCGCGGTTTTCATGAAGTACCTCGGCGTGATGATGGCGAAGGGTCACTCGATCGAGTACTTCATCGAAGGTGGCCGCAGCCGCACCGGGCGATTGCTCCCGCCGCGCACGGGCATGCTGTCGATGACCGTGCGCAGCTACCTGCGCGATCCGAAGCGACCGGTCGTGTTCCTGCCCGTGTACTTCGGCTACGAGCGAGTCGTCGAAGGCGAGACCTATATCGGCGAGCTTTCGGGCGAGGCGAAGAAGAAGGAGACGGTGGGCGGCCTGATGAAGGCGCTGCCGAAGCTCAGGCAAAAATTCGGCCAGGTATTCGTCAATTTCGGCGAGCCCATCGATCTCGATGAGCTGTTGAAGGCCCGCAATCCCGAATGGCGAAGCGAGGCGCCGCAGGACGACAGCCGGCCGCCCTGGGTGGTCGCGGTGGTCGACGATCTGGCGCACGGGATCGTCCGGGCAATCAACAGCGCCGCCGCCGTCAATCCCGTGAATCTGGTCGCGACCGCGTTGCTCTCGACGCAGCGCCATGCCCTGCTCGCGTCGGATCTCGCGCGCCAGATCGATACCTACCGGCGCCTGCTCGCCGCTGCGCGTTACTCACCGCGCGTCACGCTTTGCGACGAGGACGGCGAGGCCTCGATCCGCTATTGCGAGTCGATGGGCATCCTGCAGCGCCAGACGCACGTGCTCGGCGACGTGCTGCGCATGAGCGAGACGAACGCGATCCTGCAGACCTACTTTCGCAACAACGTCCTGCATCTTTTCGCAATCCCCTCGCTGATCGCGTGCTGCTTCGTCAACAACGCCATGATGCGTACCGAGGACATCCATCGCCTAGCGTGGCGCATCTATCCGTACATCGCCGACGAGCTGTTCCTGCGCTGGCGCGAGGACCAGCTGCCCGAGGTGGTAGAGGAGCAGCTGCGCGTCTTCGTGTCGCTCGGCCTCCTCACGGTGAGCGGCGACGGCTCGATCTGGAGCCGGCCGCCTGCCGCGACGTCCGAGGCGGTGCAGCTCTCGCTGCTTGCGCAGGCGACCATCCAGACCGTCGAGCGCTACTACCTCGCCATCGCGCTCCTCGTGAAGGCAGGCAGCGGCACGCTGACGTCCGCCGAGCTGATCGAGCGCTGTCACCTGATGGCGCAGCGCATGTCGATGCTCTATGGCTTCAACTCGCCGGAATTCTTCGACAAGGAGCTGTTCGTGAGCTTCATCGATCTCTTGCGCCGGCGCGACGTCGTGCAGGTTGATGCCACGGGCAAACTCGCCTTCAACGAGGTTCTCCTCAACGTGAAAATCGACGCGGAGCTGGTGCTGGCGGAGCAGATTCGCCACAGCATTCTTCAGGTCGCCCATAGCTGAGCGTTTTGCACTGCAAACCGATGCGTATTAGCGCGGATTCAACCCCCGGGTCGCACTGTTATACTGCCTTCGCAAAGGGCACGGTCGCGCCTCCGCTGTCTACCAAAACCAATACATGGCGCGGCTCCGGTCCACCACAACGACACCAATCAAGTGGGGGGAAGCATGAAGAATCATCCCGCAGCAGAGAAGCCAGGGTACCGGCGCGCATGGCTCGCCGTCGGTGTCGCGGCCGCGCTTGGCAGCGCGAGCTTTGCGGCCGAGGCCATCGACTTCTCGAATGCCAGCGGAACAGTCACGGGAAGCTGGGATACGACGTTCACCTACGGTCAGGCCTGGCGCGTGCAGAGCCCGGACTGTCACCTGATCGCGGTTGCGGACGGCGGCTGCGGGCGATCCCCGAACATCGACGACGGCGACCTCAACTACGGCACGGGCACGGTAAGCCGCGCCTGGAAAGTCCTCACCGAGCTGTCGGTCAAGTCCGAGCATTACGGCGCCTTCGTGCGCGGCGCGGGCCTCTACGACCAGGAAGTCGAAGACCGCAGCACGCAGCGCACGCCGATCAGCGACTTGGCCAGGCATGTCGCCGGTTCCTACACTCGCTTGCTCGACGCATTCGCGTACGGCAAGTGGGGCACCGGCACGCATCCCGTCGAGCTGCGCGTGGGGAAGCAGGCGGTGAGCTGGGGCGAGAGCACGTTCATCCAGGGCGGCATCAATACCCTGAATCCCTTCGATGTCTCGGCGCTGCGCGTGCCGGGCAGTGAACTGAAGGAAGCCTTTCTCGCGGAGAGCATGGCGTTCACGAGCATCGGCCTGTCCGAGAACGTCACGTTCGAAGGCGTCTACATGCTCAACTGGCACCCGACTGAGCCCGAGCCGGCGGGGACGTTCTTCAGCTCGAACGATTTCGCGCCACGCGGTGGCGAGAAGGTCGTGCTCGGCTTCGGTGCGTTCAGCGATCAGGGCGTGGACTTCAGGCCGCTCGGCGGACCGTTCATTTCGAATTTCCAGCAGGTTCCGCGCGGTCCGACGCTGGAGCCGAAGAAGAGCGGCCAATACGGCGCAGCGTTGCGCTTGTTCGCGCCGAAATTCATGAACGGCACGGAATTCGGCTTGTATTTCGTGAACTATCACAGCCGGCTGCCGCTCATCTCCGGTCGCACCGGTACGCAGGTCGGCATCGGCAACGCCTGGGGTGCTGCCAATGCCGTGCAGGCCGCGGCTGTCGCCCTTGCGGGGGGCCTGCCGCCGGCCACCGCCATTGCGATCGGCACGGGCCAGGGCGTAGCTGCCGCGGCGGCGCAGGGCGGAAATCTCACCGCGGCGCGGGCACAGGGCTACGCAACGGTCGCCGTCAACACAGCGCTCGGCGGCGGCAATGTTTCGGCGCAGGCGACGAACTTTGCGACGCACGAGTATGCGCAGACGGCGAGTTACTTCACCGAATACCCCGAGGACATCAAGCTGATCGGCGCGAGCTTCAACACCCAGCTGCAGCGCTCGGGTATCGCGCTTCAGGGCGAAGTGACTTACCGCATGGACCAGCCGATCCAGTACGACGACGTGGAACTGCTGTTCGCCGCGTTGACGCCGTTCGAACAAGGGCTCGCCGCGTTGCAGGGCGCGACGCTCCCGGCGACCTGTCCGAGCACTCCCGGGCCAGCGGCCACGCTCTCGCGCTGCGGCCAGCTTGGAAGCTACGCGCTCAATACGAAAGTGCCGGGCTGGGACCGTCACGACGCCGTCCAGGCGCAGTTCACGGCGACCAAGGCGTTCGCCAACGTGTTTGGCGCTTCGCAGATGGTGATCGTCGGTGAAGTCGGCGTCACACACTTCTTCGGTCTCGCCGACAAGCTCACGGGCGGTCCGAACGGCCAGGGTCTGCGCTACAACGGCCCGGGCACCTCCGTCAGCGGTAATCTTCCTCTCGAGGGCAAGCACTTCAATGAAGTCGAGCCGCAGGACCGTTTCGCGGACGCAACGTCGTGGGGCGTGCGGCTTGCCGGACGCTTCGATTACCTCGGCCTGGTCGGTCCGTGGAATGTGAGCCCCCGCTACTCGCTGCAGTACGACGTGAAGGGCACGACGCCCGGTCCCGGCGGGAATTTCGTCGATGGCCGCGTTGGCGTCACCGTCGGCGTCAACATGAACCTGCAGGCCAAGTGGGAACTCGACGCCAGCTACACACGCTACAGCGGCGCGGGTCGCTGGAACGACATCAATGACCGTGACTTCATCGCGGCCAGCATCAAGTACTCCTTCTGAGCGCGGGGGACGCATCATGCAGACCAAGAAGTTTCTGGCAGCGGTGAGCGCCTGCGCTCTGACCCTGGGGCTCGTCCCGGCGCTGGAGACGGCGCATGCAGCCATCTCCGCGGAGGAAGCCGCGCGGCTCGGCGCGGACCTCACGCCGCTCGGTGGGGAAAAGGCCGGCAATGCCGCGGGCACCATCCCGGCATGGGACGGCGGCCTGTCATCGAGCGCAAAGGCGGGCTTCCCGAATTTCCAGCCGGCTGGCCATCACCCGGATCCGTACTCGAGCGACAAGCCGCTCTTCACGATCACCGCCGCGAACATGAATCAGTACGCGGACAAGCTGACGGAAGGGCACAAGGCGCTTCTGAAACAGTACAAGGACTATTTTCTCAAGGTGTATCCGACCCATCGCAGCGCCGCGGTTCCTCAGCGCATCTACGACGCGACCAAGCGCATCGCAACTACCGCGAACCTCACGGCGGGCGGCAACGGCGTCACCGGCGCGGCCGAGGGCATCCCGTTCCCGATTCCGAACGAAGGGGTGCAGATTTTCTGGAATCACGTGCTGCGATATCGGGCCGACACCGCGCAGCGCATCATCGGTCAGGCACCGATGACGGCGAGCGGCGGCTACACGCTGATCAAGTTCAAGGACGAGTTCTACATGGCCTACAGTCTCGCCGGCGCGACCGAGGCGAAGCTCGACAACGTAATCCTGTATTTCATCCAGGAGACGACAGCGCCGGCGCGTGTTGCGGGCGAAATCCTGCTGGTGCACGAGACACTCGACCAGTCGAAGGAGAAGCGGCGGGCGTGGCTCTATAACCCCGGCCAGCGGCGCGTGCGCCGCGCGCCCGACGTGTCGTTCGACAACCCAGGGACGAACGCGGACAACCTGCGCACGTCGGACCAGTTCGACATGTACAACGGCAGCCCCGAGCGCTACACGTGGAAGATCGTCGGCAAGAAGGAGATGTACGTCCCTTACAACGCCTACACGCTCCACAGCGACAAGGTGAAGTATTCGGACATCCTCAAGCCGCAGCACATCAACCAGGACCTGGCACGCTACGAGCTGCACCGGGTGTGGGTCGTCGACTCGGTGCTGAGGCCGGGCACGAGCCACGTCTACAAGCGCCGCACGCTCTATGTCGACGAAGATTCCTGGCAGATTCTCGTCGTTGACTGCTATGACACACGCGATCAACTGTGGCGCGTGCAGGAAGGGCACGTGATCGAGTACTACGACGTGCCGTCGCTGTGGACGACGCTCGAGCTCGTGATGGACCTGCAGAACCGCCGGTACCTCGCGCTCGGCCTCGTCAACGAAGAGCCGAAGACCTACGACTTCACGATCAAGCGAACCATCGCGAACTATCAGGTGAGCGCGCTGCGCAGCCTGGGAGTGCGCTGAGCGGGGTAAAGTGACGGCAGGACGTCGTCTCGGGCTGGGAACGTTCGCGCTCTGCGCGACGGTCCTCTGTGCGCTCGCCGACGACACCGCGAAATCCCCTGCACCGGCACCCGAGCAGTCGGAGATTGCGCCGCTCGCAAGCCGCGCGATGTTGCTAGGCGCGGCCTATGCCGGAGCGCGCATCGTCGTCGTCGGCGAACGCGGCAACATCCTGCTCTCGGACGATCAGGGTGCAAGTTGGCGCCAGGTTCCCGCTCCGACGCTGTCGACGCTCACCGCCGTTTACTTTGCCGATTCGAGCCACGGCTGCGCCGTGGGACATGATCAGGTGATTCTGCGCACCGAGGATGCGGGCGAGCACTGGACCCGCACCCATGTCGACGTCACCGCAGCGGGTCCGCTGCTGGACGTGTACTTCCGCGATGTCGACCACGGTTTTGCGGTCGGCGCCTACAGTGCCTTTTTCACGACCGCCGACGGCGGGCGCAGTTGGCAGGCGCAGACCTTCGCGCCCGTGGCGACGAAGCCCGCGCCGGGCCGCAAGCCGGCGGCCACCGCCGCGGACGACGAGGGCATGCAGTATCACCTGAATGCGATCTCGGCGGCGTCGAACGGCAAGCTCTATATCGCCGCTGAGGCGGGGCACATCTACCGCTCGGACGACGGCGGCGCCACCTGGCTCACACTGCCCTCGCCGTACGAGGGCTCGTTCTTCGGCGCTCTGCCGCTCGACGGCGATGCGCTCCTCGCCTTCGGTCTGCGCGGCCATCTCTATCGATCGGAGAACGCGGGCGCGAACTGGACCGAGATCGCGACGGACGTGCATACCATGCTGACGAGCGGCGTGCGCTTGGCGCACGACGGGGTGGCCGTGACCGGCCTGGCGGGCGTGCTGCTCGTGAGCGGCGACGGCGGCCACACGTTCCGTCTCGAGCAGCAGGCGGAGCGCAAGGGCATGTCGAAAGGGGTCGTCGTCGGCGAACGCCTGCTCACGGTCGGTGAAAACGGCGTCAAGCTGCGCGAGCTCACGGGGAAGTAGCATGGCGAACGCCAGCCTCATCGACCGCCTCGATCGATTGATCTTCACGCGCCGCGCGTGGGTGATCGTGATCTTCGCCCTCATCACGGTCGTCATGGCGGTGCTGGCCGCGCGCGGTCTGCGCATCGATGCGACCTACGAGAAGCAGCTGCCGACGAAGCACGAGTACATCCAGACCTACCTCAGCGACCAGGCCAAGGACTTCCGCGGCGCCAACCGCGTGCTGATCGCGGTGATGGCACGCGATGGCAACATGTTCACGCCGGAGTTCTTCCGGGCGCTCAAGACGGCGACGGACGAGGTGTTCTTCATCGAAGGCGTCGACCGCGCCCAGGTGCAATCGCTCTACACGCCGAATGTCCGCTACACGGAGGTCGTCGAGGACGGCATCAACGCAGGCAACGTCGTTCCGGCCGAGTTCGAGCCGACGCCCGAGGGGCTCGCCCGGGTCCGCGAGAACATCCTGAAGGCGGGCATCGTCGGCCGGCTCGTCGCCAATGATTTCTCCGGCGCGATCGTGAGCGCGCAGGTGGCCGAGGTCGACCCGACCGGCAAGCCTGTCGACCTCATCCGCCTCGCGCACGATCTCGAGACGAAGGTGCGCCAGAAGATCGAAGGCCAGGGGGTCGACGTCGCAGTGGAGGCCGCCGGGACCGGCGAGTCGGCCACGACACCGGCCGCGGGCGGCGGCATCGGCGTGCACATGATCGGCTACGCCAAGGTCATGGGCGACATCGCGGACGGTGCGGGATCGGTCGCCCTGTTCGCGGTCGTGACTGTCACATTGACGCTGCTGTTCGTCTGGATCTACTCGATGTCGATCCGCGTCGCGGTGATCCCGGTGGTGTGCTCCATCGTCGCCGTCATCTGGCAGCTCGGCCTCCTCGTGCTGCTCGGCTTCGGCATCGATCCGATCGGCATCCTGGTGCCGTTCCTCATCTTTGCCATTGGCGTGAGCCACGGCTTGCAGGAAGTGAGCGCGGCGGCAAACGCCGAGCTCGAGGGCATGAACTCACTGGACGCCGCGCGCGCGGCGTTCCGGCGCCTGATGGTGCCTGCGATTGTCGCACTCATCGCCGATCTGGTCGGCTTCGTGACGATCCTCGTCATTCCGGTGCGGCTCATCCAGGAGATGGCGATCACGGCGAGCCTCGGCGTCGGCGTCGTCATCCTGACCGACCTCGTGCTGCTGCCGGTGCTCGTCTCCTACGTGAGCGTCGACGACCGGTATCGCGATCGGATGCGCCGTCGCGTCGCGCTGCTGGCTCCGCTGTGGGACTGGGTTGCGCGCTGCGCACAGCGCGGGCCGGCCGCCGTCATCGTCGTGCTGTCGCTCGCGCTCGGCGTCGCCGGCTGGCTGTACGGGCACAACGTCGCGATCGGCGACATGCGCCCGGGCGTGCCGGAATTGCGGCCGGACTCGCGCTATAACCGTGACTCGGACTTCATCACGAAGAAGTTCTCGATCGGCGTCGACATCATGAATGTGCTGGTCGAGACCGAGCCGAACGGCTGCGTCGATTACGGCGTGATCTCGGCCGTCGACCGCTTCACCTGGCACATGGCGAACGTTCCGGGCGTGCAGGATGCGATCTCGCTCACGACCTACATGAAGATCGCGAGCTCCGCCTGGAACGAGGGGAGCCTGAAGTGGCGCAACATTCCGCGCGACGAGGCGCAGCTCGTGCAGGCGCAGAAGTACATCGAGACGAGCACGGGGCTCTTGAACGCCGATTGCAGCGTCATGCCCGTCATCATCTTCACGCGCGATCACAAGGCGCAGACGCTCGCGCGCATCGTCGCCGAGGTGAAAAAGTGGCGCGCCGAGAATCCGACGCCGAAGGCCGAGTTCAAGCTGGCGACCGGCAATGTCGGCGTCATGGCGGCGACCAATGAAGTGGTGAAGGCCAAGGAGTTTCCGATCCTCGCTGGCGTCTTCATCGCGGTGAGCGTGATGTGCCTCGTGACCTTCCGCTCGCTCCTCGCGACGATCTGCGTGATCTTGCCGCTCGCGCTCGTGTCCATCCTCGTCTATGCGGTCATGACCTTCGTCGGCATCGGCCTCAAGATATCGACACTGCCGATGGTGGCGCTCGGCGCGGGCATCGGCGTCGATTACGGCATCTACCTGTACAGCCGCATGATGGAGTTCCTGCGGGAAGGACAGCCGCTGCAGGAAGCCTTCCGGCATACGCTGCGCGTCACGGGCAACAGCATCGTGTTCACCGGCATCACGCTCGCGGTCGGTGTCGCGACCTGGGCGTTCTCGCCGCTCAAGTTCCAGGCCGACATCGGCATCATGCTCACTTTCATGTTCCTCGTGAACATGCTCGCGGCAATCTTCGTCGTTCCCGCGCTCGCGGTCTGGCTGATCCGGCCGCGCACCTAGCAGAATTGGGGTCAGATTTGTCTTCACGCAGTACTAGCGTGAGTACACGGTGACGCTTATGAAGAAAAATCTGACCCCAATTCTGCTAGCGGCGTTCGCCGCCCTCACGACCGTGGTTGCATCCGGCGCTCTCGCGCAGCAGAAGACGCAGAAGCCGCCGCTGCACGCCGCGCACTGGATCGCCATCACCGGCAAGCCGCTCGCGGCCACCGCGGGCGCGATGATGTTCGAGCGCGGCGGGAACGCGGTCGACGCGGCCTGCGCGATGCTCGCGGCCACCTCGACGATGTGGGACACGCTTGCCTGGGGCGGAGAGACGCAGGCGCTCATCTACGATCCCGGCACGAAGAAGGTGATCGCGATCAACGGACTCGGCGTCGCGCCGACGGGCGCGACCGTCGAGTTCTACAAGTCGAAGGGCTACAGGTATCCGCCGGAGTACGGGCCGCTCGCGGCCATCACGCCCGGCACGCCCGGCGGACTGATGGTGATGCTCGCGGAGTACGGGAAGCTGTCGCTCGCCGACGTGCTTGCGCCGTCGATCGAGCTGGCGGACGGCTACCCGATCGAGGCGGAGCTCGTGAACACGATCGAGCGTCAGAAGGCCTGGCTCAAGCAATGGCCGTATTCGAAAGCGGTGATGCTGCCGCACCTCGGCGAGGCGCATGAAGCGCCCGCGCCCGGGGAAATCTTCCGCCAGAAGGATCTCGCCGCGACCCTGCGCATGCTGGTCGAGGCGGAGAAGAAGGCGCGGGCGGCCGGCAAATCGCGCAAGGCCGCGATCTACGCTGCGTACGATCGCTTCTACAAGGGCGACATCGGCGCCGAATACGCGCGGGCCGTCGAGGAGCAGGGCGGCCTCATTACGAAGGAGGATCTCGCGCACTGGCAGGTGCACATCGAGGAGCCGCTCAAGACGAACTATCGCGGCATCGACGTGTACAAGCTCAACACCTGGGTGCAGGGCCCGGTGCTGCTGCAGACACTGAACCTCCTTGAGAACTTCGACCTCAAGGCGATGGGCTACAACTCGGGCCGTTACATTCACACCGTGTATCAGGCGATGAACCTCGCGTACTCGGACCGCGACTTCTATTACGGCGATCCGTACTTCCCGCCCGCCGAGCCGGTGAAGGGCCTGCTGTCGAAGGACTACGCGAAGGCGCGCGCCGCGACCATCGATCCCGAAAAGAACAACGCGGCGGCGGGCCCCGGCGACCCTTATCCGTTCCAGGGCGAAACGAATCCGTATCGCGCGATCCTCGACAAGTGGGCGCTCGCGCTGCCCGCCTCGCCGCAACCCGAGACCGCGGAAGCGCTCGAAGCGTCCGCGCAGGAATTCTTCAACGGCACGACCTCGGTGATCGCGGCGGATGCCGCTGGCTGGGTCGTGTCGGTGACGCCGAGCGGTGCCTGGGTGCCGGCGGTGATCGCGGGTCACACTGGCATGGGCGTGAGCCAGCGCGCGCAGTCGTTCGTGCTCGACCCGGCGGAGAATCCGTTCAACGTCATCGAGCCCGGCAAGCATCCGCGCGCGACCTTGACGCCGAGCATGGCGCTCAAGGATGGCAAGCCGCTGCTCGCCTTCGCCGTGCAGGGCGGAGACACGCAGGATCAGAACCTGCTGCAGTTCTTCCTCAACATCGTCGAGTTCGGCATGACGCCGCAGGAAGCGGCCGAGGCGCCGAACTTCATCAGCTACCAGATGCACGACTCGTTCGCCAGGCACGAGCGCTTCAACGGGCGATTGCAGCTGAACGATGCCATCCCCGACTGGGTGCGCAAGGATCTCGTGGCGCGCGGCTACAAGCTGGAATATGCCGCGCGCACGTCCGGACCGATCAACGCGGTGATGTTCGACACGGCGCACGGCACGATGTGGGGTGCCTCGAGCAATCACGGCGAGGACTACGGCATCGCCTGGTGACGCATGACGCCTGAGGAATTCCGTCGCGCCGGCCACGAGCTCATCGACTGGATCGCGGAGTATCGGTCGCGCATGAACGCGGGCGATGCGCGCGTGATGCCCGATGTCGCGCCCGGCTGGGTACGCGCGCAACTGCCGCCGTCACCGCCGGCGCAGGGCGAGTCCTTCGAGAATATTCTGCGCGACATCGACCGCATCGTGGCGCCCGCGTGCTTCAACTGGCAGCACCCGCGCTTTCACGGCTTCTTTCCGGCGAACGTCACGTTGATCTCGCTGCTCGGCGACCTCCTGAGCGGGGGCCTCGGCCAGCTCGGACTCAGCTGGCAGTCTAGCCCCGCGCTCACGGAAGTCGAAGAAGTGATGACGGACTGGCTGCGGCAGATGCTCGGCCTTTCGACGGCCTGGCAGGGCACGATCCACGACACCGCGTCCACGGCGAGCCTGGTCGCGATGATGTGCGCGCGCGAGCGTTCGCTTGCAGGAGGTTTGCCGCAAGGCGGACTACAGGCCGCCGCGCGACCTCTCACTGTCTATTACTCGGTCTTGAGTCACAGCTCCATCGAGAAGGCGGCGATGCTCGCTGGCTTTGGCCGCGACAACCTGCGGCCCATTCCGACGGATCCGTCGCACACCCTTCGCATCGATGTGCTCGAGAGCACGATCAAGCAGGATCTGGTGGCGGGGCGGGTGCCCTGTGTGGTGGTCGCCGCGACCGGCACGACCGCGACCGGGTCGTTCGATCCCGTCGCAAGGATAGCGGAGCTTGCGAAGTCACACGGCATCTGGCTGCACGTGGATGCCGCGATGGCAGGTTCCGGAATGATCTGCCCGGAGCTGCGGCCGCTATGGGAAGGCGTCGAGGGCGCGGACTCGCTGGTGCTCAACCCGCACAAGTGGCTCGGCGCCGCGTTCGATTGCAGTGTGTACTACGTGCGCGACGTGCAGCACCTCGTGCGCGTGATGTCCTCGAACCCGAGCTATCTGCAAACTGCGGCGGACGGCGCCGTGAAGAACTATCGCGACTGGGGCATTCCGCTTGGCCGGCGCTTCCGCGCGCTCAAGCTCTGGTTCCTGATCCGGGAGCAGGGCGTCGAGGGCCTGCAGCGCCGTCTGCGACGCGACCTCGGGAACGCGCGCTGGCTCGCGAGCGAAATCGAGCGCACGCGCGACTGGCGCGTGCTGAACAGGGTTGAGTTGCAAACTGTATGCGTGCGCCACGAGCCGCCGGGACTCGAAGGCGACGCACTCGATCGGTACACGCTGGCCTGGGCGAATCGCATCAATCAATCGGGCCGCGCGTATCTCACCGCGGCAATTCTCGACGGACGATGGATGGTGCGCGTGTCGATCGGCGCCGAGGCGACGGAGCGGCGGCATGTCGAGGAGTTGTGGGCGCTCATGCGTGCGGAGGCGGAGCGGGCGGCGTAGAGTCGCTGTGCGGGACTCGCACTCCGGACAATGAATACGCTCATCGCGATCTATCCCTACAAATCCAAAGGCCTCTGGGTCTTCGACGACCCGAAGGTCGGTCTTATTCAGGAGCCTTTCGTCAGTGGCGCGGACGTCATCATCGATCGAATGACGTTGCACATTGCCGATGCTGCAATGGGCTTTCGTCTTCTGTTCTCGGCTACTCCATTTCCGGGCTTCATGGCTCAGTTTCATTGGCGACGGGAGGAGATGGGCGGCAACTGGTACTACAGTCGCGATCTCAGCATCGAAGGCTGGCTGTGCCCAGCGCTCTTCAAGTACTTTGACGTCGCTCCGCAAACGATCTACGCCAAGTTCGAACCGAAAGCCGCGTGACTACGCGGATGACATATCGATGATCTCGGCACGAGATGCACTGGAACGTCTGCGGGAGGGAAATCGCCGCTTCATATCGGATGTCCGCAGTACTGACACGCTCACGAGCGGCACGCGCCGCAAGGAGCTGGCCGCCGGCCAGGAGCCGTTCGCCATCATTCTTGGATGTTCGGATTCCCGGGTGCCGGCAGAGATCGTCTTCGACCAGGGACTTGGCGACCTTTTCGTCATTCGCGTTGCCGGCAACATCGTCGCTTCTTCCCAGGTCGGCAGCGTCGAGTTCGCCGCCGCGAGGTTCGGGACGCGGCTGGTGGTGGTGCTCGGGCATTCCCAGTGCGGAGCCATTCAGGCAACCCTCGAAGAACTTCAGCAGCTAGCGGAACACCAGTCGCGCAATCTGCGTTCCATAGTCGACCGCGTTCGGCCGTCCGTCGAAGCGTTGCTGGCAACCGAGCTCAGGCACGACCGGGATGCTCTCGTGCGGCACGCGGTACGCGCCAACATCCGCGCCTCCGCCAACCATCTCCGGCACGGATCGGAAATTCTCGAGCAGCTGATCCAGAAAGACGGACTCCTCGTCGTCGGCGCCGAGTATTCGCTCGAGACCGGAGTCGTTGATTTCTTCGATGGCGTTGGGTGAGGACACCCAGGGAGAACGATCGATGATCCGCAAGCTCCCTTCCGGTCAGTACAGACTGTACTCGCGGAAGATCAATCCGAAGACCGGCAAGCGCCGTAACCTTGGCACGTTCGATACTCGGCAAGCGGCTGAGAAGCACGAGCGCGCCGTGCAGTACTTCAAGCGGCACGGGTAGTGCGCCCATGCGCGCCGCCGTAGCGGCACTCGCTGCGCTGCTGTTCGGGTGCGCAGTCTCGCCGCCAGAGACGCGGTCTGCCGTTCATGTCGTCAGCCTGCACCCCTATGCGGGCAAGCTTCGATACATCGAGTCGTCCTCTCCGGCCCGCGCCCGGCTTCTATTCGACACGGCGGGCGGTCTCACGCTGTTCTCTCCGGCCATCGCGTCGGCCGCCGAATGTCATCCGTACACGAAGCTCACGTCACTGCGCATGAGTGGCGAACGCCTCGAGGTCGATGGGTGCGGACCATCCAGACTCGCCATCGATACGCTCAAGCTGCAGCCAGAAGCGGGCGTCTTCGATCTGATGGCTCTGCTGCCTAAGGAACTGCCGCGCATCGATGGGCTCGTTTCACTGCAGACTTTCGCCGACCACGTCGTCACGATCGATCTGGCCAGGAACACCCTGGAGGTCGCTGGGGCCGTTGACCGCAAGCGACTTCATTCGATGCGGGCGATCCCGATCCGATTCTCGCGCAGTTTTGCGGGCGCGGGTCTTGACGTATTCGTCCGTATTCAGGGCACGCGCGGTCCCCTGTGGTTCGAGCTGGACTCGGGCAACCTCGACAGCGTGCGCATCTCGAAGCACGTGCTCGATCAGCTTGGGCTCGCCACCCTGCAAACCGAGTCACTGCAACAGGGAAATGCGGCGAACATTGCGCTCAACATCGAGGGGCTGGGTCCGGTGACAGTGGAGGCAAGGGGCGCCGACATCATCTACGACGGTGCGCTCAACGCTGTGTTTCTCGAAAGCGCAGTCTTCGTGCTCGATCTCAAGCATGCGACAGCGTGGGGAAAGCTCAACGACCGGTGATCCCGCCGTTTCTTGACTTACGTACCGAGCAGTACTAGAGATGGCGTGTACTTCATCGGTTGACGACCCAACTACAACTCCAGGCAGGGGAAGACCATGAATATCGTTGCATTGATCATTCAGCTCGCGAGCGGGGCGGTTGGCGGAAACCTCGCGGGGGCGCTGCTCAAGAAGTTCAGCCTGGGTACGGTGGGCAATTCAATCGTCGGCATCCTGGGCGGAGGATTGGGCGGTCAGCTTCTCGGCATGCTCGGCGTCGGCGGCGCCGGAGCTACGGGGGGTGCGCTCGATGTCGGATCCATCATTTCCAGTATCGCGGGTGGCGGCGTCGGCGGCGGCGTGCTGATGGCGATCATCGGCGTCATCCGCAGCGCGTTCAAGAAATCGGGCTGAGGGCCATCAGGCATTTGGGTGGCAGCGGGCGGCGTTGACGGCCGCCCGCTGTGTCACGAGGGGCAGCTCATGTACTACATCGTCGAAAGTGACAAGTCGTTCGAAAAGGCATCCGCGGACCTAGATGCGGCGGTGAAGCGTCACGGCTTCGGTGTCCTTCATGTCCACGATCTGGGAAATACGCTTCGCAGCAAGGGCGTCGTCTTCGACAAGGACTGCAAAGTGTTCGAAGTCTGCAATCCCGGGCAGGCCGCCAAGGTGCTGTCGACCGACATGCGTCTCAACATGGCGCTGCCGTGCCGCATCTCGGTGTTCACAGAGAAGGGTAAGACGAAGATCGGTCTCATCAAGCCGGTGCAGATGCTCGCGACGCTCTCGCAAGATCCGGCGTTGCTGAAGGTTGCCCGGGAGGTCGAGGAGAAGACCATCCAGATGGTCGACGAGGCAAAGTGACGCGTCAGGAGCACTGGAACAGGATCTACAAGATTAGAGGCGCTCACGACGTCAGCTGGCATCAGCGCCGGCCCGATTTGTCGCTTGAGCTGATCGCCGAGTCCGGCGTGAGCAAGGATGCGGGGATCATCGATGTCGGCGGCGGGGCGTCCACGCTCGTGGACTCGCTGCTCGACGCCGGCTATCAGCGCCTTGCGGTGCTCGATATCTCGGGTACCGCATTGGCGTTGAGTCGCACACGCCTTGGGCCGCGCGCCGATGCGGTCGAATGGTTCGAGGCTGACGTGACGTCATTCCAGCCTTCACGTCGCTACGGTCTCTGGCACGACCGCGCGGTGTTTCATTTCCTGACCTCAACGGATGACCGGCGCGCTTACGTAGCGGCTCTCAAGCGCGCCCTTGAGCCTCTTGGGGCAGTGATCATCTCCACGTTCGCGCTTGACGGCCCGAGCAAGTGCAGCGGCCTCGACGTCGTACGCTACGACGAGGGGAGCATTTGCGCCCAACTGGGGTCGGAATTCGTGCTTCTCGACGTGCGCCGGGAGACGCACGTCACTCCGCGGCGATCCAGACAACGGTTCGTGTATTTTCGATTTCGACAGGGCGGGTCATAAGGGAACTCAAGGAGTGCCCGGCACCGGGTCAGTCTGGATCGATGTCTCGCGAAATCATTGTCCGCTCCGCGACACCGGCCGACGCGCCCGCGCTGCTCGAGATCTATCGGCCGTTCGTCGAATCGAGCGCTGTCTCATTCGAGACCGAGATCCCCTCGGTCGAAGAATTCGCCGCCCGCATTTCAAAGTACACCGATGGCTGGGCGTGGCTCGTGGCCGAACACGCTGATCGCTGTGTGGGATACGCATACGCGTCCGCGCATCGCGAGCGCCGTGCCTACCAATGGTCCGTTGAAACGTCCGCCTACGTGCGTCCCGACTACTATCGTCAGGGCATTGCTCGCCGCTTGTATCTCGAGCTGTTCGACGTGTTGATTGCCAAGGGCTATTGCAACGCGTACGCCGGCATCACCATGCCGAACGACGCGAGTGTGGGTTTTCATCGGTCGGTGGGTTTTGAATTCGTCGGTGTCTTTCGCGCGGTAGGGCGCAAGTTCAATGCGTGGCACGACGTGTCCTGGTGGCACCGGCGGCTGAGAGATGCGCCGCTCACGGAGCGCTGATGCCGCGCTACGTCGCATTCCTGCGCGCGATCAACGTCGGCGGCCGCACGGTCAAGATGGACCGGCTGCAACGGCTATTCGAAAAGCAGCGGTTCGAGGGCGTGGAGACCTTCATCGCAAGTGGCAACGTCATTTTTGACTGCAAGTCCACCGACCGAAGCGTGCTCACAACGCAAATCGAAGCAGGGTTGCACGTCGCCCTTGGCTACGAGGTCGCGACCTTCATTCGAACCGACATCGAGGTGGCGGCCATCGCGCGTCATAAGCCGTTCCGGGATTCCGATATCGAGGGCGCCGCGGCGTGCGTGGTCGGATTCGTTGCCGAGCCGCTTCGGTCGCGCGCGATAAGCGCCTTGATGAGTCTATCGACGGACATCGACCAGTTCTCGGTCTGCGGCAGGGAGATCTACTGGTTGTGCCGCCGCAAGCAGAGCGGGTCGACGTTTTCCAATGCGGTGTTTGAGAAGACGCTCGGGCTCAAGGCGACTTTTCGCGGCATGAATACGATAGCCAGGCTGGCGATGAGATACTCACCGCACGTCAACCGGAGAGGACCCCCATGAACGGCATTTCTCGCCCCAGGCTCGCATTGTTCACCGCGACGATTGCGCTCGGCGTGACGACGGGTGCATCGGCCGGCGAGTCCTTCCGCTGCGGTCAATGGATCATCACCGATGAGCTCACCCTGGCCGAGCTTCGGGCAAAATGCGGCGAACCGAACAAGAGAACGGCCGAGACCGTGCAAGTGCGCGGCAAGGCGGCGACAGGCTCCGTCTCGCGCGGTACGTCGACGACCGAGCGCTGGACGTATGTGTTGTCGAGCGGAGCAAACTACGTCGTGACCGTCGTCGATGGTGAAATCAGGAAGATCGAGCGCACGAAATAGGGCGGCACGGCATGCTGGCGCAATTCTTTCTCATCGCTTTCGCCCTCGCCTGGTTGATCACGGTTCCAATCGCGCTGCAAACCCAGGGCTTCGTTGCCGCACGAGTACTTCCTCCACCGGCGCAATTTCTCATCGGCCTTGCGCCGTTGATTGCAGCCTGGTGGGTCACCCGCGGCACGAGTGAACGCAGGCCGTGGCTCGACCGGGCGCTGCGC
>Ga0153915_10001628_pt1 | contig 20623 bp, 18 predicted proteins | sample Opewatmetagenome_2_FD_107003 | JGI IMG/M metagenome (GOLD analysis project Ga0153915, IMG submission 107003) | Freshwater wetland microbial communities from Ohio, USA - Open water 3 Core 3 Depth 3 metaG | ecosystem: Environmental > Aquatic > Freshwater > Wetlands | place: USA: Ohio, Lake Erie...
CGGGGTGGCGCCCACGAGCTGCACCACCTCCGCCGTGGCGATAAAAGTAAAGGTTGGCACCAAGACCGCATCGCCAGGCCCCACCCCATAGGCCATTAAGGCCATGAGGAGGGCGTCGGTACCAGAGGCGCAAGAGATGGCATGCCTGACCCCGACGTAAGCCGCCAATTGCCCCTCTAATGCCATTACCTCGGGGCCCAGAATGTATTGTCCATGTCTCAGGACCCCCTGGATGTTCTCCATGAGCCGGGAGTAAATCATTTTTTGCTGGGCCTGAAGATCAATAAAAGGAAATTTCATCTCAATTTCTCGTAATTCCGGCTTGCAGTTGGCTAACTAGCCCATGAAGGGGGCGACTCATTTCACTGGGAACTTATGGCAGACCTAGTTTAATATTGACCGCGACCCTCAAACACCTTTGAGAACTATATACAGCGTCACCCAGATGTTCAAGAAAAATTGGCAGGGGTGAAAACCCTGGGGCTTATGTCCGCCAACCAATGGCCTTTTCCCCCTCCAATACCCACTACTCTAACATACCTTGTGGATCAGTTTTCGGGGGGCAGGTAACCAAGACAATCTTTATGGAAACCGAGCCGGAGACTGAAATGGTCTAATGATTTTTTATTGCTTTTGCCCTGGAACATTGTTACCATTCCGCACCAGAGAAAAATCTACGCTTTCTGATGTGTAACCTAGACCGATCGGGCATGGCCGGGCGAATCTTATGGCCCATCACCGAGACAGTTTTATAGCTGCGGATGTCCAACCTCCCCTGCAGAGACCGCATGGAAGTGCCACTTTTCTGACGGCCCAAACTTGTTGGACAAAGGGAATAGATAGGAAACCTGGGATCTTCTCAATTTTCAAAGAAATTTCACCAGCAATAATCCTGATTATGTAGAAAATTGACCAATGGTTTTAGGGGAAAAAATTGGGTTCAGACGGAAGATCTTATCTCTGGTAGGTCTTGGGGCGGTCATTTTGGCATTTTTTTGGGCTATTCCTGGCGTCGGCTCGGATATCCCTCCAGGGTCTTCCTTAAATGGGAAAAAGGAAAAGCCCAGGGCAAGTTCGCAGGAGGTGAAACCCAAGGCCCCGGGAGTATTGTTAGAAACTCACCAGAAAGGAGGTGCACCAGCGGAGGCCGAGAATCGAAAGGCTGTTGATCCCCGATCAATCGAGGTGATCCCTCCGGATAAGCCTGGAGGGCGTGGGGTGACCCAAGCCGAATTGGATGCCTTGAGAGCTTCGGAACCCCAATTGACCGATCCCCGATCAATCGAGGTAATCCCTCCAGACAAGCCTGGAGGGCGGGGGGTGACCCAGGCCGAACTGGATGCCTTGAAAGCTTCGGAAGCCCGCAGGATCGATCCCAGGCTCATAGAGGTGATCCCACCAGACAAACCTGGCGAACCTGGGATTACTCAAGAGCAGCTGGAACGGTTGCAAGCCACGGAAAGAGAAATCGGTATACAGGAACGCAAGCTGCTTCCACCGGAAGAGAACCAATAAAAATAAATCATTAGGAGGAAGAGAAAATGAAGAAGGTAGCGCTAACATTGCTGATCGTAGGTGTTGTATGTGCAGGTTCAATGATTATGGCACCTACGAATAATGCACATGCTGCCGGTGTTTGGGCTTATTGTCACATTGACGGAACCGGCGTTTCAGGGACTGCAACGACGATTCGGATGACCGAGAATACCACCCCTACTCCGGCGTTTAGCAAAGTATGGTTTACTCTAGACCCTACTAGAAGCAAAGAAATGCTTGCCCAGGCGCTAACCGCTATGCTCAATAACCAAAGAGTCATGGTCAATCTAGCATCTTATGGGTCTGGTGCTACAGTACTAGGCCTTTGGACATATAGCGACTAAAGTCAATCCTAGCTAGACATGTTTAACGCAACCCTGGCGGGCAAGACCTTCGACCAGGAGGTAAGGCAATAATCGATTTAAGAATAAAGTAGAAATCAGCAAAAAATGAACCTCCCTCCTCCCCTAACCTCTCCCACCTTCCCGGGGCGGCCAGGATATTTATTGCGATTGCGAAGGCGGCCAATCGCTTATGAGGCTGCGCTCGAACCATTATATCCAGAGACACCCAAAGCAGGATGGATTGGTTAGCTACGGTAGAGGAGGAGATTGTTTTGCAAGACAGCTGCCAGCTAGGAACTACTGGAGAAATCTCGGAACGACGAAGGGATTACGGGGGTAACAACCCTCTTATTCTGCTCCAATAATGAAGCATCTTGTTATCCAATAACGAAAGATGAAATTGCATGCCCAATAGTTCTGACCCCCCACCCAGAGTCGCGGTAATTGGCGCAGGCTATTGGGGGAAAAACCTGGTGCGGAACTTTGCCAACCTGGGGGTCCTGGCCATGGTGTGCGACCCCGACCCGACCGCTTGCGCCAACGTGGCCCAGACCTACCCAGGGGTGAAAAAATGCGCCAGGGTGGCAGAGGTCCTGGATAATCCTGAAATAGCCGCGGTAGCCATTGCCACCCCTGCAATCTCCCATTATCCTCTGGCCAAAGAGGCTCTCCTGGCTGGCAAAGAGGTGTTTGTGGAAAAGCCGTTGGCCTTGGAAGTGGCAGAAGGCCAAGAGTTGGTGGACCTGGCTGAACAACAGCAGCGCATTTTGATGGTGGGACACATCCTCCAATACCATCCCGCCGTCCTCAAACTGAAGGCCCTCATCGATGCAGGAGAAATGGGGAAGATTCAATACATTTATTCCGACCGGCTGAATATCGGCAAGATTCGCAGCGAAGAAAACATCTTGTGGAGTTTTGCGCCACACGATATTTCCGCGATCCTCCTCCTCTTGGGAGAAATGCCGGTTAAGGTGAGCGCCCATGGGGGCCAATATTTGCAGACCAACGTGGTCGATGTCACCTTGACCAGCCTTTCCTTCGCCAGCGGAGTCAAAGGCCATATCTATGTGAGCTGGCTCCATCCCTTTAAGGAGCAAATGCTGGTAGTGGTGGGAGACAGGCAAATGGCGGTCTTTGATGATGTTTCTCAGGACCGCAAGCTGGTCCTCTACCCTCATCGGATCGATTGGATTGAACGGTTACCCGTGGCCCGGAAGGCGGAGGGAGAGGCGGTGGCGCTGGAAAGGCGCGAACCCTTAAGGGAGGAGTGCTCCCATTTTCTGGAATGTGTTCGCACTCGTCAGAAACCCAGAACCGATGGCGCCGAGGGCTTGCGGGTACTCAAGATCCTCCAAGCCTGCCAGCGCTCCCTGGACCAGGGAGGCGCGCCGGTAACCCTGGCGGCGCCGGCCTTACAACCGGTGGAATTACCTTACTTTGCCCACGCCACGGCCATTATCGATCAGCCCAGCTCTATTGGCCCAGGCACGAAAATCTGGCATTTTTCTCACATCTTGAAAGACTGCCAGATTGGCGCCCAATGCAATATTGGCCAAAACGTGGTTATCGGCCCTAAGGTCACCATAGGTGACGGTTGCAAGATCCAGAATAACGTTTCTATCTACCAGGGGGTGACCCTGGAGGACTCGGTCTTTTGTGGTCCATCTATGGTTTTTACCAACGTCTTCAATCCCCGGGCTCATATTCGGCGAATGGACGAGCTCCGTCCCACCCTGGTGAAAACCGGGGCCACCATCGGGGCTAACGCCACTATTGTCTGCGGCACCACCATCGGTCGCTATGCCTTTGTGGGAGCCGGAGCCGTGGTCACGAGAGGGGTCCCTGACTATGCCCTGGTGGTGGGCAATCCGGCCCGGCCGGTCGGCTGGATGTGCAGTTGTGGGTATAAACTTGATGCCCAACTCCAATGCCCGGTTTGCAGTCAAAGATTTAAGAAAAATGACACGGGCATATGTCCGTTTGATCAATGAGTTGTATAATAATGGCAATGGGCCAGAGGCAAGAGGAACACCACAACCTGCTAATGCTTATCGGTGCGTGGTTAAGCCTCGAGCCAGAAATAATAATCAAGGTTCTGATATAAGAGAAAAATATAATGTTAAACGATAAAAATATTTTAATTACCGGCGGGACCGGGTCATTTGGAAAAAAATGCACGGGAGTTATCCTTAAACGCTATAAACCTAACAGACTTATTATTCTTAGCCGCGATGAACTCAAGTTATTTGAGATGGCCCAGGTCTTCTCCTATGAAGAATATCCCTGTATGCGATATTTTGTGGGGGATGTGCGCGATAAAGAAAGGCTTTATAGAGCCTTTCAAGGAGTGGATTACATCATCCATGCAGCCGCGCTGAAGCAAGTCCCTGCCGCCGAGTACAATCCTTTTGAGGCGGTCAAAACCAATATTATTGGGGCTCAAAACGTCATCAATGCAGCAATAGATCATAAAGTGAAAAGAGTGATCGCTCTGAGCACTGACAAGGCAGCAAATCCAATCAATCTTTACGGGGCCACTAAACTTTGCTCAGACAAATTGTTCATCGCCGGCAATGCCTACGTAGGAAGAGAGCACACCACTTTTAGTGTAGTTCGTTATGGGAACGTAGTAGGTAGCAGAGGCAGTGTAATCCCTTTTTTCCTTAAAAAAAGAGAAACCGGGGTTCTACCGATAACTGATGCCAGGATGACCAGATTTTGGATTACTCTGGAACAGGGGAGCAATTTTGTCTTGAGATGTCTGGAACTGATGGTCGGGGGGGATCTCTTTGTCCCCAAGATTCCCAGTATGAATATCATGGACCTGGCCAAAGCCATCTGTCCGGAGTGTAAAACGGAAATCATCGGTATCCGTCCAGGGGAGAAATTGCATGAGGTCATGATCCCCAGAGACGATGCCAGAAATACGGTGGAATTCGATGACTATTACGTCATCAAACCGATGTTCCGATACTTTAAGCGGCGTTTTGATGACAACCGCTGTCAGCCGGTGCCCGAGGACTTTGAGTACAACTCCGGCACCAATACGTGGTGGCTGACACTAGAGGAACTCAAAGCAATGATAGGGGGATTATGATCCCCTACGGTCGGCAATATATTGATGGGCTAGACATCCAGGCAGTAGTCGAGGTGCTGCAATCGGACTGGCTGACGACCGGCCCCAAGGTAACGGAGTTTGAGCAGGCTGTAGCCGATTACGTGGGGGTCCATTATGGGGTAGCCGTTTCCAGCGGCACCGCGGCCCTGCATTGTGCCATGTTTGCCCTGGCTATCGGGCCAGGGGACGAAGTCATCGTCCCGCCTATGACCTTTGCCGCCACGGCCAATTGCGTGCTTTTCCAGGGGGGGAAGCCGGTTTTTGCCGATGTTGAACCGGAAACCTTACTCATTGATCCGGACCAGGTGGAGGCAAAAATCTCGGACCGCACTAAAGCCATCATGGCGGTGGACTATACCGGCCAACCCTGCGATTACGGCAGGTTGCGGGAGATCGCCGACCGGCATGGCCTGGCGCTGGTGGCCGACGGCTGTCACGCTTTGGGAGCCGAATACCAGGGAAGGAGGGTTGGCTCCCTGGCTGATATGACGGTGTTCAGCTTTCACCCGGTTAAGCACATCGCCACGGGCGAGGGTGGCATGATCGTCACCGACAACCCAGAATTTTCCCGGCGTCTGAAACTTTTTCGCAACCATGGCATCTCCACGGACTTCAGGCAGCGGGAAGAGCAAGGCTCCTGGTTTTACGAGATGACCGACTTGGGTTACAATTACCGCCTCAGCGATATTCAGTGTGCCTTAGGGGTGAGCCAACTAAAGAAGCTGCCGGGCTTTCTGGAAAGGCGGCGCGAGATCGCCCGACGCTACGATGAAGCTTTTGGTGAACTGGAAAGTGTGAGCCCTCTCAAAGTCAATCCAGAAGTGCGGCATGCTTATCACCTCTACGTCATCAAGTGGCAGGAGAAGGGGAAGGGAAAGGGGAAACCGCGGTCCCGGACCGAAGTTTTCCAGGCTTTAAGACAAGGCGGCCTGGGAGTGAACGTCCACTACATTCCGGTGCACCTGCATCCCTTCTATCGCCAACGTTTCGGCACCGGGCCCGGGTTGTGCCCGGCGGCTGAAGGCGCCTACGAGCAAATCCTTTCCCTGCCCCTGTTCCCAGGGATGACTGATCAAGAAGTACGCGAGGCTTTGGAAATCTGTACGCGTATATTTCAAAGCCAAACCTCAGGCTAAACTCCAAGTGGCTGATTGAAAAACTTAAAAAGGAGGCCAGCCATGATCAGATACTGTACCCGTTGTGTCATGCCCGAAACCAAGCCAGACCTTTATATAAACGAGGAAGGGGTGTGCAGCGCCTGCCGCAGTTTTGAACAGCGGAAAGAAATCGATTGGGAGCAGCGCAAGAAGGAATTATTAGAGATTCTCGATGGTTACCGAAATAGATCTGGAAGTAACTATGATTGCCTGATTCCGGTAAGCGGCGGGAAGGACAGTCACTATCAAACTATCAAAATGCTGGAAATGGGGATGAACCCCCTTTTGGTTACGGCCACTACTGATCAATTATCGCCTATCGGGCGTCACAATATTGAGAATCTTAAAAGACTTGGGGTGGATTACATTGAGGTAACTACCAATCCAGTAGTGCGCCGAAAGATCAATCGCCTGGCCTTAACCCAAATAGGAGACATTTCCTGGCCGGAACATGTGAAGATTTTTACTATCCCGGTACGCATCGCGGTGCAAGTTGGCATTCCTCTCATCGTTTGGGGCGAAAATTCTCAGAATGAGTACGGCGGGCCGGCAGCCGCCTCCGGTGATAAGCATCTTACCAGGCGCTGGCTGGAAGAATTTGGCGGGCTTTTGGGGCTGCGGGTTTCTGATCTGATCGGGCAAGAGAGCATTGAGGCCAAACATCTCATCCAGTATACTTATCCTTCTGATGAAGACTTGCAACGGGTAGGAGTCACGGGCATATTTTTGGGCTATTATTTGCCGTGGGATGGCTATCAAAATGCCTTGATCGCCCAGGCCCATGGCTTCCGGACCTTCAATCAGGTGATCGAGGGTTCCCTGGTTAATTATGAAAATTTAGATAACATCCAAACCGGTGTCCATGATTATTTCAAATTTTTGAAGTATGGGTTCGGGCGGGCCACCGATCTGGCTTGTCTCAATATTCGCCGGGGACGGATCACCAGGGAAGATGGGCTCGAATTGGTCAAAAAGCACGATGGCAAATTCCCCTGGACCTACTTGGGTATCCCTATCCAGGAGATTTTGGACGAGATCGATATTTCTCTAGAAGAATTCATTCGCGTCTGTGACAGATTTACTAATAAAAAAATTTTTTTGCGGGATGCGCGGGGGAATTTGATCAAAGACCGCCAGGGCAATCTGACCAAGATAAATTACGACAACTTGCCGGAAGGGAAGCCGGGTGAAGAAAGTCGCCATCATCGATTACGGGCTATGTAACCTGGATTCTATTGAACGCGCCGTAGAATATTGCGGTGGCAATCCGGTTATTACCGACCAAGCCAAGGAAATTCGCCAGGCTACGCACATCATCCTTCCGGGGGTGGGGGCTTTTCATTACGCCATGGAAAACTTGCAAAGTCGGGGTTTGGTAGGACTGCTGTCTGAACAGGTTTTGGAAGAACAAATCCCCTTCTTGGGCATTTGCCTGGGCATGCAGCTTTTAGCCAGCACCGGCTATGAAGGTGGCGAAACCACCGGGTTGGGCTGGATTGCCGGGGAGGTGCGCAAATTAACCCCTACTGCTGCGAAGGAACGTATTCCCCATGTGGGTTGGAATGAAGTCAATTACCTGCAGGAATGTCCGTTGTTTAAAAATATCCCTTCGGGCAAGGACTTCTATTTTGTCCACAGCTACCATTTGGAATGCGTCAAGGAGAATGAGGTCATCGCCTCCACTGCTTACTGCGGTGGGTTTACTTCGGTAGTGGGAGTCGATCTGATCTTTGGCGTCCAATTTCATCCGGAAAAAAGCCAGCGCCTGGGTTTCCAGGTTCTGAAAAATTTTTTGGCCTTGTAGCGGGGCAGCGTGATCAAAGTCCGGGTCATCCCCACCTTATTGTTTAAGGATTTTGGTCTGGTAAAAGGCGTTGCTTTTGATTCCTGGCGCCGGGTGGGCAGCGCCATGCAGGCTATTAAGGTATATAACCTGCGGGAAGTGGATGAATTAGTGTTTCTGGATATCAGCGCCACTGCGGCTGGCCGGTGCCCGGATTTCGAAACGGTGGATGACCTGGCGGATGAATGCTTTATGCCCATGACTGTGGGCGGTGGGGTGCGGACTCTGGAGGATGTGCGGCGATTGTTGCAGGTGGGGGCCGACAAAGTTGCCATCAACACTGCGGCGGCGGAAGACCCTGATCTTATTCGGCAAATCGCTGAAAAGTTTGGCTCCCAATGCGTCGTCGTCTCCATCGATGTCAAGCACCATGGAAATGGGGCTTATGAAGTCTACACCCACTGCGGCACCAGGGCTACGGGCCTGGACCCCGTAGCCTTTGCCAAACAGATGGAGGAAGCGGGGGCCGGAGAGATTCTGTTGACCTCTATCGATCGGGACGGCACCATGACCGGCTATGACGTGCAGCTAACCCGGCAGGTTAGCGAAGCCATCTCCATTACGGTGATAGCTTCCGGTGGGGCAGGGAATTATGACCATATGGCCGACGTCCTGCGCCACGGGAAAGCCTCCGATGTGGCCGCGGCCAGTATTTTCCATTTCACCCAGCAGACCCCGCTGGAAGCCAAGCATTACTTGGCTCAATGCGGCTTCAGGATGCGTTTCAGCTAATCCGGTAAGGATGAACCTCATGAAGACAAATTCGTCCGTATTCGGCTCGGAGACCCAACGTCTGGAAGAACTCTGGCAGGGGCATTTTGGCGACGATTATACCGAGCGGAACCGCGCGGCCGCGGCAACCCGCGCCCCCTTTTGGCACATGATTTTCTCAGAGTTTCCTGCCCGGCGAGTGCTCGAAGTGGGATGCAACCTGGGAGCCAATTTACAATGGATTGCCTCCCACGTCCCACCGCATCAGGTGTATGGGGTGGACATCAATCTCAAGGCCTTGACGGCCCTGCATCAGGCCTTGCCCGAAGTTAACGCCTTCTGGAGCCCGGCTCGCGACCTGCCCTTTCGGGATGGCTGGTTCGATCTGGTTTTTACCATGGGGGTGTTAATTCATCAACCGGAAAGCACCCTGAGCCTGGTGATGTCGGAGATCTGCCGCTGTTCCCGCCGCTATATCTTATGCGGCGAGTATTTTGCAGAAGAAACCGTGGAAGTTCCATACCGTGGCCAGAGCGGCGTGCTGTTCAAGAGGAATTACGGCGGTATTTACCAAGAGCTGTTTCCAGAATTGCAGTTACGCAAGCAGGGGTTCCTGACCCGGGCGGAAGGCTGGGACAATGTAACCTACTGGCTTTTCGAAAAACCTTGAAAGCTTGCCGATGAAGCGGGTAATCATCGTCCAGGCCCGGATGAGCTCCACCCGGCTGCCTGGCAAAGTCCTAAAGGACGTGGGGGGCCGTCCCATGCTGGCGCAACAGGTGCGCCGGCTGCGGCAATTTTCCGCGGCCGATGACTTGGTGATCGCCACTACCACCAGCCCGGCGGACGACGCCATCGTCGCTCTAGCCCGGGACCTGAGCGTCGCTTGGTTTCGCGGCAGTGAAGACGACGTTCTAGGACGCTACGTCGGGGCTGCCAGACAAGCGCAGGCTGAGGTGGTGGTACGCGTCACCGCCGATTGTCCTCTTATTGACCCCGAGGTGGGCGATCGCGTGATCCAGGAACTGCTCGAGCATGCCGGGGACACTGATTATGCCAGTAACGTCCTGAAACGCACCTATCCCCAGGGGCTGGATGTAGAGGCCATGTTTTTCGACACCCTGATGCGCTTGGACCGCCTGGCCCGCTCCCCTAGCGCCCGGGAGCATGTCACCACTTTTCTCCGGGCCGAGCGACCGGAAATTTTCCTGTGCCGCTCCATTGAGGATACTCAGAATAATAGCGATTTGCGCTGGACGGTGGACGAGGAGCCAGACCTCCAGCTCGTTCGCACCCTGTACGGGGAACTTAATTTAGGGGAGCGTGCCGTCCCCTACCGCGAGATTATCAGCCATGTGCGGGCCCACCCTGCTTTGGCCAGCTTGAATATCGGGGTCAAGAGATGGCAACCGGGCGTCAAGGCTATCTCGTAATCCGGGCCGATTGCAACGCCCAGATCGGCTCCGGTCACGCCATGCGGTGTCTGGCCCTGGGACAGGCCTGGCAGGATGAGGGCGGGCAAGTGGCCTTTGTGATGGCGCAGACAGCCCCTGCCCTGCAAAGCCGACTGCGCTCAGAAGACCTGGAAATCAGGCAGCTGAGGGTGGCGCCCGGCAGTCTCGAGGACGCCAGGGAGACCGGACAACTAGCCGACAAGCTCCAGGCCCGCTGGATAGTAGCCGATGGGTACCAGTTCGGGGCCGCCTATCAGCGCCGGCTCAAGGATTATGGAGGGCGGCTTCTGCTTATCGATGATTATGCCCATGCCGAGCATTACAGCGCCGATCTGGTATTGAACCAGAACCTCCAGGCGCATCCGGATCTGTACCCGCACAAGGAGCCGGACACTCGTCTCCTGCTGGGCACCCGCTATACCCTGCTGCGGCGGGAATTTTTGTCCTGGCATAACTGGCAGCGGGAGATTCCGTCGGCGGCCACCCGAATCCTGGTAACCATGGGAGGGAGTGACCCCGATAATGTGACCCTGAAGGTGCTAAAGGCCCTAAACCTATTGGACCTGGCACCCTTGGAAGTGGCTGTCATCGTGGGCGCAGCTAACCCATACCATGAGGAACTGGCGGCTGAGATTAGACATTCTCGACATATGGTGCGACTGTTGAAAAATGTCAACAATATGCCGGAACTAATGGCTTGGGCCGATTCGGCGGTCACTGCCGGGGGCACTACTCGCTGGGAATTGGCGTATATGGGCCTTCCTGGTCTCTTGATAATTTTGGCTGAAAACCAGCAGGCCGTGGCAGAGAAACTGGCAGAAAAGGGGGCGGCCGTGAATCTGGGGTGGCATGCCAAGGTATCTGCCGCCAATATTGCCCAGGATCTGACCCGCCTCCTGAAAGACCCGGTATTGCGGGCCGAGCTCTCTCAAAAAGGTCGGCGACTGGTAGACGGGCATGGCGCTGCCAGGGTCTTAATGCACCTGAAAAATTCCAGGATCAGATTGAGACCAGTTGAATCAGACGATGTCTTTTTGTTATGGGAGTGGGCCAATGATCCATTAACAAGACAATCATCTTTATCGCCAAATCATATCGTCTGGGAAAAACATAATATTTGGTTTCAACAGAAATTAACCGATCCTAATTGTCACTTTTTTATTGCTCTGGACGAAAATGATAGTCCTGTAGGTCAGGTTCGGTTTGAGATAACCGATAATGAAGCGGAGATTCACCTGAGCATAGCAAAAGGCCACCGTGGCCAAAGCTTGGGCAGCGGGCTCATCGATCTAGGAACTGATAAAATATTTCGTCTTACTGATATCAACAGAATTAATGCCTATATCAAACCAAATAATGTGGCTTCTTTAAAAGCGTTTAGCAAGGCTAACTACCATCATCGGGGAAATAAAAAAATCCACGACCATCATGTATTACATTATATAAGAACAAAATAGAATTATAGTAAGATGGCTACAGGTGACGCGGTGAGCTTTTTTGCGCCATTACTTATCAGGTAACCAGCTATGATACCATTTTTAGAAATAGGCGATAGACGCATTGGCAGAGGGGAGCCGGTTTACCTGGTGGCCGAGATGTCGGCAAATCATCATAAAGATTTTGACCAGGCCGTCAAACTGCTGCATGCCGCCAAGCAGGCAGGTGCCGACGCCGTTAAGCTGCAAACCTATACCCCTGACACGATGACCATCGATTGCCAGAACGAATATTTTTTGATTGGGGCAGGCACTACCTGGGCCGGGCGCAATCTTTACGAGCTATATGAAGAAGGTTATACTCCCTGGGAATGGCACCCTAAACTAAAGGAAGTTGCCCATAGCTTAGAGCTGGACCTCTTCTCCACCCCTTTTGACGCTAGTGCCGTAGATTTCTTAGAGCAAATGGAAGTGCCGGCCTATAAGATTGCCTCCTTCGAATTGATAGATCTGCCGTTGCTTAAGCGAGTGGCTCAAACCGGCAAGCCCGTCATCCTTTCCACGGGGATGGCCACCCTGGCCGAGATTGATGAAGCGGTGCGGACCTTGCGCCAGGCCGGGGCTTCTCAGATCGCGCTCCTTAAATGCACCAGCACCTACCCGGCTCCTCCTGAGGAAGCCAACCTAGTCACCATCCCCCACCTGGCTGAAGCCTTTGCGGTGCCCGTGGGACTTTCAGACCATACCCTCGGAACAGCCGTACCGGTGGCAGCCGTTGCTCTTGGGGCATGCATCGTGGAGAAGCATTTTACACTTTCTCGGTCAATCCCTGGGCCGGATAGCGCCTTCTCCCTTGAGCCCCACGAGTTCAAGGCCATGGTTGAGGCAGTGCGCCTCGCCGAAAAATCTCTAGGACAAATATCTTATGAAATTACCGCGTCACAGAAAGCCAGTTTGGTCTTCAGAAGATCCATTTTCGTGGTTCAGGATATGCAAGCCGGGGAAGAGTTTACTGAAAAGAACGTGCGCTCGATAAGGCCGGGGGTCGGTCTTCACCCGCGTTATCTCAAAGAGATACTCGGTAAATATGCCAACCAAGACATCAAGCTCGGCACCCCGTTGAGTTGGTCCTTGGTTTCATCCGGTTAACTTCCTTTTTTTAACCTTATTGGGGGAGCTAAAACTGAGCAATGTTGTCTGACCATTCTTTTTGCTTTCCCTGAACCCTTTAGGTTCCAAATAGTTGATAACGTGGACGAGCGGATGAATAAAAAAACCAAAAGAATCGAGAGTATCTTTGAGTTTTTAAAAGATGCTCAGTTCGAGACATGTCCCTTATTCCCTAAGAAAATGTTATTTGAGATATCTAATATTTGCAATCATAAATGTGTTTTCTGTGCCTATAAAAAAATGACGCGGCCTAAGGGAGTTGTTGATCCTAATTTGTTTAAAGATATTGTCCAACAAGCTTATGAATTAGGAATAAAGGAAATAGGTCTTCATTCTGGGGCAGAACCTTTTGCTTGTAAAAACTTAGAATATTTTGTGGAAATTTGCAGCAAAATAGGTTTTGAATATATTTACCTTTCAACAAACGGCACTTTAGCTACCCAGAATCGCATTAAACGGGTTTTAGACGCTGGTTTGCATTCAATCAAATTTTCAATTAACGCCGGAGACCGAGAGACCTATAAGAAAATCCATGGGAAAGACCAATTTGATATTGCCTGCCAAAACGTCTTTTTTACTGACGAATATAGGAAGAAACTGAACCGCCAAATTTATTTAGCGGTTTCGTTTATCGAAGTTGACGAAAACACCAATAGTTTTGCTAAGCTGCTTAATTTATTTGAACCAGTTGTTAATGAAGTATTTCGTACTAAGGCTGTAAACCAATCAGGACAGGTTCCGGAATTTTCCTCATTCTTTAAAGAAAGAAACCTTAGTTGCGTTTGGCCTTTCAAAACCATAAATGTATCCCGGGAAGGATTTCTGAGAGCATGTTGTAACGATTACCAGAATTTCCTTGCTTTGGAAGATTTACGTTTGATTTCTTTAAAGGAGGCATGGCATAGTAAAAGATTCATAGACTTTCGCAATAATTTCTTATATAATAATACCAAAAATACTTTATGTTACAATTGTTTGTATGGGGTTAATACACCTATCGAACCTTTAAACAGGGATTTATGCCCTTACGAGCAAATATGATATCTTTCGTTGATTTAATGTTCACCCCTGGTTATTCGAAAACCTTCTATATTATCTAAATAATGTTTGTTCAATATGGCAAATGACCTTACGAAAATAATGATTTCAACATCTACCTTTTGGTTCTGGGAACAACCATATGATGCCAATAAATCAATTAACTTTATTCGTGATTTGAATTTGCCATTTGATGGTATCGATATCTGGGTTTTTGCTACCAAAGATTCAAAAATCCCAGTATTTGATACTTCGGCGATCAAATACCTTAAAAGCAAAGAACTTATTTCAGTTCATACCGATTTCTATGATATTAATTGGCAACACAGAATCGATTTTATAGAAATTTCGCAAAGGTTGAAAAATATTTTTAAATTCTGCAAAGATATTGGGGCCAAGGATTTGGTTCTGCACGCTGACTTTCTGGTCACCCATTCTTTACAGATATTACCTTTGTTGAAGCACGAGTTGCCTGACATTCGTATAAGTTTCGAATTCATGGATAAAGATAAATTTTATGGTAATCATCCTGATCATTTCAAAAGAATTTTTCAACTAGATGATACATTTGGACTGGTAGTGGATTTAGCACATTTACAAGATTTTCAAGATATATTTGACTGGAAGTCGTTATTTCTTGAGCCATTTCTGTATAAACATATTACTTTTGTTCATATCAGCAGTCATTCATATATCTTACATAAAAATTATTATGAACATCATGGGGTTAAAAATATCAATGCAGTTCACTCATTAAGCCATTTTGACCAATCATTATTTTCATCTGATTTGATGCGCAACTGCAGGAAGTTCCCACTTGTTATTGAAGGCATCGTCCCTCCAGGAAACATCGGGAAAAAATTGCTGATAAAAGAAATTAATTGGCTTAGAAATCAAATGGAACAGTAGGGGGTATTAATGGCTAATGTCAATGTTGGTGGCATTGCAATAGGTCCTGCCGAACCGGTCCGTATTATTGCAGAACTCGGAATATGCCATCAAGGGAATCTCGATCTAGCCAAAGAAATGGTTTGGGTTTCTGCCCAGGCCCGAGCTGATTTTATTAAATTTGAAATCTATCAGCTGGATACCGCTCTCTCAAAGCCATACCGGAAAAATGCAACCATATCATACGAAACCGCTCACGGCAGCGTTACAGAAAACTTATTTGAAGCGTTCAAAAAAGGTCATTTGTCTTTTGAACAGGGAAGGGAATTAATCTCAGAAATCAGAAAGACCAGAATTCCTTTTTTTGCTACCGCCTGTTCTGTAGAAGAGGTGGACTTCTTGCACCAGGAAGGTGCCTGTGCGGTTAAACTTTCCTCTGGAGAAATTGATCATTATCCGTTAATACATTATGTCGCCAAACTGCAAATGCCCTTATTCATCGACACCGCTAAAACCTTTCTCTGGGAAATAGTTCGTGCAGTGGAAGAGTTTTTTATGCATGGAGGAAAAGATATCATTGTCATGATCAATCCGCCAGGATATCCGGCTCCGCCTGACACTATAGATCTAAAGAGGATTGCTGCTATAATGGATTTTCTAAAAGTTCCAGTAGGATTCTCTTGCCATTCTCCGGGCCGAAACGTCATTATGGCCGCCATTGGTTTTGGCGCATGTATCATTGAAAAACCTATATCACCGGATAAAACTCTCCCATGCATTGAATATCTTTTCTCTGAAAATATGACGGATTATAAGGATTTTATCGACTCTATCACTTATATCTCAAAAGCGAGGGGTCAGGTTGGGAGGATATGGTTGAGAAATGAAATGCAAGAACAGCTTTTGCATCGCCATAGTATTGTTGCCAAACATTCTTTACGGAGAGGTCACCAACTTACCCAAAATGATATATGTATTGCTCGACCTGGTTTTGGTATAAGGCCAGAATATATTAACATTGTTATTAATAGAACCCTCAAACGTGATTTTAATGAGGGCGAAGTTATAACTTGGGATGACATTTAGCCTGATAGGTTCGATCATGAAAAATAGAAAGATAGCAATTATACCTTCTCGAGGTGGTTCCAAGCGTTTACCAAAGAAAAATATTCTAATTATAGATTCTAAGCCATTATTGGGCCATACCATTGAACAGGCCTTTGCCGCTAACCTTTTTAGCAATATTATTGTCTCTACCGAAGACATTGAAATTATTAATATTGCTAAATCTTATAACGCAGAAATTCATATCAGATCGGCTAATCTAGCCTCAGATGCAGCAACAGTTGCAGATGTTTGCGTTGCGGTGTTAACCGAATATTTTGAGAATCCCCTAGACGATGTTGAGTGTTTTTGTGTTCTTATTCCTACATCAATACTGCGCACACCTGATGATATAAAGAGAAGTTATGATATTTTTTCAAATGGATACGATTATACAATTTCCGTTTCTGAATATTTTTTTTACCCTCATGCTGCATTGATCGTCTCAGAAGATGGAGTGCCTTCATATTTTTGGCCAGAAATTGCCACCAAGAAAGGGCAAGAAGTTCCGAAGCTAGTTGTGGAAAATGGAGCCATTAATTGGTGTAAAACAAAGGCCTTTTTAGCAAACAAAAAATTGCTTGGCCAGAATGGATCAATTTATCTTATGCCTAAATACCGGTCAATAGATGTTGATACCGAGGAAGATTTTGTTGTTCTTAAAGCTCTCTATAATCAATTAATAAAAATATAATGAATATTTACGCTGCATATTTTTGGATTATTTTTGAAATCTTATTCTTAAAACCGCTTGGATATATAAGGAATCGTTTCCAATGATATTATAATGGGCCAAACTAGGCCCTAACAGCCATAAAACAAGAAGCAATTGTAGGGAATAACACGGCGAAGTTATTCATAAAGAAAGAAAAATATGAAGATAACTACCTTTAAATTCTATGGATATTAATTTGCTACGTCAATCCACTGGTTTTTAAGTAAGTTGGGAGGACGGGGTTTCCCGCCAGCAGAGGTTTTAAAAGTAGATGATCATATCTGATAACAGTATATCTCCTCCCGGAGAGATCGTAGGGGAACGCATAAGTAAGATGGAAGTAAAAAATGATTTGTTTCAATTTAAAATTGATGGTTGGTGTGTATGGCCATTATTGCGGTTTCCGGTATATCAGTCATTGGCCAAGTTACCGCTTATTACCAAGGATAGTATTCCGAGGCTTGATAAATTATCCTTTGGTATTAAAGAGATAGTTAAATTACTTTCCCTGCGCAAAGCTCGCTTTTTCATCAAAACTTATTCCTCAGCAAAAGGGGAACTAGAAGGCGAGTTATATAAGGATCATATCTTCGACGACTTTCTGATAGATATTGGATCTTTCTTCAAAGTTGAGGCATTGAACAACAATAAATTATTATTTACCAACAAAAACTCGCTTATCAAAAGTGATTTGACCACATCTTTCATAGAGCTGATATCTTTTCTTCCAATAAGATTTAGCGTTCCACGACGCCTCTTAAAGCTTGGCAGCATCCTAAGTGGCTGCCTCCAAAAAGAGCCGGGTCTGGAGATGTTTACTTCTGAGATTGTCACTGATATTCTCTTGCAATTTTTCTGGTCCAAACGGTTATATGGTTGGCTGCTGAGACGAATACTTCCCGAATATGTGCTCGTAGCAGATTCAGGTGAATATATGATCGCAGCCGCCGCAAAAGAGCTCGGGATAAAGGTGATAGAATTGCAGCATGGTTTTGGTCTAAGCAGTGGATATCACCCTTCTTACTGGTGGCCGCCATACGCTTCGGCTTACAAAGATAGTATGCCCATCCCGGATCGCATCTTTCTTTACGGCGAGCACTCTCGGGAAAAGCTGCGGATTAGCGGCTTTTGGGGAAATGACCTTCGAGTCGTAGGCAGTGTAAGGCTAGACCAATACCGAGAAATTAAGAAAAATCAAAAAGTTAAACATAATTCAAAATGTAGCATTGTTCTGACGACCCAAGGTTTAGACACAGAGCGATTGGCTGCTTTTGTTGCTGATTTCTTAAAAATAGCCAATAGAGAGAAATTTTATTTGTATATTAAATTACATCCTGCATACGAGACTAGTAAAGTACTATATAAATCAGCTGTTAACAAGGACGAGCGCGTGTCGGTTATTTTGGGAAGTGAGCGGCCTTCTACGTACAAGCTGCTCACTCAAGCGGATATCCACGTAAGTATATCATCTTCCTGCCATTATGAGGCGTTGGGATTGGGTGTACCAACGGTGATTTTACCAATGGCCACACATGAACTTGCCCTGCCGCTTTACGAGAAGGGCCTCGCTTTCCTGGCTCAAAGCCCCAAAGACCTGCTCGACATTATTTTGGAATGTCGAAACTATACTGTGCCAAATGAGGTAAGTGAATGGTTTTTTAAAAGTGGCGCCATGAATAATATCAAAAGAGAGTTGGGAATATTATCTAACCGTAGTGTTCATCAGGAAACAGGTTATTTGAAGGCAATAAAAAACTCTATGGCTAACGCCCAATAAAGGCCTTCGAGAGACTGACATCACAAACACACATTGTTCTTGAAGAGGCATGGAATTGTAACGCCTTTCAAGCCCCTGTGCCGGACTCACAAATAGATCTGGCCTTTGCCGCCGGTGTTTTAATTTCATATAGCACCTGATGGCTTAGGCCGCGCTACAGATGAAATCGTTCGGGTAGCCCGTAAGCACGTTCTCTGTATCGAGTACTTCTCGCCCACACCGGTATAAGTAGCCTATCGTTGACCCATGGGCTTGGTTTTTAAGCGTGACTTCGGGGCATTTTATCTCGATCGTTACCCTTGGTTACCGTGGGGGAATTATGGCTTTCTTTGGCAGTGGGAGTTTCCCATTTTCGATAATCTTAATTGGTGGCTTTTTGAGAAGAAGTAGCATGCCAATTAGGGGCGAGAAGATGCGAACTGATAGAGTTTATTTTGGGATTAAATCGCTACTTTCAGTTATGGGATGGCGTCTATATAAACATTATTACACAAATCTTTCAAGACCCTCTTAAACATTTGGTTCAATGTCTTTTATTAAGAATATATGGATTTACCTGTTATCGAATATAATTAACCAAGCCATTCCATTTATCCTTTTACCAATCCTTACTCGTTACCTGAACCCAGAGGATTATGGGTTAGTGGCGATGTTTTTTGTAATTGAAAAGATTATGCAGATTTTAGCGGGGTTTAGTTGCTATGGAGCGGTCGGGTTAGCCTATTTCGAACTATCCAAAACCGAGATATCTAGTTACATTGGAACCACATTATTAATAATTGTTAGCACTTTTACTATTATGGTTCCCACGATAGCACTTTTCCAAAAAACTTTGAGCCATCTAACAGGCCTTCCTCTTGTATGGCTATTATTTACCCCTATAGTTGGAATAGCAAATGTTATCATCCTTACTAAAATGACCTTATGGCAATCCGAACAAAAGTCTTTGCCTTACGGAATATTCATGGTCTTGCAATCTGGGTTGAGCGTTGGGTTAGCAATCTATTTGGTCGTTATCCTGAACCTTAGTTGGCAAGGAAGGCTGATCAGCGGAATTGTAACAGCAGGAATATTTTCAGTAATTAGCCTATGGATCCTTATTAAAAGTGGCTATCTTCGGTGGTCCTGGAATAAAAACTATGCCAAGGATATGCTTCGTTTTGGCGTTCCACTAGTACCCCACCAAGCGGCTTCATGGATTAAGTATTCACTTGACCGATTGATGATTGTTAGTATGATTGGTCTGGGAAGCGCTGGAATATACGCAGTTGCTGCAGCACTATCAAAGGCTGTCAGTCTTCTGGTTATCTCCTTTGCAACCGCGTGGTCACCTTATGTCTTCGGCAGTTTAAGTTCTCAAAAAGCTGGCACTCGTGAACATTTGGTGCGCTTAAGTTATCTTTATTTATTTGTGCTTTCGCTCTGCGCAGCCGGGTATGCAATTGGCGCCCCTCATCTAATTCCATGGGTAATTGGTCCGCGTTATAAGGAGGCGTTTAGATATCTCCCTTTGCTGGTTATTGCCGAGCTACTGGATGGTTATTATCGAACGTTTGCTGTTTATATTTTTTATACAAAACGCAATGAATTTCTCTCCATGGTTACCACAGCTTCAAGTTTGGTCCACTTGGGCCTTTTGTATATCTCAGTCAAGCAATATGGTATTATGGGCGCTGCTGTAACGATGATTATCAGCTCTTTTATCAACTTTACGTTAACAGCTTGGTTAAGCAATAAAGTTTATCCTATGCCGTGGAACCTATTATTATGGAAACCCAAGAACAAGAATATTAATATCCCTAGATAAAAATATCTATCCGGTAGATGGTGGCGGGTAAGGTCCATTAATTTAAGGATCTTTCGGGCAGGAATTTACCCCTTCAGCTTTTGTTAAGCCTCTGGATGGCGCACATAATGCGATCGGAGCTGGCCTAGTTGCCATTGGCAACGCCCGAACTTGTCCTGGTCCTTTACGAGGAAGGGCTGGCATTTCTCGCCCAAACTCCCAGAGACCTTCTCAATATTTTAATGGAATGCAGAAATTTTGAGGTATCAGCAGATGTGAGCGAGTGGTTCTTTAAAAAGGATGCCTTGGAAAATATAAAACGGGAACTGAGTTTGTTGTCCATTTATTAATAGTATGTATTACCTGGGCATAAAACCATAATGAAAGATAAGGCAAAAAAGCACACCAAAATATAAAATTAACGAAAATGGAATCTCGATGATACCCTGTCGTATTTGTAAATCTGCACAGGTAAAAGAAATTGGAAATTATACGCCATATAAAGAATATAGTTTTGTGGTATACGATTGCCTTAACTGCGGA
>Ga0153915_10001629_pt1 | contig 20614 bp, 16 predicted proteins | sample Opewatmetagenome_2_FD_107003 | JGI IMG/M metagenome (GOLD analysis project Ga0153915, IMG submission 107003) | Freshwater wetland microbial communities from Ohio, USA - Open water 3 Core 3 Depth 3 metaG | ecosystem: Environmental > Aquatic > Freshwater > Wetlands | place: USA: Ohio, Lake Erie...
ACGGCGATGAACCCGGTGAGGGCAACGACGACGTAATAGACGATCATCGCGTGGGGCACGGTACTAATCTATGCACCGCGATGGCTCCGTTCAAGTGGAAACGCAGGGCACCTGGGCGCTCAACGGAGACGGGCCTGCAGCCGTCATAAGCATCCGTGCCGGCTGCAGGCTTTCCATTCCCGAGAGGTCCCTACTTCAGTTCCGACAGGACAGCCGCCGTGTACTCGAGCACCAGGCCGGGCCCGTAGCCATTCGCGTTTCCGAGCACCGCGATCGAGAGCCCCCGCCTGGGGTAGATCCGCAGAAGCGAATCGATCCCGGGGCCGCCTCCCGCATGCTCCGCGAAGGGCTCGCGCCCCTGCTGTCCGAGATGCCAGGCGAGTCCCATGCCCATGGGCCCACCGGCCGTGGATTTCTGCATACTCAGCATCTCTCGCACCGTCGATCGTCCCAACACGCGGTTACCCGCCATCTCGCCGTCGTTGAGGAACATCCATCCAAACAGCGCCGCGTCAGCGGCCGGGCTCTTGACGCCTCCCCAGGCCGGAAGGATGTCGAACGGTTGCAGATGGGCGAGTTTGTCCGTTCTGGACGCGACGAAGCCGTCCATTTTCACCCCGTTTGCGGCAATGAGCGATTCCGTCATGGCGAGCCTCTCGATCGTCACCACCGCAAGGGCCTGCGGCGCTCCGGCGAGAGCCGCCGTGGTGTACGCGGTCCCTTTCATACCCACCGGCGTGAAAATGTGGCGCCGGACGTAGGAGGTGAGCTCCTCCCCCGATACCTTTTCGACCAACCTCCCCAGGATCAGGAAGTTCCAGTTGTGGTAGGCGGAGAGGGAGCCCGGTTCGTACGCGAGCCCTTCCACCCGTGGCCAGTAGCTGGCGAGAACGGAGGCCATGTCCGGCATCTGGTTCTCACCGAACGCCACCAGATGCGTGTCCTCGAAGGAGGGAAGACCCGCACTGTGAGTGAGGAGGTTGCGGACCGTGATCTTTCTTCCCAGGGGAAACTCGGGGAAGTAGGTATCGAGGGTGGCTTCGAGACCGATCCGGCCCTGCTCCACCAGCTGCATCACGGCCGTGGCGGTCGCGATCTTGGTGATGGAGCCCCAGTGGTAGGCGACATCCGGGCTCGCCGGAACCCCCATCCCGCGGTCTCCTGCGGCATAGTGGTAGACGATCTTGCCGTCCTTGACGGCCGCCACGGAGATGCTGCCGCCGAACGATGCGGCGGTGCGAACGATGAAATCTTCAAGCTCCGCGAAACTGGTGGGACGAAAAGGCTTGCCGGCGGCCTTGCCGAACTGGAAGCTCCCGATGATGGTGGCGACCGGTGTCGGCAGCGAGTCCGGCGACGAATCGCCCCCACCGTAGACGACCATTCCGTAGAGCGTGTCGCCGCGATACTGGTAGGCGATGCCCGCCCATTCGCCTTTCGTAGCGGTCGTGAACCTGTCGGCTCGCCACTCCCCGAACGACGCGCTGCCGTCCAGCGTGAGTGAGGCGAAGTCTCTTCCGATCCGGCCGAATGCGAGTTCCCGGCCGACCTGCTCGTTCGGCGCCTCGGTGGCGAGCACGTAGAGTTCCATCGCCGGAGATGCCAGGGTGTAGTGGTCATAGGTACCGTCGGTGACCTGCGGCCTCAGATCCGAGAGGGCCCGGTATGTGAACCGCCCCTGCGGATCCTCCACCACCCTTCCGCCCCCCGTGGTCATGCAACCCGATAGCGCGATGACGGCAGTCACGACTACCATGAAAAACCGAATCCAGTTTTGGCTCATAGCATCCTCCTGGGTCCAGAGAATAGGCAGCCGGTGAGGCGGGAACCATCGATCATCGGGTGGAGACGGCACCACGACTATCGATCAAGAGGTTGAATCGGGGGGTGGAATGGGAGGCCATTAGGGCAGGCTGACTCGGGGACAAGCGACCAGAGTCGCGCCGGACTCAAACCCTCAATTTTGCCTCGCTCCTTGAAGGCGCACGCCGATTCTCCGACGCGCTATTACGCGATAAGCTGTCCTTATGGGGAACACCATGGACTCCCTGACGCTTGCCTACTACAACGAGGAAGCTGAAGAGGTTTCCCTCCGCTACGAAGCTGCCGTGGGTGGGGTGGCCTCCGTGTTTCCTTTCGTGTTTGTGCGTGGCGAAACCGTGTTGGAGATCGGCGCGGGCAGCGGGCGATACGGCCATTCTCTTGGAACTGGGCGTTGAAGCCGCCCCGGGGTGGCTCGTTCCCGCCTCGCAAAAACGAGAGCCGCGGCCGGATCCAACAGGCTGACCATGGGATGACCTGCGGCCCAATCGCTGAGGATTGTCGAAAAAAGAGGTCGCCCACGAGCCCGCGGGCGACCTCAAGATAGCCATGACAGCGAGTGCTCGCCTGATTCTTTCGCTTTAGAACTGTACGCCGACAAACACCCCGGGCCAGAAGCGGCGCTCTTTGCTGCTGAAGCCGAACTCGTATCCGTGAATGGGTTCGAGGGTGATGCTGGTAGCGTTTGTATTGCTCAGGTAGTTGAAGGAAACCCCGCCGATAAGCGAGAAGAAGGAGAAGTCGTATCCCAGGTAGACCCTGGCTCGGAAAAGGCTCTCACATTTTAGAAGGTTCTCCCATTCTACGCCGATGGCATCCCGGGGGGCGACCAGGCTGAAGATCCCCTCGGCGTTGATAAACACCTTGTCCAGGGGGATATGAACTCCCATACCAAGTCCAGCGGTCAGATCTTTGAACTGGCTGTCCACACCCACGGTGTAGATGTTGTAGACGGTCTTCGTTCCGTGTATCAGTGCCAGATTCATCAATCCCATTTCATCGTACCAGGATTGCGCATGGGTCTGTCCGTTCTTGAGCACAACACTGACCAGGCCGATGGGTATGCCCTCATTTTCTTCCGCGATATTGACCACACCCAGTTGAACGCCTCTGGCGCTCTTGCTGATATTCACCACTCCCGCCTGGGCAAAGGAGGTGCTTTTTGCATAGTTGAGCACCCCCGCCTGAGCGCCATCTGCCGTGCCAAAAACTGTGTTGACCACCCCGGCTTGGACTCCGGTGAGATCCCTGCTCACCCAGTTGGCCACCCCGGCTTGAACTCCCACTGCATCTTCTCCGATGATGCTGACCACCCCGAGGGCCGCTCCTCTGAGCACGTCGGCGTATCCGGCCACGACGTTCAGTTGTACGTTGTTGACCGTCTTGTATCCGTCGGGCTGCCCAAAGCTGATCACGGGGACCAGGGAAAGATTGACCGGTACCACAACGTAGCTGTCCTCCGCGATCACCGTTGTGGATACCACCACTGCGAGAAGCAGCACCAATGGCAAACCTCTCTTGTTCATTGTCCTCTCCTTATTCTGATGAGTCTGTTGTCGATCTCCCACAGAGATCCGTGCTAAGAGAAACCCGAAACGGACGTCGAAAGACATCGATCAACAGTATGAGAAGGGCCGCCGGAACATCGATCAACGGGTTGATTTGTGCGCTCTTGGGGCTGTTGCGCGGTCTCGTCGTTGACGGGCGTCGTCAGGCGGAAGACTCGTAGCGTCCTTCGCCCCCGCCGGGAATTGATCCTCATCTGAACCATCTTTGCCTTCGGCGTCATCGGCTTTTCAGAAAGCGCCGCGGGACTGGCGCGTACTCTTCGGGATCCGGTGGTGCCCCTGACAGCGGCCGGCGAGGGGTTCCTGATCAGCACCGTGCCCTACGTGCTCTTTGGAGGAGTTCTGGCCTACTACTTCGGATCATACCTCGTCGCAGACCGGCGGCCGCCGCGGGCGCTCGACAGCGACATCCTGAAACGGTACGGCATCTCTGCCCGCGAGCAGGAGGTGATCGTTCTCCTGAACGAGGGCCTCGGCAACCGCGAGATAGCGGAGAAGCTCTTTGTGAGCCTGGCAACCGTGAAGACCCACGTGCACAACATCTACGAGAACACCGGAGCCAAGGGCCGCTACGCGCTTTTCCGCCTCGTCACCCCCGCGGAAAAGCAGCCGGCCTAGCTCCAGCCCCTTTTGACGCAGAGAATCAATCCATCGATCGAGGCCGGCGGAAGGAAATCAATCCATCGATCGATAGCGGGGTCGATGCGGAGTGGGCGATTCTCTGTGAATGCGCGACAGCAGGGAGGCGCCACGGCGCCTCCACCTCATAGGTTCCTTCCTTCTTTACCTCGCCGCCACCCCGCTTCTCTCCCGCTTCGTGAGCGCCTCCGGGAGCTTCGGCATCCTCTACGCGATCCCCCTCGCGGCCGCCGCCTGGCATGGTAGCCGACACGCCGGCGTGGCCGTCGCCCTGCTCGGTGTGCTCCTCAACGAGGCCGTGTGGGTCTGGCTGCACGGGGCGGGCCAGGTGCTGGTGCTCTCCCGCGTTCCCGAGATGGTCTCGGCAATCCTCCTGGAGGCGGCGGCCTTCGTCATCTTCGCCCTGGCCGTGGCCCGGATAAGGAACCTGCGGGAGCGCTACGAGCGCTCGGAGGAGCTTCGAAGGCTTTCGGAGAGCAACTACCTCGGGCTCATCGAGCTGGCCCCCGAAGGCGCGGCGGTAGTCCAGGACATGCGCATCGTGCACTGCAACGACCACCTGCTGGCGATGTTCGGCTACGGTCGAGCCGAGGTGCTGGGGAAGCCCTTCCACCTGATGCTGCACGAGGAGGAGCGCGAGCGGGCGGTGCAGCTGTATGTGCGACGCCTGGACGGCGAGCCGGGTAACGCCGGGGAGGTCCGCTACCTGAGAAAAGATACCCAGACGCGCTGGATGAACTACGTGGGTAAGCGGATCCATTGGGACGGCAGGCCGGCGGCGCTGTACCTGGTATCGGACATCACGGGCAAGAAGGCCCTGGAACAGCAGTGGCGCCAATCGCAGAAGCTGGAAGCCATCGGGCGGCTGGCGGGAGGTATCGCGCACGACTTCAACAACACCTTGCAGGTGATCCTGGGCTCCTGCGAGTCGCTTGCCGAGCACGCCGGAGATCGCATCGCAGTGCTGGCCGACGCCGGCGTGGTCAAGGACGCGGCCTCCAGCGCCGCCACGCTGACGCGCCAGCTGCTGGCCTTCAGTCGCACCCAGGGGGGCCAGCCGAAGGTCGTTGACGTGGGAACCGTGCTGCAGCGCTCCGAGAAGATGCTCGAATGCGTGCTCGGTGAAGACATCTCGCTCACCGTCATCCTTGGGGAAGAACCGGCCCTGGTCCGGGCGGACGAGGGCCGGCTCCAGCAGGTGCTCATGAACCTGGCAGTGAACGCACGGGACGCGATGCCCAACGGGGGATCGTTCACCATCCGGGTGGCACGCGAGCAGGTGCGTGGAGGCTTCCGCGCCCTGCCCGGCCTTCCCGACGGCGCCTACGTCACCCTGAATGTATCCGACACCGGCTGCGGGATGAACGAGGACACGCTGGAGCACCTCTTCGAGCCATTCTTCACCACGAAGGAGACCAGCAAGGGCACCGGGCTGGGGCTGTGGATCGTGCACGGCATCGTCACGCAGTCCGGTGGCAGGATCTCGGTGAAAAGCCAGGCGGGCAGAGGCGCCACCTTCACGGTCCACCTGCCCCAGGCGGTCCGGGAGACCGACCGCTGCGGGCCGGAGGAGGCGCCGATGCCCCAGAGGGGCAGCGGGACGATCCTGCTGGTTGAAGACCAGGACGCGGTGCGCAAGCTGGTAAAGTTGATGCTGGAGCGCCACGGCTACACCGTGACGGCGGTCCGCGACGGACAGACGGCGCTGGAAGTATGTCGCAGCCTGCGCGGGGTTATCGACCTGCTTCTCACCGACCTGGTGATGCCGGGGATGCGCGGGGAGGTCCTGGCGGACCTGGTGCGGACGCACCACCCGGAGACCCGGGTGGTGCTGATGACGGGCCACCACGAGCGGTTTGCCGATTGCGCCGAAGGGGATGGCCGGAACGCGATGCTTCTGAAGCCCTTCCGATCCGACCAACTTCTGGCGGTGGTGCTGCGGGCACTGGAGCTCCGTCCCGCAGGGACCGAGCGCGGATAGTTCCTCTGTCCTCGAGAGCAATAGACAAATTTGCCGGCTCCATTCACTTGTGCGGCCATCTTTGTCAGCCCAATTCTGGCAAATGTCAACTGCGCTTGCCGCCCCTTGGGAGCCGGGCAGCTTCACGCTGATCGATCTTGAAGCCTGAGCCGCCGGTTGCGCGTCGACGAAGCAGTCGCTGCGGGCTTCCGCCTTGACCCGCATAGGGACATGGCCATATGGTTTGCCGTATGAAAACGAAGGTCGCGCTGCCCCTGGGGCGCGTTGCAGCGAGCGCGATCGGCCGCGTCGCCCTGGAGGCCAGGGCGTCTTGATCACCGTCAGCGACCTCACTCTCTCGTTCAGCAGCAGGATACTCTTCAGGGATGTCTCCTTGAAGTTCACCCCGGGCAACTGCTACGGCCTTATCGGCGCGAATGGCTCGGGCAAGACATCGCTCCTGAAGATCCTCTCCGGTGAGCTCGAGCCCGACAAGGGGAGCGTCATCCTCGGCGCCGGAAAGCGCCTGTCCATGCTCAGCCAGGACCACTTCGCCTTCGAATCGCAGCGGGTCCTCGACACCGTGATCATGGGATCCGCCCGCCTGCACGAAGTCGGGAAGGAGAGGGAAGTCCTGTATGCGAAGAGCGACTTCACTGAAGCAGACGGGATGCGCGCGAGCGAGCTTGAGGCGGAGTACGCAGAGCTGGGAGGCTGGGAGGCTGAGGCGCAGGCCGCGACGCTCCTCGCCGGCCTTGGGACTCCCGAGGCGGAGCATGCAAAGCTCATGCGGGATGTCGACGAGGGGGTCAAGGTCCGCGTGCTCCTGGCGCAAGCCCTGTTCGGCAGCCCCGACATCCTCCTTCTCGACGAGCCGACGAACGGGCTGGACCTGGCGTCGATCGCCTGGCTGGAAGAGTTCCTGATCGAGTTTCCCAACATCGTGATCGTCGTCTCGCACGACCGCCATTTCCTGAACGCGGTATGCACCCACACGTGCGACATCGATTTCGGCCAGGTGCGGATGTACGCCGGCAACTACGATCTCTGGTTCCGCCTCAACAGGATCCTCGCGCAGCAGCAGAAGGATGAGAGGAAGCGCCGGGAAGAGAAGGTGAAGGATCTCAAGGAGTTCATCCACCGTTTCGCGGCCAACGTGTCCAAGAGCCGGCAGGCGACCTCGCGGAAGAAGATCCTGGAAAAGCTTGACGTGGACGACTACGTTGCCTCGAGCAGGCGGTTTCCCTACGTGGCCTTCAAGCCCGCTCGCGCGGTGGGCAACGTGGTCCTGGAAATCGAAGCGCTCTCGAAATCCCTGGACGGGCGGCCGGTGCTCTCGGGGCTCGATCTCGCCGTTCGGCCTGCAGACAAGATCGCCTTCGTCGGCCGGGAGCATCTGGCGAAGACGGCGCTGTTCCGCATCATCGCAAACGAGGATACCCCGGACGAGGGCAACTTCCTCTGGGGTCAGACGATCTCCTGGTCGTACTTCCCTAAAGAAAATGCGGCCCTCTTCGACAGCGACATGCCCCTGGTGAGCTGGCTATCCCAATACAGCCCTACCGACGATGAGACGTTCGTACGCTCGTTCCTCGGGCGCATGCTGTTTTCCGGCGACGAGGGACTGAAGCCCGTGAGGGTGCTCTCCGGCGGCGAGCGGGTGCGCTGCGTTCTCGCGCGTCTCATGCTGTCGGGGGCCAACTGCCTCATCCTGGACGAGCCGACCAACCACCTCGACCTCGAGGCCATCGAGGCCCTGGACGAGGGGCTGGTCGATTTCGGCGGTGTCCTGCTGTTCACCAGCCACGATCACGAGTTTGTCACCTCCATCGCCAACCGCATCGTCGAGATCTGCCCGGGCGGCGTGATCGATCGCCGGATGAGCTTCGACGACTACCTCGCGGACGGTGAGATCACCGAACTGCGCGACCACCTGTACCACGGGCATGTCGCGGCCGAGATCTGATGGCCTGGTCCAGGCATGATCACTCACGAGCCGCCCGCGGCGCCTGGCGATGGGCATGACGCACGTGGACTGCGGGCGCGGAGAAAGCACCAGAATGTATTGTCCTCGAAGTTGTGCTACTCTGCGGCGTGCATCTTTCCCTCAATCCGTTCAAGGCGGTGCCACATGGCGCGGGATAGGCGGCTCGTGATCCGGAACGCGGGGGCGGTTGTCACCTGTGATTCCGCCGATTCCGTCCTGCGGGGAGTGGATATTCTGGTGGAAGGCCCCGCGATAGCGCGTATCGCGACGGGCATCAGCGCCTCGGGCGCGGAAGTACTGGACGCGCGGGGCGCCTTCATCTACCCCGGGCTCGTGAACACCCACCACCACTTCTTCCAGACCTTCATCAGAAACCTCATCAGCGTGGACTACCCCAGGCTCTCCGTCCTGGAGTGGATCAGGAAGATCTACGAGATCTTCAAGCTGGTCGACTCGGACGCCCTTTACTACTCCTCCCTGGTTGCGATGACGGACCTCGTCAAGCACGGCTGCACATGCGCCTTCGACCATCAGTACTGTTTTCCCCGCGCGGCAGGGAGCGGGCTCGTGGACCGGCAGTTCGAGGCGGCCCAGGCCATCGGCATCCGCTTCCATGCGGGTCGCGGGGCCAACACACTCCCGCGGTCAGATGGGAGCAGTATTCCGGACGAGATGCTGGAATCCACGCAGGAGTTCCTCAAGGACTGTGACCGCCTCGTGGACGCCTTCCACGACGGCTCCCCTTTCTCCATGCGCCAGATCGTGGTCTCCCCATGCCAGCCCATCAACTGTCGACGGGAAACCTTTGTTGAATCCGTCGGCCTGGCTCGATCCCGTGGCGTGAGACTCCACACGCACCTTGGCGAGGGAGAGAACGCCGCCATGGAGGAGCGTTGGGGCAGGAGGACGCTGGCCTGGTGTGAGGATGTGGGCTTCGTGGGGCCGGACGTGTGGTACGCCCACGGATGGGAGATCACCCCGGAGGAGTACCCGACGATGGCCGCCACCAAGACCGGTCTCTCCCACTGCCCGGCCCCGGCAGTCCTTGGCGGTTTTCCCATCCTCGACATGCCGGCCATGCTGTCCGCGGGGATGAGGCTGGGCCTCGGCGTAGACGGCTCGGCAACGAATGACGGATCGAGCCTCCTGGACACCCTGCGGATGGCCTATCTCATGCAGGCGTACCACGGCAAGCAACGCGGTGCCTGTCTCCGTCCGTACGACTTGCTCAAGATGGCAACGAGTGGCGGCGCTCGCATCCTGGGCCGGGATGACCTGGGGTCCCTGGAGCCTGGCAAGGCGGCGGACCTTTTCCTGGTGGATGTGGGGGTCCTGGAGCTCGCCGGCGCGACCCACGACCCTGCGAATCTCCTCGCGCGAACGGCTGTGACGGGACCGGTCCAACTCACCATGGTGAACGGGAAAGTAGTCTGGCGCGACGGAGTCATGACGGGGATCGACGAACGGGACCTCGCCGAGAAGGCAGACCGCGCGTGCACGCGGGCGATCCGGTCCCGCGCCGCGGCCTACTTTAGCTGACCGATTTCATCGCCAGGCGCGCGCGTCCTGGTGGCCTGGCGGTGGTGAGTAGATGAGTGATATCATGAGCCGCGTCTCAGGGTTCGAGCGTCAAGTTGGAATGGATCCGGCGATGAAGAAAGTGCTCTTCGGAGTCACCGCGCCACTACTCCCCGTGATCCTGCTGGCGGGCTGCCTTTCCTTCCTGGGCGGCCACGACGCGGAGCCAGCTGCGCAGCCGGCGAAGCCAGCCCCTACCGGAACGGCACCTCCCGCGTACTCTCCGAAGGATGGTCGCGGGCACCGCCTCGTCGTGTATGTCATCCCCATGCAGATCGACAAGGCGGCGACGCCCGAGCTTGCCGCCCGGTTCCTCGAAGGCCTCGAGGGAGCGCTGGGCGATCTGGGTACCTTCGAGTTCCGCAACGCCGCGGAGCCGCCACTGAATGCCTACGAGGACACCAGGGACGGCGGGGACGCGTTCCGGAACGGCGCTATCCGCGAACCGTGGCGGAGGGAGATCTTCCAGCAGCTCAAACCTGACTTCATTCTCTCCGGGAGTGTCTCCGTGGAAGAGAAAGGGGATGGCGCTGTGACATTCCTCAGGATCACCGATGCCGCCACAGGGTATCCCACGCTCCTGGATTTCCATTTCTCCGTGAGTAGGTCCGCGGTTGACCTTTCGGACCATGTCGCATATCACGCGCAGAGGATCCGCAAGACGCAGATGTTCTCGGACCGTGTCACCATGACAAACCGGGACATCGTGGAGATACTCCGCGTCCATTCCCCGGACAGCTATGCGCTGCTGGCCGGGCTCGAACGCCAGGGAGGCAATGACATCCTGGACTACATGAGCTTCTCTGTGCCGCTCGCCAGCGACCTGGAAGGCCTGATCCACGAGGGCAGCCACTTCTTCTCCAACTGGAAAAACCGCAATGAGCTTTTCATCAACGCCTCAGAGACGATCGTTGTGCCCGTGACCCCGGTCTTCCCATCGATGCGGCTCGCCGAAAGAATTCCTCTTGGCCTGCGGACCTTTCGGTACGACCACTACGTCGAGAGCGAGTCACCCTACCAGACAACTCAGAACATGGGGATCTACGGCCTGCTCGACGAGATGCTGGCCTACTATCACGGTACGAGAACGGCCTACGACATGTACGCGTACTGTCGCGAATCAGCTGACCCCGACTACCTCGTTCCGCTCTCCGAGTATCTGAGCGCGATCTATGCGACCTACTACGCGTACTACGAGTTCAGGTTCTTCATCCTCACGTATCTCCTCTACGCGCGCGACAAGGAGCCCGCGGTGTTTCAAGGAATCACGGCCAACCGGCAGTTCTTGGCCGCACTCCGGCGGGTCGACGGATTGTACGCGCGGCTCATCGCGAGGATTCACGATCGCGAGGCGGAGATCGCAGGGCTCGGGAAAGAGATGGGCTTCACCTTCATCATCGAAGGAGACAACTCGCTCTTCTACGACCGCGAGCGCTACCGTCTGGGGGCCATGAACCATCGATCTACGATTGCGCTCCTGGAAAAGGAAATGGCCGATCCCCGGTACGCTGACCCGTTGAAGATGTTCTAGTGGACCTGAAGCGGCTGCGTGCTCCAGCGCCCGGCGCGGGAGGACATGATTCCGGGCGGTTCCCTTGTCCCTAGGTGCGTCTGAGAATAGCTCCATAAAGCGGTATATTGGCGGTAACTCCATAATGCGCACCCGGGGGAAGCTTGAGGGGAGCTGACGTCCAGTTGGAGATGTAGACATGGTGACAGTCAGGAGCCTTCTCAACCTGCAGCCAGTTCGAGTTGCGTTGTTTGCCGCCGCCGTCCTGCTGTACGCGGGGTTCTACCTCGTCAGCCATGGCGCAACACACAGTGCGTGGGGCACCGTCGGCTTTCTCTTTCCGGTGATCTTTGGCTCGTTGTGCTGGGGCTGGAAAGGCGGCGCCCTGACTTCTGTCGGGGGAGTGGTCCTCAACTTGGTGATTCTCCTTGCCCTGCAAGACATGAAAGAGCTGCTCTCCGTGACAGTCCAGGGTTCCATCTTCTATCCAATCGTAGGAATCGGGGTCGGGTACCTGCGCGACACGGTCCGAAGCCTTCGGGAGGCAAGGGAAGAGATTCGAACCTTGACTGGCCTGCTCCCGATCTGCATGTACTGCAAGAGTATTCGGGATGACACGGGGCATTGGCACAAGCTGGAGTCCTATCTCCACCAACATACCGGACTGGGCCTCACGCACGGAATCTGCCCCGATTGCATGAGAAAGGCTTCCGCCAGCTTAAAAGTCAGGTACTAGTGCGTCTCAGCTTCGATCGCTTCGGCGTCGCGGCAGAAGTTCGAAGTCTCAAGGGAGTCCCAGGGTTGGACGGGTTCACCAAGGCATGAAGCGCCGGGGCGTGCTACCATTGACAGCACGATGAGCGAACCGATGTCCCAGTTGTCGCCCCGGATGCGCGAGCACATTGAAGCGATCACGCGCAGCTCGGGCCTGCCGTACGACCAGGAGTCATTCGCGCGCATGGCCGGTGCCTGGCTGGAAAAGAGGCAGATGTTCGAGCAGCAGGCGCGCGCCCTCGCCATGCAGGAGGTCGAGGGGCTGCCGGCCGTTGATCCATCCGGCGCTCTCATCCTCACGTACTCGGGCTCCCTGATCAGTATCGAGCCTGCAGAGGGCGGGGTGCGCCGCGTCGAATACGCGAGCATCCCGCTGCGCGCGGACGTGCCGAGCGTGGCCATCGCGGAGAACGCGCGCCTGGAGCGGGGCCTGAGGGTGGACGAGGAGGCCGTGTTCGTGGACGGCCCGGTGAAGAGCACCTCGCAGATTCTCAAGATCGCCGTGTGCGGCCCGGACGTGCCGCCCGGCGAGCAGCGTGATCGCATCCGGGAAGCCACCATCTTCCTTACCAACGGGTTCCTGAAGATCAACCGCACGGTGCTGCCCCCCGCCGAGGGAGCACCGGAGCAGTTCACCCAGCGCTCCATCGTCGCCTACCTGGCCCGCAAGAACAACCTGACGCAGAAGCAGACCATGAGCCTGCTGAAGGACTACCACTCGGTGGTCGAATCGGGCCTGCTCCTGGGCGCGCGCGTTCCGCTCGGCCGCATCGGGAGCCTGTTCGTGCGCCGTCGGCCGGCGCGAAAAGCGCGGGTCGGCCTCAATCCCGCCACGGGGGAACGGCTCACGATCGGCGCACAGCCCGAAACCATGGTCGCGCGCATGTCGTTCGCGGCTTCCCTGAAGCGGAGAGTCCGTGACCTCGAGGTACGCCACGAGTAGCCGCGGGCCGTGGACGATCGACGAGGCGCTCAAGACACTCCGCACGGAGGGCTCCTCCGCGGCGACAGTCGTCGACGCCTGCCATGCGCGCATCGCCGAGCTCGATGCCGAGCTGAGGGCGTTCATCACGGTCTGCGAGCCGAAGGAGGAAGACAAGCGCCAGCCACGGTCCGTGCGCAAGGCGTATGCCAACTCCCTGCGCGGAGTCCCGGTTGCGGTCAAGGACCTGTATGACGTGGGGGGGATTCGCACCACGGTCGGCTCCTTGTTTTTCAGGGAGAACGTTGCCGCTCGAGACGCCGCCGTCGTGGTGAGGCTCAAGGAGGCTGGGGCGATCATCATCGGGAAGACCAACACTCACGAGATCGCCCTGGGGGTCACGGGGAACAACCCTCATTTCGGGACCGCCCGCAACCCCTGGGACAGGAGCCGCATCCCGGGCGGCTCATCCAGCGGCTCCGCGATCGCGGTGGCCACCGGCATGGCGGTGGCCGCGCTCGGCACGGACACGGGAGGCTCCATCCGCGTCCCGGCCGCGCTGTGCGGCGTGGTGGGGCTGAAGCCCACGTTCGGCAGGGTGAGCACGCGCGGAGTATTCCCCCTTTCCTGGAATCTCGATCACGCGGGACCACTCACCACCTGCGTGAAGGACGCCGCGCGGATGCTGCAGGTGATCGCCGGGTACGATCCGCTGGACCCCGCGTCCGTCCGGCTGCCGGCGGACGATTTCGTCCGTGGGCTCTCCCGAGAGCTCAAGGGGCAGCGGGCCGCACTTGCCGTCGGCGCGTGGGTCGAGACCGCGGACGCCGAGGTGCAGAGCGCGGTGCGCGAGGCCGCCCGAGTGTTCGAGTCACTGGGATGCCCGGTGCAGGAAGTGAACCTGGACTGGCTGCGAGACGCCGGCCCAGCCAACCGGCTGATCACCCAGGCGGACGGCGCAGTGGTCCATCGTGATCGCCTGAGGGAGCATCCCGAGATGTTCGGCGATGACGTGAGGCGCCGGCTGGAAATCGGCGCAGCGACCACCGTGGCCGACTACGTTCTTGCCCGGCGGACCCAGCTGGAGGTCCGCAGGAGACTCGAGGAGTTGTTTGACTCGCACGAGCTTCTCCTCCTGCCCACGACTCCCGTGTCCGCACCCGCCATCCAGGGCTACGACGGAGTCGCGCAGGCCGGGCGCCTGACGCCGTTCACCGCGCCGTTCAACCTGGCGGGCCTGCCGGCGCTGTCCGTTCCCTGCGGGTTCAGCCGGGAGGGACTGCCCATCGGCCTGCAGATCGTTTCCGGCGCCTGGCGCGAGGCTGACGTGCTGAACGCGGGCCACGCCTTCGAGCAGGCGACAGACTGGCATACCCGGCACCCGCGGATCTGACAGCCGCGTTGCGCTAGTGTCCCTTGGTCATCCTCCCGACCAGGAGCTCGGGGTAGGTCCTGCCGGGATCCGCGTAGCGGTTGATCCCGTGGTCTTTTCCGCGCGCGTGGTAGACCTGCTGCTTCGCGGGGTTGTCGGGGTTCAGCCGGGTGGAGGAGGCGATGTACCGCATCGTGTAGCCCATGCGGCGCCTCTTGCTCGTGTTTGCCGGGCTGCCGTGAATGAGCTTCGCGTGGTGAAGGCTGGCCTCGCCCTCCGCCAGGACCAGGGGAACCGCTTTGCTCTCGTCGAACTGCCCCTTGCGGATCTCCGTCATGAACAGGTTCTTGTCCGGATCCACCTGGTAGTACTCCGAAAACCCCTTGCCGTGAGAGCGGGGCACCACGTACATGCACCCGTTCTCCTCGTCCGAGCTGTCCAGCGCGAGCCAGACCGTGACGACCTCCATGGGGCTCAGCCAGTCGCGCCAGTAGGCGGAATCCTCGTGCCACGGGACGCGCATGCTTCCCCCCGCGGGCTTGGCGATGAGGTGGCTGGAGAACAGGTCGATGTCCGGGCCGATCACGTCCTCGACGATGTCCAGGACCTCGTCCGCGAACAGCCACTCGAACAGGCGCGTGTCGGCGAAGTGGGGAACGTCCATCTGCTCGGGCCGTTCGCCCGCCTGCAGGTTCGATATTTTCTCCTCGAAGAGGGATCGCAGCCGGACCAGCTTCGGCCGCTCGAATACCTGGCGATGGTGCAGAAGGTATCCCTCGGTCCGATAGTGATCGACTTCCTCCACGGTGAGCTTCTTGAGCACAGTCTGCATTTTGGCCTCCGATCGAATGTAATCGTCCGGGAGGCCAAGAGGGAAACCGGCGGCCGCGGGAGCGACCCGGGCGGCCCCGGCCCGTTCGGGCGGGCAGCGGCGCAGCAGGGCCCCGTCAGTACACGCAGGCCCGCGCGGCCCGTGCGTAGTGCAGCAGGTTCTCGCGCGGGACGTGGAAAAAATGGTCGCTGGCGCTCATGACGTAGCCGCCGTTCCTGCCGAACGTGGAGAACAGGTCCTCGACCTCGGCGGTAATCGTTTCCCGGGAGCCCCGCCCCAGGACGTTGTTCTGGTCCAGGCCGCCGATGAGCGCCAGCTTCGATCCGAGTGCCGCCTTGACCGCGTCGCGGTCCTCGGGCGCGATGTCTCCGCCCATACCCGGAGGAGACAGGGTCTCTGACGCGTCGCATCCGTTGCGGAGGATCTGGGGAATGATGGCCTTCATCCCGCCGCACGTGTGGTACACCACCCGGTGGCCTTCCTCGTGCAGCGCATCGTGGAGCTTGCGGTCGTAGGGAAGGCAGAAGGTCTCATGGATGGCCGGGGAGATGACCGTGGAGGAAGCGGCGCCCCCGCCGGTTTCCACCAGGTCCACGGCGGCGCCCCTCAGGTTGTCGTGGATGAACGCGAGCTTCTGCTCCAGCAGGACCGCCAGGAGGTGGTGGACCCAGTCCGGCTTGTCGAAGGTAGCCATGATGAGCGCCTCGGTGCCGTACAGCTCGCAGGCATCCTGCCAGCAGCCGCCCTGGTAGCCGATGAGGAACATTCTCACGATGCCCTCGTCTCCGAGGGCGTCGTAGTCGCGCCGCAGCTGCTCCCGGTCCAGGCCCATCCGCGGGAAATGGGCGGCAACCAGGTCCACGTCCTCATCGTTCTTGATCAGGTGCTCGCTGACCCAGCTCGTGTATTCATTGGACTCCGATTCCCAGGACAGGCCGCCGCCGGGAGTCTCGATCTCGCATCGCTTGCGGTTCGGCCCCGGCACGGACTCCGTCACCTTCCAGGACTTCGTCTGCGGCGTCAGGAACGGGTAGCGGGTGATCGCGGCGTCCAGGCCCACGTCCCGAAACGCCTCCACGTCGCTCATCCCGCCCATGAACGTCTTCAGGTGGTAGTCCTGCCACTGGTGGATCGTGGCGGGGACCCGGTCCGGGACGCCCCCGCTCAACGCGGTCATCAAGCGATCTTTCGAGGTCACGAGTGCTCCTCCAGCCTGCCTGCGGCGACGCGGTAGGTCCTGCCTGCAACCACGAGGTTCTCGATCCTGGCCGAGGGGACGAGGTCCCAGGCGGCACGCCCGACAGAGACGGGGCCGCGCAGCGGGACCCCCAGGCCGAAGACGGCCTCGAGGATCGCCCACACGAAGGCGCCGCCCGCGGCGTCGATCCACTCCTCGTAGTGGGGAGCGTCGTCCGGCGCCTTGCGCGCGGCTCCGCCCTCCTGCAGGCTCCCCGGCCCGCCATGGAACGTACCCTGGCCGAAGGGACCCTGGCGGGCCACGCCGGCGATTCCCCCGCTGGGGTTCCCGACGCCCAGCCAGTGCACGATCTCCTCGTGGCGCCCGGCCCGGCCGAGCGCGCGGATGCACTGCGCCGGCCACGAGGTGTACGCCCCGGCGGCCGAATGATCCGTGCGGAAGTTCAACGCCGCCGCGGGATCGTCTTCCGCCAGGGCGTGCATCCAGCTCGGCGTCATCAGCCGGGCCAGGAAGAACTCGACCATGCGCTTCCGCGTCATCGGCGGCAGGCAGTCGTCCAGGGCGGCCGACACGACGGCAAAGTCATAGCAGTGCGCCACGGGCTGCAGGCGGCCGTCCGGGTAGCGGCAGGAGAAGGTCCCGTCCTCCCGGGAGAGCCGGCCAAGCACGTCGGAGGCGATGCACGCCGCGTCGCGGCCAAGCGCCTCGCGCTCGGCCGGCGCAAGCCGCCCGTCGAGAATGTCGACGAGCTGACGGGCCATCCACGAGTTGGCCGCGTTCAGCGACGCCACGGCGTGCTCGTAGGTCGGCACACACTCCAGCAGGTTCCTGGAAGCTCCGTAGTCCGCCAGGAAGCCGTCCCGGGGCCGGTCCCTCCAGTTCGTCGCGCAACGCCGCAAGTGCTCCGCGACGGCTGCCGGCCCTTCCTGCGAGTCCAGCCATGCCCAGTCCCGAGTGAAGCGCAGGTACTCGAACGCGGTCATGAACAGCGCATAGTCGTTCACCGAGTAGGTCGTACCGAGCATGGCACCCGTCAGGTAGTTGATCGCCCACCCGCGGTGGATGTCCGCCCGCATCCAGGCCCCGGAAACGTCTTTCAGAAAGCGCGGATCCAGCAGGGCGAGCGCGGGGGCGGCCTGCTCCACGTCCCACAGCCAGCACGTCGGCCCGCTTCTCGGGCTGATGCTCTTGTATGCCGTCGGGAGGATTCCGCCCGGCGGCCGTCTCTTCATGAACAGGAGGTTGGAGGCGCCCGCAAGGTACGCGCGCTCGATCGGCTCCGGGACGTTTCGCAGCGTCGGCAGGCAGCCGGAAAACCGTCCGTTGCCCGGCGTGAACGCCGCGGCGATTTCCTGCTCCCACTCGCCATCCGCCCGGGCCGTCTCCTCGTCGAAGGCACGCATCAGCGTGTCGAACTCCGCCAGGGCGCGCTGCTCGTCCTCCCCGATGACGTGCACGAAGCGCAGCCGCCACGTGTCTCCGGGGGGGATGCGGGCGTTGAGGCCGAATCCCGCGTAGACGCTCGGGCTTTTCACCCGGTTGGACACGATACCCCGCATGTCGGCGTCCGATACCCACTCCGCGAGCGCGATGGACGAGCGTGGATCGCGGGGGGGCAGGTCGACGCCCTGAACCGCCACCGCACCGGCACCGCGGAACACGAAAGCGTGCCGCGATTCGTCGTACCGGGTGGCCGCCACGGGGGAGGCCACCGTGTTCCACACGCTGGTGTCCTGCAGCTTCTCCACCCCGGACAGCAGCCGCAGGAACAGGTCCGGGGATACGGCCTGGGAGGGACTGGTATTGCGCAGCCGCAGGTCGATGAGCAGCGCGTCGCTTCGTGCCGCTATTCTCATCACGGAAGTGAAGTCCAGCTGCTCGTAGCGCATGTGACGTTCAACGCGGTCCGGCCGCCATACGTACGTGATGGGGGCACCCAGCTCCCCCAGCGGGCAGATGCTGTCCGTGGCGGCCAGCCGCAGGTACAGCTGGGCATGGTTTCCTTCGGCCGTCGCCAGGGGATGCGCCTGGAAGAACCGGTAGGAAGCCGGGTCCTTGCAGGCCTTGGCTTCGGCGCGCACGTTGGCGGCCATGGGGGGGCTGAACACCTCGTCGGCCGTGTGGGTCATCTCGATGGACTGGAAGCTTGCCGCTGTGTAGGCGGGAGAGTCTCTCAGCAACGAACGGCTCCTTTGCGCGGGTTCGATGTCAAATGTCGTGAAGGAGGGTGAGGTAGTCGGTCTCATTCTCGAAGTAGTGCACGTTCTGGCGCAGGACCACCTCCAGCCGCGTGTGGATGATGGTCTGGCGCGGGGGCGTCTTCTCCGCCAGGTACTGGTGCAGGATCTTCATGGTGTAGTACCCCTGGTCGAACGGCTCCTGGCATATTACCGCGTCCACGACGCGGTCCCGGATCATGGCCGCGAGCTCGCGCGACAGGTCGAACCCCACCAGGTGGACGCGGCCCGGCATGCCTTCGTCCCGCACGGCCCGGGCCACGGTCTCCAGGATGCCGTAGCTCACGAACAATCCCCGCAGCTCCGGCTCGTCGCGGACGGTGCGGCGCACGAACTCGTAGGCGTCCTCCCCGGTTCGGGAGAGCTTGTACGGGCCGAGCAGCTCGATGTGGGGGTGCTCGGCGATTGCCTGGCGAAACCCGATGATCCTCTGCTGGATGGGAAGCACCGCGTCGCGGAACGTGATGATTCCTACTTTGCCCTCGCCCTGGACGAAGGTCCCCATGAGCTGCGCCGCGATGCGCCCGGAGTCGATGTAGTCGCACCCCACGTGGCACACCCTGCGGCTCGCCGGGATGTCGGACCCGATGGTCACGACGGGGATCCCCTCCACCGTCAGCGAATCCACGGTTTCCAGGAGGGCGGCCGGGTCCACCGGAGAGATGGCCAGCCCGTCCACGTGCTCTTTCCTCAGTGACTCGATCATCTGGATCTGCTGCTCGGGGTGGCGCAGGTCTGCGGAGCGCAGCTCGATGTGCACGCCGTAGTCTCGCAGCTCCCTCTGCGCCCGCCGCACCCCCGCGGCCACCTCGTCCCAGAAGTAGCGCGGCTCGGAGAACACCACGACCCCGAGGCGCAGCGTGCGGTTGCGCCGCAGGGAGCGGGCCGCCCGGTTGGGCAGGAACCCCATGGCCTGTGCCTTCTCCTGCACCATGGCCTTGGTCTGCGCGTTCACCAGCCCGTGGTCGTTGAGCGCCCGGCTGACAGTGGTGCGGGAGATGTTGAGCGCACGCGCGATATCCGACGTGGTGACGATGCGGCGCCCCGGCCGCCCGTTGGCGTCACTCACTTCAGGCTCCCCAGGGTGAGCCCCTCCACGTAGTACTTCTTGGTGAAGAAATAGATGATCACGATGGGAAGCGTGGCGATGAAGAGCCCCGCGAATCCCTGGCCCAGCGAGGTGGCGTGCGTCACCATGGGGCCGGACCCGAAGATGTACATGATCTTGGGCATGATGGTCATCAGCTTGTCCTGCTGAAGGAACAGCAGGCCGATGAGGTAGTCCGTCCAGACCGCTGAGAAATTGAAGAGGAGCACCGTGATGACCACCCCCTTGGACAGCGGGAAGACGATGCTCCAGAAGATGCGCAGGTCTTTCACGCCGTCCATCCTGGCCGCCTCGATGAGCTCGGGGGAGAACTCGTCGAAGTAGCTCTTGAACAGGTACACGGAGAACGGCAGGCGGAGGCCGAGGAAGATCAGGAGCGCCCCGAGCAGGTTGTTCACCAGGTGCAGGTCCCGGTACTGGAGGAACAGGGGCAGGGCGATGAGCATCGTGGAAATGTAGATGCAGGCGTTCATGAAGGAAGCCAGCCCCCTGCGGAAGCGGAACTTCATGAAGGAGATGGCATAGCCGGCGATTCCGCCCAACACGATGGTGAGAGCGCAGGTGGACACGCCGAGGATTCCGCTGTTGCGCACCCCGTCCCCCAGGCCGCTGCCGAACGCGTCGCGGAAGTTACCCAGCCCCAGGCCCGTGGGCTTCACCAGGAGGCCGCGCGCCAGGTCGTTGCCCGAGCGGAACGGAGTCACCACGAGAATGACCACCATGGCCACGATGGTGAGGCTGTACAGGACGAAGGGCACCTGGACCAGGACCGAGCCCACCGTGGTCTGCTTTACCCTAGCCATTGGCCCTCCTCGTGGCCCTCCGCTCGGCGCCGGAAGCGCGGAAGACGTAGTAGTAGATGAAGAAGGTGGTGAGCACGATCAGGATCACCCCCGCGGCGCTTCCCCTCCCGATCTCCTGGAGCCGGAAGGTGTTCAGGTAGATGAAGTACTCCAGCACCGTGGAGGAGTAGCCGGGTCCGCCGGCCGTCATCACGTGGATGTAATTGAACAGGAACGCCATGAGCCCGATCACCTGCAGGACGATGTAGATCTTTATCGTGGAGGAGAGCAGGGGAAGGGTGATGGAGAAGTACTTCTGGGAGGAG
>Ga0153915_10001630_pt1 | contig 20613 bp, 19 predicted proteins | sample Opewatmetagenome_2_FD_107003 | JGI IMG/M metagenome (GOLD analysis project Ga0153915, IMG submission 107003) | Freshwater wetland microbial communities from Ohio, USA - Open water 3 Core 3 Depth 3 metaG | ecosystem: Environmental > Aquatic > Freshwater > Wetlands | place: USA: Ohio, Lake Erie...
TCACCGGCACGTCGGGGTGCTCGATGATGGCCTTGCCGACCACCGACCCCTGGCCGTGCACGAGCTGGACGGCCTCCGGGGGCAGCCCGGCTTCCAAGAGCACCTCCACCAGCAGGTGTCCGGTGTGCGGCACGTCCTCCGCGGGCTTGAAGATCACCGCGTTGCCGCACAGCAGCGCCGGGAACGTCTTCCAGGTCGGGATCGCGAGCGGGAAGTTGAACGGGGTGATGATGCCCGCGACGCCGATGGGGCGCCGATAGCTCATCGCCCACTTGTTCCGCAGCTCGGAGGGCACCACCCGGCCGAACAGCCTGCGCCCTTCGCTGGCGGCGTAGAAGGCGGTGTCGATTCCCTCCTGGACGTCGCCGCGCGTTTCCGCGAGCACCTTGCCCATTTCGCGCGTCATCGCTCGCGCGATCTCCTCCTTGCGGCGGACCAGGATATCGCCCACCCGCTGCAACACCTGTCCGCGCAGGGGCGCGGGCGTCTTCGACCACAGTGCGAAGCCGCGGCGGGCCGAGTCTACCGCCCGCTGCGCATCCTCGAGTCCCGAGCGCGGGAAGCAGCCGATCAGGTCGGTGCGATCCGCCGGGTTGCGGTTCTCGAAGTAGGCGCCGGTGGACGGAGCCACCCACTCGCCCGCGATGAAGTTCTTGAAGTTCTCAGGCATGGGTTCTCGAATGAGTGATTATGGACAGAACCATGTCGCGGCTTCCTTCGCATAGCCCACCCGCGGCAGCACGACTCGCGCCGCGAGGACGAGCCCCCAGATGACGAGTAGCTGAGAGAGGAGATGCGCCACGCCCATACGCCGCTTCCACGAGGACAACCCGCTCCAGACACCGGCTACGACGACCGTTAGCACGCCGCCCAGATAGAGGAAGAGTTTGATGCCGCACCCGTGATCGTAGGGCCACAGCGGCATCCCGATGCCGATCAGCAGGCCGAGAGCGACCCGCGCCCACGTCCCCAGGCGGGACCCTCCCCCCTCCTGGGCTGCGCCTGCGGGGGCAGCGACCGGCGAGCGCTTCGGCGCCGCGGCCGCCATCTGCTCCTCCCGATGCGTCGGGAGCTGGTTCAGCAGTCGATCGACTTCCGCCAGCTCCTTGTCCCAATCCCGCGGTTGGTCCTTCTTGGCCACCTAGTTCTCCCGTGCGAGGCGATAGCGCTCGATCTTCTTGTACAAGTTGCTCCGGGGCATCGCCAACGTACGTGCGGTTTCCGAAACGTTCCAGTCGTGCTCCTTGAGCTTGGCCAGAAGATAGGCCCGCTCCGCGGCCTGCTTGAACTCCTCGAACGTGCCGGCCCGCAACAGCGCCCCGCCGGCGACCGCCTCCCCCGCCGCGACCGTGCGACCGCCGTCGCCCACCATGCGATCCACGTCCGCCTCGGTCACCACGTCCCCCACCGTGAGGATCAAGAGGCGCTCGACCGCGTTGCGCAGCTCCCGGATGTTTCCGGGCCAGTCGTGCGCCGCCAGCCGTTTCAGCGCCCCCGGCTCGAACTCCTTGGGTTTGAGACCGGTCCGCCCGGTGGCGCACAGCTGCTCGCTGAAGTGCTGGATCAGCTGGGGGATGTCGTTGCGGCGGCTGCGCAACGGCGGTACCTCGATCGGCACCACGTTCAGGCGGTACAGCAGATCCTCGCGGAACCGCCCCGCGGCGATCTCCTGTTCCAGCGTCTTGTTCGTGGCGGCGATCACCCGCACGTCCACCTGGAGGGGCTTCCCGGACCCCACACGGGAGATCACGCCCTCCTGCAACGCCCGCAGCACCTTGGCCTGCGCCGAGAGGCTCATGTCGCCGATTTCATCGAGGAACAGCGTCCCCCCATCGGCCAGCTCGAACTTGCCCGCGCGATCCGCCACGGCACCGGTGAAGCTGCCCTTGATATGCCCGAACAGCTCACTCTCGATCAGCTCGGCGGGAATCGCGGCGCAGTTCACCTCGACAAAGGGCCCGCGGGCGCGGGGGCTGAGATCGTGGATCGCCCGGGCGACCAGCTCCTTGCCGGTGCCGTTCTCCCCGGTGATCAGCACCCGGGCGGGCGTGGGCGCGACTTTCTCGATGCGCTCGATGACTGACTTGATCGCTTTGCTCGACCCCACGATCTCGTACTGCGCCTCCACCTCGGCGCGCAGACGGACGTTCTCCACCGCGAGTTCGACGTGCTGGAGCGCGTTGCGTAGCGTGAGCAGGATGCGATCGGTGTCGAGCGGCTTTTCGAGGAAATCGTAGGCGCCGAGCTGCGTCGCCTCCACGGCGGTCTGGATGGTGCCGTGGCCGGAGATCATCACGACCTGCGCGTGGGCGTCCTGCTCCCGCAACCGCTTGAGCACCTCGAGCCCATCCATCCCCTGCATTTTCACGTCGAGAAACACCAGGTGGGGCCGGAACTCCGCGTAGGCCTGCAGTGCGTCCAGGCCGGAGGCGCAGGTCTGCACCTCGATCTCCTCGAACTCGAGCACCTGCTTCAGGGCCTCGCGCACGCCCTTCTCATCGTCCACCACCAGCACGCGCCGGCTCACGCGCGGCGCCTCCGGTACAGCACCACCCCCGCGGGGTGCACCGCCACGTCGGCGATGGCGGAGTCCACCCGCAGCGCGACCGCGCCGGTCGAATCCGCGCCGGCGGCGTGCCGCGCGAGCGACCGCACCGCCGGCGGCGGAAAGGGGAACCCGCGCAGACTCAGCTCGCGCACCGTCCAGCGCGCGATGCCGGGGCGCGCGATCACGATGGGACCGGCGATGCGCAGCGGCTCGCGCTCGGCCAGAAGACCGCGCAGCGGCCCCAGCGCCTCGCGAGGAATGAGCTTGGTATCGAGTCGCGCATGCACCGCCAGCACTCCTTCTCCCAGCTCCACTCGCAGGGAATCGAACGTGCGCCGCACGGTCCAGTCGATGCCGCTCCCGACGAGCGACGCCATCTCGTTGGGGGAAAGCGTCACCGAATCGGGGCCGCGCCGGCGACCCAGCGCGGCCAGCTTGCCCTGGGCCGAAGCAAGCGCCGCGGGCGTGGGCGCGCCGATGCCCGAGTCCGGCGACACCGGCGGGAGCGCCGTGTCGCGCCGCCCCACCCAGCGCGCCACGGTGCGCGACAGCGGCGCGCGATACCACCACGCCGCCGCCACCCCCACGAGCAGGAGGACGAAGGCCAGTAGCCGGAACACGCCCCTAAGACAACCGTTCACGATGTGCCCTCTGATACACCGCCCCGGCCGGACGGAGCACGCTCTCCATGAGGTCGACACCGTCGACCACGGTTGCGGCTACGACCGCGAGGCTGTCCAGCAGCTCACCGAGTCCGGCGAAGTCGCGCGGGCGCGCGTCGTGCGCCGCCCGCCCCACCGTGAGGTGGGGACGAAATGCCCGCCCTTCGGTCGGGAAGCCGAGCGGCGCGAAGCTCCGCTCGACCTGATCGGCGAGCAGCTCGAGCCCGGGATCAGGCTCCACGCCCGCCCAGAACACGCGGGGCCGCTCGAGATCGGGGAAGACCCCGGCGCCCCCGACGGCGAGGGGAATGGATCGGGCCCCGCGCACGGCGGATTCGAGTGCCGTGACGATCTCACCTCGCCGGTCCGCGCTCACCTCACCGAGGAACTTGAGCGTGAGATGGAGCCCTTCCGCCGGTACCCATTTCACCGGAAACGGCCGCCGGCGCAGCGGGGCGAACGCTTCCCAGACCGTGCGCTGAACGTCCGGCGGCGGTGTCAGCGCGACGAAGAGCCTCACGAGAGGCGGCGATCAAGCAACAGGCTGCCACGGCGATAGCCGTGCGGATCGACTTCCACCGACCGGAACCCGATCCGCCGCAGCCGCGCGGTGATATCCGCGAGCCGCGCTTCGATCCGGCCAATCCACTCCGGCTCCACTTCGATCCGCGCCACATCGCCCTCGTGCCGCACGCGCAGATCGCCGGTCACACCCAGTTGCCGCAGCAACGCCTCTCCCGCTTCGACCTGGCGCAGCCGCCGCGGTGTGATCTGGAGGCCGTAGCGCACTCGGCTGGAGAGGCAAGGCGCGGCCGGGGCATTCCAGTTGGGGAGACCGAGCGCACGTGCGGCCGCCCGCACCTCCGCTTTTGTGAGCCCCACGTCCGCGAGCGGTGAACGAACGCCGGCCGCGAGACCCGCCGCGGCTCCGGGGCGATGCTCCCCTAGATCGTCGGCGTTCGTGCCATCGCATACCACCGCCAGCCCCCGCTCCGTCGCCAGGGCACCCAGCCGTTGCCACAGTTCGGTCTTGCAGAAGAAGCACCGGTTGGTCGGGTTGGCGACATAGCGGGGATCGTCGAGCTCGTGGGTGTCGATCTCCACGAGGGGGACATCGTAGGTCGTGGCCAGCAGCCGCGCGGCTTCCCGTTGGTCCGCCGCCAGCGACGCGCTGCGCCCGACCGCCGCCACCATCCGCTCCCGTCCCAGCTCCTGCCGGGTCACCACGGCGAGCAACGCCGAATCGACGCCGCCCGAGAAGCCCACCAGCGCGGAGGAGAACTCGCGCACCCGGGCCCGCAGCGCCTCCAGTCGGTCGTGCATGGGCCAAACGTAGTGGGGGGGCCTGTCCTATCTCAAGGACACCCCACGATTCGCCGACAAGAACCGGATAGTTCGTCGGCTGGAACCGCTTACCTTCGACTGGCGTTAATGGCGAGGTTCGATTCCTCTACGAAACGTCCGAGCAAGCCGGTGAGGAGCTACGAAATGGCCGCCAAACTCACGCTCGACGCCACCGATCGCCGCATTCTCCGCCTCCTGTCGGCCGACGGCCGATCCAGCTACCAGGCAATCGCCGACGAGGTCGGCCTGTCGCGCCCGGCCGTGATGGAGCGCGTGAAGCACCTGGAGGAGAGCGGCCACATCACGGGGTACGGCGCCCACCTCGACCGGGTCAAACTCGGCTACCCGGTCACCGCTTTCGTGGCCGTGCGGTACGGCAATTCGACGTACGTCGGCGACGAGCCCCGGATGCGCGAGATCGCGAAGCACCCGGGCGTGCTCGAGTGCCATCACGTGGCGGGCGAAGACTGCTACATCCTGAAGGTCGTAGCGCCCGATCTCGAAGGTGTCCAGGATATCCTGCGCACCATGTCGACCGGGCAGCGGACGTTCAACACTCGCACGACCATCGTGCTGTCCACTGTATTCGAGAAACCAGGCCTCTTGGCGGAGGATCTCGACTGATGGCCGGCTTGCGCGGCAGAGCCCTCTTCGCCTGGCTCCTCGTGTGCGTGTTCTGGGGATCGACCTACCTGGCGATCAAGGTCGGGGTCGGTGTGCTGCCACCCTTCCTGTTTGCCGGGCTGCGGTTCGTCGCGGCGGGGGCGCTGCTGCTGGTCGGGGCGCTGGCGTTCGGCGACCACCTGCCCCGCCTCGCGTCAGACTGGCGCCGGGCTTCCATCGCCGGTGTGTTGCTACTCGCCGGCGGCAACGCGTTCGTGGTGTGGGCCGAACAGTATACCCCGTCGGGCGTCGCGAGCGTGTTCGTGGTGACCGTGGCCCTCTGGATGGCGTTCTTCGACGCCGTGATCCCGGGCGGTTCCGGCGCGCTCGGCTGGCGCGTCATCATCGGATTGCTGGCAGGCGTGGTCGGCACCGGACTGCTGGTCGGGGCCAATCCGCGCGACATCCTCGCGGCGGACCTGCGCGGCCCGATCGCGTTGACGTGCGCCAGCGCTTCCTGGTCGCTCGGCTCGATCTACGCCAAGCGCAATCCGACGCAGTCGAGCCCGTACATGACCGCGGCGATTCAGATGCTCGCCGGCGGCACCGTCGTAGCCCTCGTCGGCACCGGACTGGGAGAGTGGGGACGGTGGCATCTGAGTGGGCGCGGCGCCCTCGCCATCGGGTATCTCGTCATCTTCGGATCCATCGTGGGCTACAGTGCCTACGGCTACGCCCTGCGCCATGCCCCGGCCACCATCGTCGGCACGTACGCCTACGTCAATCCGGTGATCGCCGTGCTGCTGGGCTGGGCGTTGCTGCGGGAGCCGATCACCGGCCGGATGGTCATGGCCATCGGGCTGATCCTCGCCGCGGTCGTCTGGATTCAGCTCTCGCACCGGGCGCGGTCGGCGGTCGCCGCTCGACTCTCGGCTACGGCCCGGCCGCCGCTCGACGACCGTAACCCGCCCGCGCCGGTCGCGGCACCTCCGGAGGCCGCATGACGCCCCCCGATCTCACGCTCGACCCCGAGAACTGGGACGAGCTGCGCCACCTCGGCCATCGCATGATGGACGACATGTTCGACTACCTGGCACAGGTGCGCGAGCGCCCGGTCTGGCAGCCGTTCCCGGAGGCGGTGAAGGACCGCCTCGCCGAGCCGCTGCCGCGCACCGGGCGCCCGGCCGCGGCCGTGTACGAGGATTTCCTGCGGGACATCCTTCCCTATCCACCCGGCAACATCCATCCACGGTTCTGGGGCTGGGTGATCGGGACCGGTACGCCGCTCGCCATGCTCGCCGACATGCTCGCCTCCGGCATGAATCCCCAGTCGGCCGGTATCCAGGAGGCGGCGCGCTACGTCGAGGAGCGGGTGATCGCCTGGCTGGCCGAGGTCATGGGATTCCCTCGTGGGTCGAGCGGGCTACTGGTCTCGGGCGGCTCGATGGCGAACCTCGTGGCGCTGGCGGTGGCGCGGCAGGCGAAGGCCGGCTTCGACGTGCGGGAAGCCGGAATGGGGGACGGCGCCCCTGCCCTGGTGGTGTACGCCTCCACGGAAGTCCACAGCTCCGTCCGCAAGGCGATCGAGTTGATGGGAATGGGCCGGCGCAACCTGCGCCTCGTCCCGGTCGATCCCGACTACCAGATCGATCTGGGCCAATTGCGGCGCGCGATCGCGGACGACCGAGCCGCGGGACGCCGGCCGATCTGCGTAGTCGGCAACGCCGGCACGGTGAATACCGGCGCGACGGATGATCTGACGGCGCTGGCCGACCTGTGCCGCGCCGAACAGCTGTGGCTGCACGTGGACGGCGCGTTCGGCGCGCTGGTGCGCCTCGCCCCCGGGCTCAGCGGAATCGTGCGAGGCCTCGAGTCGGCCGATTCCGTCTCCTTCGACCTGCACAAGTGGGGCTATCTCCCCTTCGAGGTCGGGTGCACCCTGGTGCGGCATCCGGACGTGCATCGCGACACGTTCGCGGTGGCGCCGAGCTATCTCGGAGCGACCCCGCGAGGGCCGGCCGCCGGGGGCGTGCTGTTCGCCGATCTCGGCGTTCAACTGTCCCGCGGGTTCCGCGCGCTCAAGGTCTGGATGGCGTTTCAGACCCACGGGGCGGATCTGATCGGCCGCCTCATCGCGCAGAATGTGGAGCACGTGCGCTACCTCACCTCGCTCGTGGACGCCCACCCCCAGCTCGAACGCCTGGCGCCGGCGCCGTTGAACATCTGTTGCTTCCGGTTCGTCGCCCCCGGGCTCGACACGGACGCCCTCAACGCGCTCAACCAGGAAATCCTCTGGCGACTCCAGGAGAGCGGCATCGCCCTGCCGTCCCACACCGTGCTGGACGGGCGCTTCGCCATCCGGGTCGCCAACACCAATCAGCGCACCCGGCGCGAGGACTTCGACATCCTGATCCAGGCGGTTGTGGACATCGGCCGGGAAGTGCTGGCGGGCCGCCCCGCTCCGGTCGCCGCCGTGGAGGTATCATGACCTCGTTGGCGAAGGATGCGGTGCTGCTGGTGGTGGACGTACAGCGTGGCTTCGACCGCTACAACGAGACCCTGCACCGCAACAACCCGGAGCTGGAGGCGAACCTCGCACGGCTGTTGAGCGCCTGGCGCCGCTCGGGCCGTCCGGTGATGTACGTCCAGCACATCTCGCGGCTGAAGGACTCCGCGCTCGCTCCCGGCCAGCCGGGAGTCGAGATCAAGGACGAGGTGCGTCCGCAGCCCGGTGAGCCGATCGTCCGGAAGTCGGTCAACAGCGCGTTCATCGGCACGACGCTCGAGGCGGATCTCCGGGCGCAGGGTCGAAATGTCCTGGTTGTGACAGGAATGCAGACCAACTTCTGCGTGTCGACCACCGCGCGTATGGCCGGGAACCTCGGTTTCGACACCTACGTTGTTTCAGATGCTACGGCGACATTCGACAATACCGGTCCCGACGGTCGGGTGTGGCCCGCACAGTTGTTGCATGACGTGGCGCTGGCGGACTTGCACGGCGAATTCGCGACGGTGCTCGACACGGCGGGCGTGCTGAGCCGTCTGGAGGGCGCGTGATCGCCGATCGCACGGAGTTCGTCTTCATCTCGTTGTGGGAGTCGATGGATGCGATTCGCGGCTTCGCAGGAAACGACGTCGACCGCGCCCGCTCCTACGATGAGGACCGGGATTTCCTGCTCGCGCTCGAGCCCACGGTTCGCCACTACGCTGCGTCGGCCGCCTTGCCCACCGCCGGAAACGGATGACGGCTTAGGGTTTGCCCCGAACCACCTGTCGCGTCGTCGGGTAGGCGAAGTCGATTTCGGCCTCGGCCGCGAACGCGTCGAGCACATCCTGCCAGATCGCGTTCTCACTGCCGCGCCGGAAGCGCGACCGGATCAGGTAGCGCAGGGTGAGGCGGATGCCGTGCTCGGCGACGCGCACGTAGACGATCGGCGTCAGCTTCGTGTAGGCGATCAGGTAGCGCCGGGACGCCTCCAGCAGTTCCTTCTCGACCTGCTCGGTCAGCTGCTCGGCATGCCGCGCCGCGATCGCCTCCAGAATCTCCTTCGCCTTCTTCCAGTCGCTCTCGAACGTGACGGTGACCGGGATCTCGCTCCAGATGTAGCGAAACCCCTTGTCGTAGTTGGCGATCGGCTCCGACAACACCTTGCCGTTCGGCACGTGAATGATCCGCCCGGTGCTCTGCTCCGCATCCACCCAGTTGCCGATCTCGTTGAGGGTGAACTGAAACAGGTGCAGGTCGATGACATCCCCCGCGTGGGGGCCCACCTGCACGCGGTCGCCCACGTCGAACGGACGGCTCCAGACGATGAACGCCCAGCCCGCGAGGTTGGCGACGAGATCCTTGAGGGCGATGGCGAGACCAGCCGTGAAGAGGCCGAGGAAGGTCGCCAGCGAGCCGACGCGCTCGACCCAGATGCGCCCGACCAGCACCAGTCCGATCAGCAGCGACAGGTAGCTGATCGTCTTGCGCCAGCGGTACCGGACCCAGGGATCGTGGGCTCGGCGGTATGCCAGGGCCAGGACCAGACGCTGGGCCAACCAGAGTCCGCCGACGATGAGCAGGGTCGCGAACAGGCGGTCCTGGAATACGGGGCTCAGGCCGACTTCCTGCTCCAACCACGTCCGCATGCGGAGAAAGACTCCGGGAGTGTTGCAGCCAAGCTACGAATTGGCATAGGTATCCGCCAGCGGGCATATTGTTAGTTCTCGATCGGTACACTGGTGTCCACGAACCAAACCATCACCTGCAGCCGCTGCGGAGCGGTCATCGCACCTGGAGCGCATTTCTGCGCCAGTTGCGGTCTGGATATTTCCTCGCCGCAGGGCGGCGTCACGACCATCCGCGTCGACTCTCCACTGTCCGCGATGCGCGCCGATGTCCTGCTCCAGGCACTGCGCGACGCGACGCTCGGGGAATACGAAGTGCTGGGCGAGCTGGGCCGGGGCGGCATGGCCACGGTGTACCTGGCACACGACATCGCGCTGGACCGCAAGGTGGCGATCAAGGTCATGTCCCCGACGCTGATGGCGGGGGAAGGCATGGCCGAGCGCTTCAAGCGGGAGGCGCGCACCGCGGGGCAGCTCAGCCATCCGCACATCATCCCGATATACGCCGTGCGGGAACACGGGGACCTCCTGTACTTCGTCATGAAGTTCATCGGGGGCCGTTCGCTCGACTCCATCATTCGGGAAGTCGGGCCGCTTCCGATCCCGATGGTCCAGACGATTCTCCAGCAGGTCGGTTCGGCGCTGGGGTACGCGCACCGGCGCGGGGTGATTCACCGCGACGTCAAGCCGGCGAACGTGATGCTCGACGCCGACGGCTGGGCCGTCGTCACGGACTTCGGGATCGCCAAGGTGTCCGAGACGCAGGGGTTGACGGTGACCGGAGCGACGGTGGGTACGCCGTCCTACATGAGCCCCGAGCAATGCGCCGCCAAGGAGCTCACCGGCGCATCCGATCAGTACTCGCTCGGCGTGGTCGCGTACGAAATGCTGTCGGGGAAGCTGCCGTTTGTGGCGGAGTCGGTGATGGCGGTGATGTACGCCCACTTCAACGAGCCACCGCCCCTGGTCGCGCTGGCGCGTACCGACTGCCCGCCGGTGCTCGCCGAAGCGGTGATGCGGATGCTCGAGAAGGACCCAGCCCACCGCTTCCCAAGCATGGAAGCGGCGACCGCCGCCGCGGGCGCCGCGCCGCTGGCGCCGGACGATCCGGTTCGCACGCAGATGATCACGCTCGCGGCCAAAGGCGAGAGCATGCAGCTGCTGGAGCGGTTCAGCACGCCGGTGAGCCATCCGTCGGTCGCGGATCGCGCCATGTCGACCGGCGGTCGGCCGTCGATCGCCACCCTGCTGATCGCGCCCGCTCGGGTATCGCTCGCAGCGGGCGACGCCGTCCAGCTGCACGCGACGGCGAAGTCCCGGCGGGGGCAGACCCTCGGGAGCCGCCCGGTGAGCTGGGCGTCGACCAACACCGACATCGCCCGCGTGGCGCCGAATGGCCTGGTCACGGCGGTCGCACCAGGGATCGTCACGATTACCGCGTCGAGCGAGAACACGAGTGCCACCGCGGTGATCACGGTCGTGGCCGCCCGCGGGCGCGGTCGACGGCTTGCACTGGTGGGCGGCGGGCTCGGGCTCGTGGCCGTGGCCGGAGCCCTCTTGGTGTTTCACCCCTTCCGGGGAAGACCGGGACCGGCAGTCGGAGGTACCGATACCCAGACGGTGAGCGGGCGGGGCGAGGACACCCAGGCCGTGGCCACGATTCCGAGCACTCCGGTCTCGACCGCCGAAACCACCGCCGCCCCTCGGGCAGGGGGGAGCGACTCGACCAAAGGCCGGCCCCCGCGCGCGGGCGTGACCCTCCGCGACAGCAACGAGTCGACGGTGGCGACGGCCCTGGCGAGCGCTCGCTCGGCTCGCGTCATGGCAGTCGATGCCGGCGCCGCGGAATCAGACCTGGTCGCCGGTGACGCCGAGCTGCAGCAAGCCATCAACGATCGACGCGCCGGCCGCCGCGCCGTGGCGTTCGGGCATCTGCGCACCGCCACGACCCTGTTCATGGCGGCCGAGAGCACTGCGGCGGCGGGCAAGATCGCGGCGCAGCGCCGGGCACCGCCGCCCGACACGACATCCAAACCCGCCCTACCCTCGGCGGTGACGCCGGCGCCGCCGGCGGTCGTGGATCCCCAGCCGGCGATCCGCCAGTCGATCTCCGCCTACATCCAGGCGCTCGAGAACCGCGACCTCACGGCCGTGACACGGGTATTCCCGGACATTCCCCAGGGACTCTCCGAAAGTCTGCGGCAGTTCTTCCGGGGCGCCGAGGAGATCCATGCCTCCTGGCAGGCGCTCCGCATCGTGCCGTCCGGTGACCAGGCGGACGCCCGGGTCGCGATGACGCTGACGTTCAAGCGCGCCGACAACCACTCGCCCGACCGGACGCGCGCCGAGTTGAACATGCAGCTGTCCCGCCGCGGCGACGGCTGGATCATCACCGCCATCCAATGACACGACGCGCCCGGCCGACGGCCGGGCGCGTGGCGGCAGCACCGACTCCTCCCGCTAGAACGTGTACTCCAGGCCACCGGTCCAGGTGACCCGGGGCTGCAGCCCCGCATCGAGCAAGGGCACGAGGGCGTTGGACACGATCTGAATGCCGCGCTTGGTACGAAACTTGAACCCGACGGCGGCGTTGAGAAAGTTGTCGCGCCGCGAGGGGATATTGGTCACCGGCAGCGAATAGGCGAATGGCACCGTGTACGATACGGGCCGCGGGACATCGATGTTCGAGGCACCGACCTGCCAGGAACCGAGCACATCGACCGCCATCGTAGCCCACGGTGCGAGCAGATTGTCGAATCCCCCGTTGAATTCGAAGGAGTTCGTCAGCAGGCTACCGCTGCGCAGCGTATAGCCGACGGCGCCATGGGGATTGAACTTGCCGAGGCGGGCGGAGACGATCCCCGACCCCCGGGCACTGAACGACCCCGATCCCAGCAGGTTCGTTTCGTCCCCGGTCGGGAACCGGGCCGAGGCCAGCAGCGCGATGCCGATCTTGTCACCGTCATGGAGTCGGACCCGGACGTGTCCCTCGATGTCCCCCAGGCCGCTGGCAACACCGGCGGAGTGCGCGGAGGCCGTGAGCACCGGATTGGCGCCGGTGCCGCTGAAGCGGTGCAGGGTGTCGCCTCCCACCAGAAAGATCTGCGCGGTGCTCTCGCCGCTCACCGAGGTCCGGACGAACGGCACGGCGACCCCGGCATCGATGGCGTCCGTCAGCCCATAGCTCGCGGTGAAGGATGCCACCAACAGATTCACGGCCAGATGGAGGTTCATCTGGATGAAATCACGTTCGAGTGGTGGAGAGCCGAGGGTATCGAGCGGCGGCCGATTCTCGTGGCTGAAGTTGAATACGATGTCGTTGAGCGCCGTGCCCCGGAGCCGCTCGAAGCGGACGGCGGAAAAATCCACCCCGACGAACCAGCGCCCCCGACCCAGCGTCTGCGCCCGCTCTCCCAGGATCGGCCCCGCCGACGTCGAAGTCTGTACCGGGACGCCGCCCTCGAACCGGAAGGTGGTCCCGCCCGATGAGGACGTGATGGGCGTGTTCGACACGCTGAAGCCGATCGCCGAGGTGAGGAAGGAAATCACCGTGCCACCGGAGGTCTCCAGCGCCGGAATGAAGTGATTGGCATGTGTCGAATCGGTGATCGGGTCCGTGGGCAGGTCGAGACACAGCGGCTTGCCGCACACCCCGAACGTGAACAGTTGATTGATCGCGTCACGAGGATTCTGGGCGGTCAGCGGAACGGCGGCACCGACCAGCACGGCGAGAACGAGGAGACGACGCGGCATGGAGGCTCCTGGATTCACTAGAAGTTGTATTCCACGCCGCCGGTCCACATGATGCTCGGCTGCAAACCGGAATCGCGCAGGGGCATCAGGGCGTTGGTTACGATCTGCATACCGCCGCGCGTCCGAAACTTGAAGCCGAGGGACAGGTTTAGCAGGTCGTCCTGCTGGGACGGGATGTTGGTCACCGCCAGGGTGCGCCGCGCCGGCGCGAGATAGACCGCCGGAGGCGGCACGTCGAGCTTCTGCTTCCCGACCACCCACGAGCCGAGCAGGTCGAACGCCATGGTCGCCCAGGGAGACACCAGGGTGTCGAAGCCGGCGTTGGCCTCCACGGAGTTGTTCAAGGCCGTGGCGTCGCGCACCGTGACGCCGACGTTCGCGTGCGGGCTGAAGTCGCCGAAACGGGCGGAGACGACGCCGATCGCGTGGCCGCTGAACCGGCCGGCGCCCAGGAGATTGTCCTCGTTGCCCGTGGGGAAGCGCGCGAACCCGACCAGCGCCACGCCGAATCGATCGGTCTGGGCGACGTTGATCTTCAGCCGTCCTTCGATGTCGCCCAACCCGGTGGCGGATGCGTCGACGGAGGACGTCGAGGTGAGCACGGGATTGGTGCCCGTCCCGCTGAAGCGGTGCAGCGTATCGCCGCCGATCAGCAGGATCGAAGCCGTGCTCGTGCCCGAAACGGCAGTCCGTACGATCGGCACCGTCACGCCGATGTCCACCCCATCCACCAGGCCGTAATTCAGGGAGAGCGACGCGACCATCACGCTGATGTTCATCCGCGTCCGGACGGCGATCACGTCGTTCTCGAACGCCGGCGCGCCAAGAGTGTCGCGCGGGAATCCGGGGACATTCACGTCCTGATGCGGCAGCGTGAGGGTGATGTCGTCGAGTGGCACGCCGCGCAGCCGCGCGAAGTCGATCGCCGTGATGCCGAATCCCGCGAACCAGCGCCCGCGTCCCAACGTCTGCGCCCGCTCGCCGAACACGGGCCCCCCCGACGTGGACGTCCGGACCGGGACCCCACCCTCGAAGCGAAACGAGGTCCCGCTGGACGCCGAGCTGACCGGCGTATTCGACACGCTGATGCCGATCGAGGTGGACAGGAACGCGATCAATGTGTTCCCGACCTCCTCACTGGCCGGGATGTAATGCTTGCCGTGCCCGAAGAGCACGGTGGTATCGAGACACACCACTTCCCCGCAATTGCCGAAGGTGAAGAGCTGGCGGACTTGCTGACGGAGGTTCTGACCCCGAGCCGGAACGGACAGGGCGACCAACGCGACGACACAACATACCACCCGACGCGACATGCACGGCTCCCGGGGAATGGCGAGGGCCCAATCATATGACTCGCCGTACGCTCTGGCAAACCCCCGTCGGTCAGCGTCTTGCGAAGCCGCCCAGAGCTTTCGCGAAGCGATAGGTAAATTCGGCCCCTTCGTAGAACTCCCGCACCCCGATGCGCTCGTCCCGGCCGTGCGCGCGGATGTCGTCGGCGTCGAGGAACACGCCCGACACGCCATAGACCGGGATGCCGGCGTTGCGCAGGTAGATCCCGTCGGTGGCGCCGGTCTCCATGTTCGGAATCACCGGGACGCCGGGCCACAGCTCCTGCGTGACCCGCGCCAACGGCCCGAACACCGCCGGCACGAGCGGCGAGGGCGGCGAGGCGATGGGCGTATCGATCGGCACGACGGCCACCCCCGTGTCCGCCACGACGGCGCGGACCGTCGCCTCCACCTGCGCCGGGGAGTCCTGGGGCAGGATGCGGCAATTCACCACCGCGCGCGCGGTCTGCGGCAGGGCGTTGTTCGCGTGCCCACCCTCCAGTCGCGTGGCGACGCACGTCGTGCGCAGGATCGAATTGAAGAGCGGCGAGCGGGCGGAGAGGCGCGTCGCCGCTGCCGTGTCGGGGGGGGTCTGCAACAGCGCCCGGATGTCCGCCGCGATGTCCGCAGGCTGCGTGGACGCCATGCGGTCGAAGTAGGCCCGGGTGACTTCGTTCAGACTCATCGGGAACCGGAACGCCGCCAGGCGCCCCAGCCCCGCCGCCAGACGATAGATGGCGTTGTCCGGCACCGGCATCGAGCTGTGCCCCCCGGGGTTGTGCACCTCGAGGGCGAGATCGTGGTACACCTTCTCGCTCGCCTGTACCACCCGGGCGACCCGCCGACCGTCGCGCTCCAACGGATCGCCGGCGTCGCCGTTGATACTGTACTCGGCGGCGATCAAGTCGCGGCGGTTGGCCAGCAGCCACTGCACGCCGTTGTCCTCGCCGGTTTCCTCCCCGGCAGTGAGCGCGAGGATGAGATCTCGATCGGGAACGAACCCCTCGCGTTTGAGCCGGATCAGGGTGGCGACGAAGATCGCGGCCATATCCTTGATGTCGCTCGTGCCGCGGCCATAGAAATAGCCGCCCTGCTCCGTGAGGGTGAACGGCTCGAGCGACCAGTCCGCGCGCAGCGCTTCCACCACATCCAGGTGCGCCAGCAGCAACACCGGCCTTCCGCGCCCCTTCCCCCGGAGCCGGGCCACCAGGTTGCGGTTTCGCTCCCCCGCCCCCACGACGGCCACGTCGGAATCCGGAAACCCGGCGGCCACGAGGCGCCGGGCCATCGCCTCGGCCGCCGGCGTCGTACTGCCGTGCTCAAAGGTCGTGTTGATGCCGACCAGCTCCGCCAGCAGGTCCCGGGCGAGCTGCTGGTCAGGGGTTGGCGCGGGTCCCTGCGCCCGTGCGGGCGCCGTGACGGCAAGCGCGGCTCCCAGGGTCAAAGCAGCGAGGCGAACCGGCAAGCGCAGGAGCGACACGGACTGTCCTCATGGAGAAGGTGGGGGGAATATATTGAGGCCATGACCGCCGCCACGCCGACCTGCCCACGCTGCGCGACCCCGGTACCCGCCGGCGCCCGCGCCTGCTCGAATTGCGGGGCCGACGTATCGGGCCAGCAGGGACAGGTCGCCACGGCCTACGCTTCCGCCGCGACGTCCGTCCGGATGGGGGTGACCCAGGGCAGCCTGCAGGACGCGTTGCAGCGCGCCACGGTGGGGGAATACGAGGTCAAGGGCGAGCTGGGGCGCGGTGGAATGGCTTCGGTGTTCCTCGCTCACGACATCGCCCTCGACCGCAAGGTCGCCATCAAGGTCATGTCGCCGGCGCTGTTCAGCACGGCCGGCATGGTGGAGCGCTTCAAGCGGGAGGCCCGGACCGCCGCGTCCCTGAGCCATCCCCACATCATCCCGATCTTCGCAGTGCGCGAGAGCCCGGAGATCGTGTATTTCGTCATGAAATTCGTCGAGGGTCGCTCGCTCGAATCGATCGTCCATCAGCTCGGCCAGATGCCGTTTCCGCTCGTGCAGGCGATCCTCTACCAGGTCGGGTCCGCGCTGGGATACGCCCACCGTCGCGGGGTGGTGCACCGCGACGTCAAACCCGCCAACATCATGATCGACGCCGACGGGTGGTCGGTCGTCACCGATTTCGGCATCGCCAAGGTCGCCGAGAGCCAGGGGCTCACCCAGACGGGCGCCACCATCGGGACGCCGAGCTACATGAGTCCGGAGCAATGCGCCGCGAAGCGGGAGCTCACCGGCGCGTCGGATCAGTATTCGCTCGGCATCGTCGCCTACGAGATGCTGGCCGGTCGCCTTCCCTTCCAGGCGGAAACGACGGTCGGGTTGCTGTTCGCGCACGTCCACGAGACACCGCCCCCGATCGACGAGCTGCGCCCCGATTGCCCGCCGGACATGGCCGACGCGGTGATGCGGATGCTCGCCAAGGAGGCCGACGAGCGGTGGCCCGACATCGAGTCGGCCGTCAGCGCCATGGGCGGCACGCCGATCGGTCACGACGATCCGATCCGCGCCCAGCTGGTGGAGCTGGCCGGCGGTCGGGGACAGAACCCTGCGGAGACGATCCGCACCCCGATCAGCCCGTTGCCGGCCAACAAGATGTCACCGCCGCCGGCGACGCGGACCGCCACGCCGCGGGAGCGGCGGCCGGCCACGCGCACCGGTCCGACGCCTCCGACGGCCACGCCGGCGCCGCGGCGGCGCTCGGCCATGCTGGTCGCGCTGCCGGTGCTCGTCGTCGCCGGGGTCGCCGCGTGGTGGTTCCTGGGCCGCGGCGGCCCGGTGCCACCGGAGGCCTCCAATCCATCGGGGATTCCGGCCGCGGGCGTCGAGACGGTCAAGGTCGTCGAGCGCACGCCCGCGGAGACGGTCCGGATCGGCGGCACCGGTGGGGGTGGAGCAGCGGTCGGCGACACCCAGCGCCTGACCACACCGGCCAGGCCGACGAATCCCACCGGAACCTCGGCGGCGCCCGCCGACCGGTCGGTGGTGAACGCCTACCACCTGGCCGAGGCCAGTGCGATTGGGCGGCGGGTAGCCGCGGCGGCCGCCGGCGCGACGAACGAAGAGCTCGCGGCGGGAGACGCCGACGCCCGCGCCGCGGAGACCCTGGCCCGTCAGGGCCGCTACGCGGAAGCCAACGGTCGCCTGGCCGAGGCCATCACCTCGTGGACCAACGCTCAGATCGCGGCGCAGGGCCGTCCCCGCCGCGAAGTGGGGGGACGCACCGGGCAACGGACCGAGATCGAACAGCTCGCGGCCGAGTTCGCCGCGGCGTTCAGCGCCAAGAGCCTGCCGCGGCTCCGCGTGGTCTATCCGCGGATGCCCGAGGCGCAGGCACAGGAGTGGGGCCAGCTCTTCCTGCAGGCGCGCGATATCACCATGCAGCTCAATTTCACCGATATACACCGTATCGGCCCCGCCGAGTTCGCTGCGACCCGGGCGGGCTCCTACGAGTACACCGATATGCGGGGCGGGACGGCCGAGAGCCGCACCGTGAGCTGGCAGGCGACGTTGCGGCAATCACCGATGGGGCTGCGAATCGTCGCGCTGCGCTAGCGAATTGACGCTAGCTTGACTCGGCGCCCCGATCCTTCCCTCGACTCGCTGTCCCTTCCCTCGCATCACGCCTGGAGGCCCCGTATGACCCGGACCGTCAAGCTTGCCGCCGTTACCGCGCTCCTCAGCCTCGCCGGTTGCTACCACGCGATCATCGACACCGGACTGTCGCCCTCGTCCGAAGTGATCGACCAGCCCTGGGCCTCGGGATGGGTGTACGGGCTCGTCCCGCCCAAACCGGTTGAGACGATGGCCAAGTGCAAGAGCGGTGTGGCCAAGGTCGAGACGCTCCACAGCTTCCTGAATAGCCTGGTGGGCGGTTTGACGTTCGGCATCTACACGCCGATGACCATCAAGGTGACCTGCGCGACTGGCGGGCATGCGTCGATTCCGGATGGGTCGCCGCGGATCGAGCTGGGCGTCAATCCGACGTCGCAAGACATCCAGGAGGCATTGGGCAGAGCCGCGTCGCTCTCCGCACGCGTCGACGTCCCCGTGTACATCCAGCGCTAGGCAGTCGAAGCTAGACCGGGGGGGGCGTGTCGATCGACGCGCCCCCCCGAACTTCCCCATCACCAGTTCTGCTATACGCCGCGACGATCCAGGCTGCGGTATTGCACCGCCTCGCTCACGTGCTTCGGCAGGAGCTCGGCGGCGCCGTCGAGATCCGCGATGGTCCGAGCGATCTTCAGCACGCGATGATACCCGCGGGCCGAGAGGCCGAGGCGCGTGATCGCCGAGCGTAAGAGGCCGTCGGCCCCGTCGGAGACGCGGCAGTAGGTCCGGATGTCCCGCGGCGCCATGTGCGCGTTGGCGTAGACGCCGGCCCGCTTGGCGAACCGCTCCCGCTGGACCAGGCGCGCCCGGTCCACCCGCTCGCGGATCGCCTCGCTCGACTCCCCCGCGCCCCGCTCCGCCAGCGCCTGGTAGGCGACCGCCGGCACCTCGAGGTGGAGGTCGATGCGATCGAGCAGCGGACCTGAGACGCGCGCCAGATAGCGCTGGACGCCGACCGCCCCGCACGCGCAACGGTGCTGCGGATCGCCGAACCAGCCGCAGGGACAGGGGTTCATCGCCGCCGCGAGCATGAAGCGCGCGGGATAGGCCAGGCTCATCGCGGCCCGGGCGATCGTCACCGTGCCGTCCTCCAACGGCTGGCGCAACACCTCCAGCACGTTCTTGCGGAATTCCGGCAGCTCATCGAGGAACAGCACTCCGCCGTGGGCCAGGCTCACCTCCCCGGGGCGCGGATACGACCCGCCGCCGATCAACCCGGCGTCCGAGATCGTGTGATGCGGCGCGCGGAATGGGCGGCGCGCGACCAGCGACTCCCCGAGCGGCAGCACGCCCGCCACCGAGTGGATCTTGGTCGTCTCGAGCGCCTCTTCGAGGCTCATCCTGGGGAGGATGGTCGGGAGCCTGCGGGCGAGCATAGTCTTGCCGGACCCTGGCGGGCCGACCATCAGCAGGTTGTGCGCGCCCGCGGCGGCGACTTCGAGCGCGCGCTTGGCGTGGGGCTGCCCCTTCACCTCCGCGAAGTCCACATCGTCCCGGGCTCGCTCGGCGAACAGGCGCGACACGTCCACCTCGGCGGCCGGCAGCTCCGCCTTGGCATCGAGAAAATCGGCCAGCTCGCCGAGCGTCGCAGCGCCGAGCACCCGCAACCCCGCGACGACGCCGGCCTCCGGCAGGTTCTCTTTGGGGAGCACCAGGGCTTCGGCGCCAGCGGCGCGCGCCGCCAGGGCCACGGGCAACGCGCCCCGCACCGGCCGGATCGCGCCCTCCAACCCCAACTCGCCCAGCAGCACAACCCGGCTGAGGCGCTCGAGGGCGACCTGCTCCGTGGCCGCGAGGATGCCGACGGCAATCGGGAGATCGAAGGCAGACCCCTCTTTGCGGACATCGGCCGGGGCGAGGTTCACCGTGATGCGTTTCAGTGGGAACTTGAAGCCGGTGTTGGCGATCGCCGAGTACACCCGCTCCCGCCCTTCCTTCACCGCGCCCTGCGGGAGGCCGACGGTGGCGAAGGTGGGCAGGCCGTTGGCGATGTCGGTTTCGACGTCTACCAGGTAGGCGTCAATGCCCAGAACGGCGGCGGAGCGGATGCGGGCAAGCACCCGCTAAGGATGACCACTCGAGGGCGTGCCAGCGGTATCAAACCATCGCACGACCATGCCAACGATTGCCATCCCCATGGGTGGGCATGCTCCCCGTGAGCAAACGCTGGACGCGTGCAGGCCCTCCGGTCGGATGCCCGATGCCGTGATCGGTTACGGAGCCTCCTTCACCATCGACCAGTGCGCATGGACGATGCGCCACTCGCCGGCTACCCGCCGATATGCCGAGGAAGCCTTCCACCGCGTCAACGCCGTGCCGTCGGTCGCGCAGGGCTCGTAACGGAACGTCAGGATCCCGATGTCGCCGTGGATCTGGACCTTGGGGTCCACGACCTCGTATCGGTGCGGCTGGCTCATAGACTTGAGTGCGGCGAAACACTTGCGAAGCGCTGCGATCCCGCCGATCCGCCGGTGTGCGGCGATATCATCGAGGTGGGTAGCGTCCATTACGTCCTCGGCGATCATATGTCTCCAGGCTCCGAAGAGGTTGATGGCCTCCTGATCGCAAGAACGAAACCCTTCGGGGCCAGTCTTGTAACTCATTGATGCGCAATGGATTAGA
>Ga0153915_10001631_pt1 | contig 20613 bp, 18 predicted proteins | sample Opewatmetagenome_2_FD_107003 | JGI IMG/M metagenome (GOLD analysis project Ga0153915, IMG submission 107003) | Freshwater wetland microbial communities from Ohio, USA - Open water 3 Core 3 Depth 3 metaG | ecosystem: Environmental > Aquatic > Freshwater > Wetlands | place: USA: Ohio, Lake Erie...
AGGCGCGAGTCGAAATCCGGCCGCGGGCATCGCGGGTTCGAGGTCACCGGCGATCCGGCGATGCCGGTCGCTGATGCCGCACGCCGGCGTGATTTCCGGATCAACGCGATTCTCTGGGACCCGCTGACCGAGGAGTATCTCGATCCATTCGACGGGCGAGGCGACATCGGTCGACGCGTCCTCCGCGTCGTCGACCGCGCGACTTTCCCTGACGACAGCCTCCGCGCGCTTCGGGCGATTCAGTTCGCCGCCCGCTTCGACTTCACGCTCGACGATGAGGCGAAGGCGTTGTGCCGGGCGATCGCGCTCGACGATCTGCCGGCCGAGCGCGTCTGGGGAGAGATCGAGAAGCTGCTGCTCGCGCCGAGGCCGTCCCTTGGCCTCGCGCTCGCCCTCGAACTCGGCATCGTCGAGAAGCTGTTTCCGGAGCTGAAAGCGCTCGATGGGTGTCCGCAGGAGCCCGAGTGGCATCCCGAGGGCGACGTGTGGGTCCACAACCTGCAGGTCGTCGATCAGGCGCGCACGCGCATCGACGATCTTCCGCGCCCGCAGCAGCTGGCGATGATGCTGGGCGCGGTCTGCCACGATCTCGGCAAGCCCGCGACGACGAAGTTTTCGGATGGGCGAATTCGATCGCTCGATCACGAGGAGCAGGGCGTCGCGCCGGCGATGTCGCTCCTCGATCGCCTGAACGTGCACACGATCGACGGCTACGACGTCCGCGGTCAGGTGGCCGGGCTCACCGCGCAGCATCTCAAACCTGGCGCGTGGTACAAGGTCCGCGACCAGGTCGGCGACGGCGCCTTTCGCCGGCTGGCGGCGAAGGTCGACCTCGAGCTGCTCGCGCGGCTCGCCAAGTCGGATTGCCTCGGCCGCGAGCCCGGCAGGTTCGACTGCGCCGCGATGGACTGGTTCCTCGACCGCGCGCGCACGCTCGGCGTCGAACACAAACCGCCCGGCCCGATTCTCCTCGGCCGTCATCTGCTCGAGCTCGGCCTCACCCCCGGCCCGCGCGTCGGCGAGATCCTGAAGGCTGTCTACGAGCAGCAGATGGACGGCACCGTCACCACGCTCGAACAAGCCATCGCCGCGGCGAAGGATCTTCTCTCCCGCACGTAGCGTCCGCCTAAAGGCGGACGCTACGCAGGTGCGGCAGGCCTGAAGGCCTGCACTACAATCGAAACCCATGGCGCGATACACATTGGTTTATGGCGTGCGGCTTGTTCCTGAAGGATCCGTGAAGGATTTCACGGACGCCACACTGACGCTGGCGGATGGATCGAAGGCCGGCGTGACGCTACACACGATCGACGGCACGATTCCGCAACTGCGGCGCGCGCTGGATCGCAGCTTCGATGCGTTTTTTGATTTACTACCGGGAGCGGACGAAGAAGACCTGGAGAAATTCGGGGATTAACGTGGTTCGTAGTTCGGGGTTCGGGGTTCGGCGTTCTGGTTCATCGCAGCGGCTCGCGAAAGAACCTCGAACCTCGAACCCCGAACCCCGAACGTTCTCTTAAGCATTCGAGTTACGCCACTCTTCGATCAAACGCGCAGCGTTACCCGCAACCGAGTGCAGCGTCGGCGCCCAGCCAAGCGCGCGAGCGCGCGGGCTGCGAACCACCTGATCGAGGGCCATCGCGTCGGCTGCGGGCCCCATTTTCGAGCGCGCTTCTTCAAGCGGCACGTGGCGGACGTCGGGTTTGTGCGCGACATGCGGCTTGATGGCCGCGACGATGTCGTTGACGCGCTCGTCGCCCTCATCGTTAGCGTGGTAAATGCCTGAAGCATCAGGACTTGCGGCAAGCCTGACGTACAGGTCCGCGAGGTCGCGATCGTAGATCAGCGGCCAGTGGTTGTTGCCGTCTCCGACGACGCGCACGAGCCCGTTCGACGCCATCTTCAGCAGATCGCCGACCATCCCGCCGCCGTTGCCGTAGACGACGCCAGGCCGCACGACGACGGTGCGCAGCGTCGCGGACGCCGCGTCGAGCACGAGCTTCTCGTGCGCGGGACGCCACGATGCGATCGGCGTCGGGTTCACCGGCGCATCTTCGGTCGCGGGATCCGGCGATGGACCGAGCACCCACACGCCCGACGTATAGATGATGAAGCGCTTCGCAGGTGTGGACGGCGACGAGGTCCGCGGACGCTTCGCCGCCGCGATGATCGTGTCGAGCGCCGCGCGATCGATTTCCGGTCCGCGTCCCGACGGACGATCGAACGCGGTGTGCACGTACCCATCCTGCGCGTCCGCCGCGGACTTGTACGACTCCGGATCCGCGAGGTTTCCGATCAGCGGACGCGCGCCGCGCTTGCCGACGCGCCGCGCCTTCTCGTTGTCGCGTACAAGCGCCGTTACGTCGTGGCCTGCTTTCACCAGCGCATCGAGTACTGCGCCGCCAATGTAACCAGTAGCGCCGGTCAGGAAGATTCGCATCGGGGGCGTATATCATAGTTCACTCGTGGCTCGTGACACGCTCATCGACTTTTTCCACGACTTCTCGCTCATCCGCGGCGAGTTCCTCGTGTACGACGATGGGTTCAGAAGCCGGTCGTATTCGTACGACGAAACCGCGCGGCGCGCGAAGCACTTCGCGGCGCGCCTCGAGGAGCTCGGCCTTAAGTACGGCGACGCCGTCGTCTTCTGGAGCGAAAACCGTCCGGAATGGATCGCCGCGTTCTGGGCATGTCTGCTCCGCGGCATCGTCGTCGTCCCGATTGACTATCGTTCGTCACAGGATTTTCTTCTCCGCGTCAGCCGGATCGTCGCGGCGAAGCTCGTGCTTATCGGACAGGAAGTGCCGCTGCCCCGCGAGTCGCCGGGCGCGCCCATCTGGAAGCTGCATGAGCTCGACTGGCCCGAAGGCGAGCCACGGGCACTCGCCCCAATCAATATCAACCGGGACACAACGGCAGAGATCATCTTCACGTCCGGCGCAACGGCTGAGCCTAAAGGCGTCGTCATCACGCACCGCAACGTCCTCGCGAACATCGTCCCCGTTGAAAAGGAAGTCCTGAAGTACCGCAAGTGGGGTACGCCGTTTTATCCGATCCGCTTCCTGAATCTGCTGCCGCTCAGCCATATGTTCGGCCAGGCGATGGCGACATTCGTCCCGCCGATGCTCGGCGGGGTCGTCGTGTTCATGCGCGGCTACAACCCTGTGGACATCGTCGCGCAGGTGAAGAAGCGGCGGATTTCAGTCGTCGTGTCCGTGCCGAAGATTCTGGACGTGCTGCGCGAGCACGTGCTGCGCCTGGCGCCTGAAGCGGCGTCGCCCAGTCCGAAGCGCCACTGGGTGCGGCGCTGGTGGCATTTCCGCAAGGTCCACCGCATGTTCGGTCTGAAGTTCTGGGCGTTTGTTGTCGGCGCGGCGCCGCTCGATCCGTCGCTCGAGGCCTTCTGGGGCGAGCTCGGGTTCGTCGTCGTTCAGGGCTACGGCCTCACCGAAACGGCGCCGATCGTCAGCTTGAACAGCCCCTTCAGCCCGAAAAAAGGGTCGGTCGGCAAGGCCATGGCCGGCGTCGAAGTGAAAATCGCGGAGGACGGCGAGATTCTCGTGCGCGGCGAGAACGTCACGAAAGGCTACTTCAACGCCGCCGACGAAACGGCGAAAGCATTCGAAGACGGCTGGTTCCACACCGGCGACATCGGCGAGATCGGCCCCGGTGGAGAGCTGTTCATTCGCGGGCGGAAGAAGGAAATGATCGTCACGCCCGAGGGACTGAACGTCTTTCCGGAAGATGTCGAGCGCGTGCTGAATGAGATCGACGGCGTGCGCGACTCAGCCGTTGTCGGTGTCCCGACGGGAGGGGAAGAAAGAGTCAACGCGGTGCTCGTGCTCGAGCCCGGCGCTGGAGACGACGTCGTTGACGCCGTCGTTCGCGCGGCGAACGCGAAGCTCGACGATCACCAGCGCATCAGGCGCGCGCACGTCTGGCCCGAGGCCGAGCTGCCGCGGACGGAAGGCACGAAGAAGCTGAAGCGCGCGGCGATTCGCGAATGGCTCAGGAGCGGCGGCAAGGAAATCGTCGCGCCGAAGTCCGGCGACCCCCTCGCGGCGCTGATCGCGAAGTACTCAGGACGCGCGGACGTCTCGGCCACGACGACGATTGAAGAGCTCGGCCTGAGCTCGCTCGAGCGGGTCGAGCTGATGGTTGCGCTCGAGGACGCCTTCCACACTCATCTCGACGAAGGCGCGTTTGCCGGCGCGCGCGACCTGCGCGACCTTCGCGCCGTTGTCGAACAGGCGGCGGTCAGCGAAGCAGCGCCGGCCGAGCCGGTGGACTTCCCCGCCTGGAATCGATCGTGGCCGGCGAGAGCGATTCGCAACGTGAGCCTCGCGACGTGGATTCTGCCGCTCGGCCGCCTGTTCGCCTGGCTGCGCGTCGACGGACGCGAGCATCTCGATCGGATTCACGGCCCGGTCATCTTCGCGGCGAACCACCAGAGCCACATGGACACGCCGGTAATTCTCACGGCGATGCCGTCGCGGTGGCGCTACCGCACGGCAACGGCCATGGCGAAGGAGTTCTTCAAGGCGCATTTCTTCCCGGAGCAGTACGGACGCGGCGCTCGATTCACCAACAGCCTCAACTATTATCTCGCCGCGCTGTTCTTCAACGCGTTTCCGCTGCCGCAGCGCGAAGCAGGCGCGCGCCAGACGCTGCAGTACATCGGCGATCTCGTGGCGAACGACTGGTCCGTCCTGATCTTTCCCGAGGGACAGCGATCGGATACCGGCGAGATCGGACGCTTCATGCCGGGTGTCGGCATGATCGCGTCGAGGCTCGGCGTCCCCGTCGTGCCCGTGCGAATTGTCGGGCTCGACAAGGTGCTGCATCATACCTGGCGCATGGCGCGCCCCGGCCGCGTCCGCGTCGCGTTCGGAAAGCCGCTGCATCTCACCGGCGACGACTACGAAGCTCTGGCGAAGCAGGTCGAAGAAGCCGTACGAAAGATCACCTAATTACCAATCCTGCGTCATTTGTGGCACAATGTTTGTTTAAAGAGAGAGGATTGCTAGCAATTTGAGCAAGGACGATCTGATCGACATGCAAGGCACGGTGGTGGCCGTTCACAGCGGTGGTCTTTACCGCGTGCAGTGCGACGCCGGCCACGAAGTGCTGGCCCAGTTGAGCGGCCGCATGCGCCGCTTCCGTATCAAGGTGGTTCCAGGTGACCGCGTCACCGTCGGCGTCTCACCGTACGATCCGGTCCGGGGCATCATCACGTTCCGCGCACGCTAGCCACAACGAAGTTTGAACTCCAACACAGCTGATCGAAACCGCCGACGCCCCAGACCGCGCCGGCGGACATCTTCACATTCACCGAAGCCGCACGTGCACGCGCCCCATCACCAGGGATCCGCGCATGCGGCGCCCGCGCTCGAACCGGTAGCGGTGGAAACGGCGCCGCTGCCGTTTGCGTCGCTCGGCCTTGACCCGCGCCTGCTCGAAGGCATCCGCGATCTCGGCTTCAGCGAGACGCGCCCGATTCAGAGCGCCGTCATCACGCTCTCGCTCGCCGGCGACGACCTCATCGCCTGCGCCGAAACCGGCAGCGGCAAGACCTGCGCGTTCGTCGTCCCGATGCTCCAGCGCATCCTGCGCGAAGGCGTCTCGGATGTGCCCGCATCGAAGAAATCCCGAGTCCTCGTGCTCGCGCCGACGCGCGAGCTGGCGGTGCAGATCGAGGACGAAATTCACGGGCTGTCGTATCACACGACCATCACCAGCGCGGCCGTCTACGGCGGCGTCGAGATGGGCGGTCAGGAACGCGCCCTCAAAGCCGGCGTGGACATCATCGTCGCCACACCGGGCCGGCTCATCGATCACATGCGGCAGCAGAACGCGGATCTGTCCGCCGTCGAGCTGCTCGTCCTCGACGAAGCCGATCGCATGATGGACATGGGCTTCTGGCCCGACGTCCGGCGCATCATCGCGGCGCTGCCCGCCACGCGCCAGACGCTGCTCTTCTCGGCGACGATGCCGGACGACGTCGTGCGGTCGGCGCTCGAGATCGTGAAAGAGCCGAAGTTCGTGCAGGTCGGCCAGCGCAGCGCGCCGGCGAAGACCATCACGCACAGCAAGCATGAGGTCGCTCACGGACACAAAGCCGACTGGCTCATCGAGCATCTGAAGAAGCCCGAGGGCCCGGTGCTGATTTTTTCGAGGACCAAAATCGGCGCGGACAAGCTCGCGCGCAGACTGCAGGCGGCCGGCATCCGCTGCGTCGCGCTGCACGCGGATCGCACGATGGACCAGCGCCGGCAGGCGGTCGAGGGATTCCGCGGCGGAAAGTACAAGGTGCTCGTCGCCACCGACATCGCCGCGCGCGGCCTCGACATCGACGGCATCCACACGGTCATCAATTACGAAGTCCCGGATTCACCGGATACGTATGTGCACCGTGTAGGACGAACAGGACGTGCCAACGAAGCGGGCCACGCGATCACGCTCGTCGCTCCGGAAGAACATCGCGCTCTGGCTCAGCTAGAAAAGTCCGTCGGCGTTCATCTACAATAAAAAAGCGCCCCCGATGTCTGAGCCGTTTACGCCTCCCCCGCCCGCACCGACTCCTTCGGCCGAGGTTCCGTCGGTTTCGGCCGCAGTCGCGCGCTTCAAGTCGTGCCGCTGGCGCCGTCCGCCCGAAGACGGCCCGGAATGCTGCGGGCATCGCGACGTCCTGCCGATGGCGGGCACGACCGGCTTCGATCCCGAAGCCTGGTGTCCCGACTGCAAGTTCTACAAGCTCCGCAGAACGCCGAAGAAGCGCGATCCGAACGAATATCGCTACTAAATCGTTCGAGAGGTTCTAAGGGTTCGAGAGGTGCGAGGGGTTCTCGGAAGGTTCTTGAGGTTCTCTGAGCGCCGCTACGAACGAAACCGCGCACCGAGACTTGCCTGGAACAGACAGAACCTCGGCAAGGCTCCCGACTGGTATTGACGTTCCGATGATTCTGTCGCCGGGCTCCGCGCTTTTCAGAATGAGATCAGAGTCGTTGATTCGGAGGATGAAACGACCATCTGGGGAGCGTAGCGAAAGGGCCCGGCCACTCGGCGCATCTGCAATCGCAGTTGAACCTGGCCACGAGTAGGCACCTGCAGCCGCCCATACGCCAGGCCGCGGATTTTCAAAAGCCGGGGCTTGGCCGTCTAGCACTGCGACGGACAGCAACACACACATCATCCACGCTCGTTGCATCAATCGCATCGGAACCGCTCGAACCTTCCGCGAACCTCTCGAACCTCTCGAACGACGTCATTCAGAGAATTCTTTAGCCAGTTCGACCCATTCGCCTTGCGGCGCGAGCTGCTGGTATGACTTCCAGTGCGGCCGCGCGTCCTGCGAGAGGCCCATCTTTTCGAACGTCACGGCGAGATAGAAGTGCGCGTCGGCGTAGTAGGGATTGAGGCGGAGCGATTCGCGGTAGCAGGCCTGCGCTTCGGCGAAGCGGTTGAGGTCGTGATAGATGTTGCCGAGGTTGAAGTGAGCCTCGAAGAAATCCGATTCGAGGCCGATGGCGCGCTCGTAGAGCGCCTGCGCTTCGGCCAGCTCGTTGCGGCCGTAGTGGATGTTCGCGAGGTTGATCAGCGCGGCGACGAGATACGGATCGTGCTCGAGCGCCTTGCGATACGCGATCGCGGCGTCCTCGACGCTCGACTCATCCCCGTCGTCCAGCGCGGAGCCTTCGCGGAAGTACGACTCCGCCAGCGCCGTGTCGCGAATGACCGCGGCCGATGCGTTCGCCAGCTTCGCCGACTTCTCTTCCGAGGGCTGGCGAAGGGTGATGATCTTCGCGGGCGCGGCCTCGAGCCGGAAATCGAACACAAGCTGGCCGTCGCGTGACGCGGTCAGCGCCCGCACGACGCTGCGGAACGACACGCCCTGCGCCAGGTCGTCGTTGGCCTGCTTGAGCGTCGTCAGATCGGTGAACGCGAAGAACGTGTCCGCGTTGGTGCGCAGCACCGGCCGGACGATGCCGCATTTGACCAGGTAGCGGATGTGGTCGTCTCGCAGCGACCGGTAGCGCGCGAGCAGATCCCGCGTCGCGTGATACTGGCGCTTCAGCGCTTCTGGCGGCGGCACGCCCGCAAGCCGGCAGAACTGATCTTCGGTCAGGATCTCAATCTGTCCCGGCTGCTGTCCGTTGAGCTCTTCCGCCTTCTTCAGCTTCTGACTGCGATCGACCGACCCGAATCCCTCCGCGCCCACGACAAGCATCGTCGTCTTCGCATTGACGTCATCCGCGGTCGCGCCGCCAAGCGTCGCCACGAGCGCGAACGCGTCTCTGCGGCCGAGCGAGCTCAGTTTTCCGGTAAAAACGACAAGTTGTCCGGCAAGCGGCTGTGCGTTCGGTGAGTGTGATGACGCTACAGGCAAACAGCCTCCGCTTATGAGCTTACGCGGGGGGAACGGCATCAAGATGAAGGAGAATGATCCGATTGTCAATGGCGAAGGTACTCGCGGGCGACATCGGCGGGACGACGACGAGGCTCGGCGTCTTCGAATCGAGCACGCCGCGGCCGCGGCTCGTGGCGATGCGGACGTACGGCACGAGCGAATTCGCCGGCATCGCCGAGATGACGACGGCCTTTTTACTCGACGTCGCGGACATCGCGGACATCGATCCCAAGGCCAGAGCGATCGACGCGGCGTGCTTCGGCGCCGCCGGTCCCGTGCTGAACGGCGTCGCCACGCTGACCAACACCCCCATCCACGTCGATGCCGCCGCCATCGCGAGCGCGGTCGGGCTCGCCCGCGTCTGGCTGATCAACGATCTCGAGGCACTCGCGTACGCGGTGCCTGTCCTTTCAAAGGACGAAGTCCACGTTCTGCAGGAGGGGCGCGCGAATCCGGCAGGCGCGATTGCGATTATCGCAGCGGGCACCGGACTTGGCGAGGCGGTGCTCTACAACATCAACGGACGCCCGGTCGCGAAAGCATCCGAGGGCGGCCGCGCGGACTTCGCCGCCCGCACCGACCGGGACATCATCGTCCTGCGCGAGTTGACGCGGAAGAACGGCCGCGCGTCGATCGAAGATGTCGTATCAGGCATCGGTCTGGTCAACATTCATCAAGCCATTCACACCGGCGGCTGTGACGCGAAGATCGACTTCGCGAGCCCCGACGCACCGGCCGCCGTGTCGACGTCCGCGCTCGCCGGCCGATGCAAGGCATGCGTCGAAGCCATGGACGTCTTCGTAGAGGCGTATGGCGCCGAGGCCGGCAACCTCGCGCTGCGGACGGTCGCCACGGGCGGCGTGTACATCGGCGGCGGCATCGCACCGAAGATTCTGCCGGTGCTGACGAGCGGACGATTTCTGTCGGCGTTTCGGGCGAAGGCGCCGTTCTCGCCGATGCTCGACGCCATGCCGGTCAACGTGATTCTGAACGCCGGTGCCGGCCTGCTTGGCGCTGCGAATTTCTGTTTCCTCACCTGACAGAAACGACAGCGAGCGAACACAAGCGACGAACGATACAAAATCCCGTCCTGAACGGGGTTTGTCTTGCGATATTCTTCGCGAGCGATGATCTGGTTTTTCGATAAAGAAGGCGAGCGCCTGCGGTACGAAATCAGCCACGACAGGACGTCGGGCAAGTACAAGGTGATCGTCACGCGGCCCGACGGATCGGAATCGGTGGAAGAAGTCGATCAGCCCACCGACCTCATCGAGCGATCGGTGCAGTTGATGAACACCCTTCGCACTGAGGGCTGGAAAGTCACCTAGAACGTCACGCCGTTTCCACCAACGTCAGCGCAAACCCACCCGTTTCGTCGACGCACTGCTCCACCATTTTGAAGCCGGCCTGTTCGAGCGCGAGCGCGATCTGGCTGGGCGTGTATTTGTACGAGCTCTCGGTCCAGATTGATTCGCCGTCCCCGAGGACAATGTCGACGAAGTCGACGCCCTGGCGGCCGTCCACGCGGACGCGCTGACGGCCGCGGCTGACGAGGTGCATCTCGACGCGCGAGTGCTGTGCCGACCAGATCGCGCGGTGCGAGAACCTGTCGACGTCGAACGTCCCGCCAAGCTCCCGATTGATCCGCACCAGCAGGTTCTTGTTGAACGCCGCCGTGACGCCGAGCGGATCGTCGTACGCAAGGATGAGCTCGTGTTCCGGCTTCACGAGATCGGCGCCGATGAGGAGCATGTCGCCGAGCATGAGGCTCGCGCGGATGGCGCGCAGGAACTCCGCCGCGCCGGGACGATCGAAGTTGCCGATGTTGGATCCGAGAAACAGCGTGAGCGCGCGGCCCGAGCGTGTCTCGGCCGACGCAGCCGCGAGGCCGGCTTCATAGTCGGCCTCGTACGTCGTGACGCCGACGTTGGGCAGCGCGGACAGAACGTGGCTCGACAGCTCGAGCGCGCTTGGCGAGATGTCGACGAGCCGGAGATCGAGATGGCCGCTTCCGGCGCGGCCGGCTTCGACCAGCGCCACGAGCTTCTCGCCGTTGCCGGGCCCGAGCTCGATGATCGTCGTCAGGCCGGGGGCTCGCGCCAGCAGCTCGCGTCCATGGCTCGCGAGCAGCCGCAGCTCGGCGCGAGTGACGCCGTACCACGGCAGCCGGCAGATCGCGTCGAAGAGCGCGGATCCCAGCTCGTCGTAGAAGTACCGCGACGGGAGCTGACGCGGTTGCAGCGACAGGTAGTACTGCACGTCGCTCGCGAACTGCGCCGTTGTGGCCGTCCTGTCGGCGTTCCTGGTGATCACCTGACGCACCTGAATGTCGCGTAGACGTACGGATAGCGCGGGCGGAACCAGTTGCGAAACGTCGGACGGATCAGATCCTTCGCCGTGGCCGGCGACGCGCCTTTCATGACGAAGTGTTCGCCGTCAAAGAAGTCGGCCGAGTACTCCGGATACGACGCCGAGGCACGGAACCCGGGAAACGGCGCAAACGGCGTGCTCGTCCACTCCCAGCCGTTGCCGACCAGATCGTCGACGCCATAACGGCTGGCTCCCGCCGGATGACTTCCCGCCGGCTCGGGATCCCAGCTCGAGAAATCGCACACGCCGGGCGACGCGCCGACCGCCGCGCGCTGATACTCGGCCTCCGTCGGAAGACGCCATCCGCGCCAGCGTGCGTACGCAGTGGCTTCGGCCTGGCTGACGAACACCGGCCACGAGAGCGGCAGCGGGATCAACTCGAACATGCCGCGCCAGAACCATTCACCGTCCACGCGCTCCCAGAACAACGGCGGCGACGCTCCTGCCTCGACAAACTCCATGTAGAGCGCGTTCGTGATGTCGTGCTTCTGGATCGCAAACGCGGGCACGTCCACTTCGTACCGCGGCATTTCGTTGTCCCACGCGAACGGAAGCGATGCGGGATCGGCGCCAAGCGTCGCGCGTCCGGCCGGAATGTCGATCCATTCCTGTACGGGCTCGCGGCCGTTGACCACTGGTGCGTACCCGGCCGGCCGCTTCTTCTGATCGAACGGCAGGCGATGCCACATGTAGAGGAGCGTCTCCTGATGCATCGCCTCGTGCTCGAGGATCGTGAACACGGCGTCGGCGCGATCGAGCAGCGGATGGCCGGGCCGGTGCAGGTCCTCGTTGTTCAGCGCATCGACGACGCGCGCGTCGGCTTCGTCCACGAACGCACGGACGGCCTCGCGCGAGGGCCACGCCGCGCCATTGCCGCCGCCCTGCGATTCGTGCGGATCGATGCCGCGCGCGAAGAGCGATTCCAGCCGCGCATCGATGCTTGGGCGTCCCAGCGCCTTCTTCACGAGCGTGTTGAAGCTGAACCCCGGGAGGTGCCCGTCATAAAAGACGACCGGATGCCGCAGGTCGATTGGCCGGCGGTAGTAGACGTCCTCGGGCAGCATGTCGAACAGCGCCCGCGACCGGTCCCGATTCCGCTGATACCACGAGAGCGCCGCCGCGCGGTCAATCGTCATCGCGTGATCCTTATCCAAAAGCCGCCCCGCAAGGTAAGATGTTTACAAATCCGTGAACATCACGCTGAACGGTGATCCGTTAGACGTTCCCGGGCCTGTAAGCGTGACAGCCCTGCTGGAATCGCTGGCAATTGACGTCCGGCGCGTGGCCGTCGAGCACAACCTGGTCATCCTCAAGCGCGCGGCCTTCGATGCCACGATCGTCCACGAGGGCGACAACGTGGAAATCGTGAATTTTGTTGGTGGCGGGTAACACTGTGGCATCTGATCACTTCGTCATTGCGGACAGAACGTTTCAATCGCGGCTCATCATCGGCACGGGCAAGTACCCCTCGAACGCCGTGATGGCGAAAGCGCACGAGGCCTCGGGCGCCGACATGGTTACCGTCGCGGTGAGACGGGTCAACATCTCGGATCGATCCAAGGAATCCCTGCTCGACTACATCGACACGTCGAAGATGTTCGTGCTGCCGAACACGGCCGGGTGCTACACGGCGGACGAGGCGGTACGGACGGCGCGGCTCGGCCGCGAAGCTGGGCTCTCGAACTGGGTGAAGCTCGAAGTCATCGGCGACGAGCGAACGCTCTTTCCCGACAACGAAGCGCTGGTCGAGGCCACCCGCATTCTCGTCCGCGAGGGCTTCGTCGTCCTGCCGTATACGAGCGACGATCCGATCGTGTGCCGCAAGCTCGAAGACGCGGGCGCCGCAGCGGTGATGCCGCTTGGCGCGCCGATCGGCTCCGGACTCGGCATTCAGAATCCGAACAACATCCGCATCATCCGTGAATTCTCCCGCGTCCCCGTCATCGTCGACGCCGGCGTCGGCACGGCATCGGACGCGACCTTCGCGATGGAGCTCGGCGCCGACGGCGTGCTGATGAACACGGCGATTGCCGGCGCGCAGGATCCGGTCGCAATGGCGGAGTCGATGAAGTATGCCGTCCGCGCAGGCCGTCTGGCCCGTCTGGCCGGCCGCATTCCGCGAAAGATGTACGCCACCGCGAGCAGCCCGGTCGAAGGACTCGTCGGCCGGTGAACGCGGAGCGCGCCGCCGCGAGCCGCGCCTTCGAGGACGCGATCCTCAGGTTTGAGGCCGCGCTCTCGAAGATCGAGGCCGCCCTGTCGGCGCCGCTCTCGGCCGACGAAGCGGCGCACATGGCCGGGCTCGAAGCGCTCGAGGACGCCTCGCCGCTGCTCAAACGCCAGCAGGCGTTCAACGCCGCCATCGTGAACGAGATCAGGCATCAGCGCGCGATCCAGCGCGCCGTCGTCGAGCTCATTCGCTGCCAGACGTCGCTCGTCGAGTTCCTGCGCACGATCAAGCCGTACATCGACACGCGTGATTTCGCCGACGTGCTCCGCGCCATTTCGGACGAGGACCTCAAGCGATCTGACGCGCTGCTCGCCCGCGACCGACGCCGCGAGCTCCAGATCACGGACATCGAAGCCGAGCTGACGTCGATTCGCGCGCGGCTCGACGAACTGCAGCGCGCGCTCGCCTCGTGATCCGGCGCCTGCTGAGCGTCGTGCCGTGCGCGGCCCTTCTCGTCGCGCTGGCCTCTCCCGGCACTCCGCTTCTCGCCCGCCTGCTCATCGTCGTGATCTTCGGCGTCACGCTGTGGAATCCGGCGGCGGGACTGCTCGCGACCGCAGGTCTCGCGCCGCTCGGCGCGTTCATCGCCGCGCTCGACCGCATGGCCGACTTCCGGCTGACCGAGGTCATCCTGCTGTCGTTCATCGCGGCGTGGCTGCTCCGGCCCCCTTCGACTCGCTTCGCTCGCTCAGGGCAGGCCCAGGACCAAGGACCAGGAACCAAGGACCAAGGACCAAGATTGCCCCGATACGCGTGGGCCGCGGCGTGGCTGTTCTCCGTGCTCCTGGCCAGCCTGTCGTTCGGACTGTCGCGGCAGCTGCTTCGTTATCCGGACGCGCTGCGCACGAATCTCGTGACGATCGCGCTGCATTACTTCGGGTACGGCGACCCGACAGGCATCAGCGACGCCGCGCGGATGCTCGAAGGCTTCGCCATTGTCGGCGCGGTGATGGAGCTGTTCCGGTGGCGGCCCGCGCTCGCGAAATCGCTGCCCATCGTGCTTGCGCTTTCCGCGACGGCGGCGGCAGCGACCAGCGTGCTCCTCTGGTTCGGCATCGGCCCGCAGCAGATCCTGGCCCGCGAAGCGATCATCGGCTACCGCTTCTCCGCGCACGTCATCGATCTCAACGCGGCCGGCTCGCACTTCACGATGATCCTCTGCCTCGCGCTCGGCATCGCAATGCGCGAGCGCGGCGCGCGGCGGGGATTCTGGATGGCGGCGGCGACCGCCTGCGCCATCGGACTGTGGATGAGCCGCTCGCGGAGCGCGGAAGCGGCCGCGGGGCTGGTGATTCCGCTTGCGTTCCTGTGGGCGGCGACGACCGCGTGGACGCCGGCACGACGGCGCTCGGTGATCGGCGCCGTGCTGGGCGTCCTGCTCGTGTTCGGCGTCGTTCGCGCGTGGCAAATCGAACGCGATCCGACGTACACGGCCTCAGGGTTCCGGCAGCAGTTCGTGATGTCGAGTTTCCGCGTCATCGGCACGCATCCGTACCTCGGCATCGGCCCCGGGCGGTACTTCCGCGACTCACCAAACTTCCTGACGCCGCAGCTCGCGTGGTCGTACGGATCGGAAAACGCGCACAACAACTACCTGCAGATCACGACCGAAGCGGGCATCATCGGGTTCTTCGTGTACGCCGCGTTTTTCGCCGGCGCCCTGGGCCTGGCGTTCCGCGCGCTCGCGCGAAACCCGCAGGACTGGCGGCTCCTCGGCGCGGTCGCGGGCATCGTCGCGTTTCTCGGAACGTGCCTGATGGGTCATCCGCTCCTCGTGCCGGAAGTGGCGGCGGCATTCTTCGTTCAGCTCGCGCTCGCGGCGTCGCTGGGCGGATCGGCGTTGTTGAATCAAGCGCCCGCCGACACACGTCCGGCTGAAGCCGGACGCTACGCCGGACGCTACGCCGGACGCTACGCCGGACGCTACGTACAGATCGCGGCCGTCCTCGGAACGATTGCGTTTGCGGTGTTACCGGCGTGGACGCTCGAGAAGCCGATGGTGCCGGTGCATCTCGAGGAAGTGGATGGGATGTATTACGGGGATGAGGGAATGGCCGACGGCGTCCCGTTTCACTGGACGCGGGAGTTTGCGAGCCTGTACGTGCCGGCCACGGCGCGGGCGATCGATCTGCCGCTGCGCTCCCCGGTCGCCGGGCTCGCGAAAGAGCCGACGCTCGTCGAGATCACGTCAGGCGGCAAGACGATGGTCAATGCGCTGGTGGATGCCACATGGTCGAACGTGAGGCTGAACCTGCCGGCGCCGGAGCCGCCACTGCTGTTCAACCGCGTCAACCTGAAGGTCAATCACACCGCGCGGGTCGCGCAGCTCGTACCCGCCAGCCCTGCTGACCAGCGAGTCGTCGGCGTGCAGGTCGGCGACTTCAGAATCCTGCGCGTCGCGTGGGAGTTCGTCCCTAAACCTGCCGGGGCTCGGGCGTCGCCATGACGCTCCGCCACGTCAGCCGCAGCGCGCTCTCGCCTGGCCGGCCGGGCACGACCAGCGACCACACGAATCCCACGACGAGCGTCGCGGCAAATCCGAGCGTCGACGGCCACATGAATCCGATGCGGCTGAGATAGGCGACGTAGTAACTGGTCAGTGAGCCCACGACTCCGGCGACGAGCGCGGCGCTGCTGGTCGCCCTGCGGCTGAACATCGCGAGGATGTAAATGCCGAACAGCGGTCCGCTGAAGGCGTTGATCAGCTTGTTGGCGATTTCGAGCAGGCTTCCGATCTTCGACACGTTCATCGCGAGAATCGTTCCCGCGACGCCGAATCCGGCGGTGGCAATCCGCGACACCAGCACGTCGTGCGCGTCGCTCACGGCCGTTCTCGCCGTCTCCCGGCCGCGAATCATGCGGTTGTAGATGTCGATGACCAGCACCGACGTGCAGGAGTTGATCGCCGAGTCCACGCTCGACAGCGACGCCGCCATGATCGACGCGATCACGAGGCCCACGATGCCCGCCGGGAACGTCAGCGACATGAAATACGGCAGGATCTTGTCGGTGGCGAAGCCGGCCGGCAGCGGCCGCGTCTGAAAGAACGCGAACAGCGCGAGGCCGACAAACGACAGCGCGAACATCCAGATCGCGTCCCCCGCCGCGTTGACGATGAACGCCTGGCGCGCGTCCTTCAGCGACTTCGTCGTCTGCAGCCGCTGCACCATGATCTGGTCCGACGTGTACGACGCCATTCGTCCGACCACCATGGAACACATGATCGACACGACGTTGAGCGGCTGGAAGAAAAAGGCCTGCACGCGATCGACGACGCCGCCGGATCCGACGTCGACCGGCGCAATCGCGGACGTCTTCCCCGCCGCGCTCGCGATCTCCCAGATGCGCGAGAACCCGCCGTGGACCGACGCCGCCGCGATCGCGACAACCGCCGCCAGGCCGCCGAAGCGCACGCAGAACTGGGCGACGTCGTTCCAGATGACCGCTTCGATGCCGCCGAGCGCCGTGTAGAGCGTGACGATGGCGCCGAGGCCGAGCACGAGCATCGTGACAGGAATCCGATCGCCCGTGGCGGTGCTGATGGCAAGCGACGGGACGTAGATCGCCGTCGCCATCCAGCCGAGCCGCCAGACGATGAAGATGACGGCCGCCAGCGCGCGAACGCGGACGTCGAACCGCGCTTCGAGGTACTCGTACGCCGTGAAGTAGTTCAACCGGCGGTAAAACGGCAGCGTGACCTTCGCCACCCACGGATACAGAAAGATCCAGGAGCTCGTGCCGACGAGCAGGAACAGCCCGTACTTGATCGTCGCCGAGGGCTGCATCAGGTAATCGATGGCGCTGTCGAGCGCCGCCATCAGCGACAGGCCGACGGGCAGCCATGCCATCGACTGCTTCGCGAGAAAGAACTCGTCGAGGCTCTTCTGCCGGCGTGAAAAGTACACGCCCACGCCCGCAAGCATCACGAGATACAGCACGATGATGACGATGTCGAGCGGATGAAGAGACGTCTGAATCATGTCGTTGGCATCATGTGAACGCGACGTACGTCAGGAGCGCGTCTTCCATCCAGATCATCCAGCGGGCCGCCCAGCGCGTTGCCGCCGTCCGCGCGGGTCCGGTCTCGAGCGTCACGCCGTTGTTGGCGCGATTCCGATCGAGCAGCAGCACGCGATCGGGGTCGACTTCGGCCGACACGGCCCGCGACGGGCTTCGATACTCGAACGTCCTCTCCCTGCCGCGGCCGTCCCAGGTGTCGCGGACGCTCTCGCCGTCCGCAAAGGTCGTCAACGAGACGATGCCGCGGCCGCGCTCGAATGGGGTGTCCGGAGAGGCGTTCGCGCCGCTGAAGATCGCATCGCCTACGCGGCGGACGACGACCGTCGTGCGAAAGGAGCCGTCGGGCTGCCGCCTGCTGTCGAACGTACCGATCCCGTAGTCGAAGACGCCGGATTCTTTCAGCGTCTCGTCGAAGAACCAGGACAGATCCTGCCCGCTCACTCGAGACGCGACGCGGGCGAAGTCGTCGAGCGTCGGCTGCGTGCCCGTCGACGCTTTGACGAATTCCATGAGGATCGCGTCGAACACCGGCCGTCCGGTCCAGCGTTCCAGCGTGCCGAGCGTCAGCAGCATTCGTGCGCCTGGCGCATTTGTCCCGACGGGATCGCCTTCGTCTTCAGCGCGCAGCGGCACCCGAAGATCGCGCGGCACGAACCCGCCGAAGTACCGTCCTTCCGCCCGCGAACGATACACGGCGAGGTAACGCTCGTCGACGATCTTTGACACCGCGCGACGCGCGGCATATTCGGACAACCCGCTGACAAACCAGGGCGGCAGCGCGCGCGTGTCGATCGCCCGCTCCCAGTACCGGCGGCTGACGGCCCTGGCGGCGGAAAATTCAGGCGCCATCGACGCCGGCGCTGTCCACCACGGCGTCCGGTCGGCGGTCGCAGACAGCGTCGCGTCAGGGAATGGTGCGAGCCACGTCCCGAGGATCCTCAGCGTGGTGAATGCCGCGTGCCGATAGCGATCGGACTCGCCCTGATGCTCCGACGTGATTCCGATCGTGACGTCGACGCGCGGCAGTCCGACGGCCTCGAACGTCCCGCGCACTTCCGCGGGTGACGCGCTGCACGCGCTGACGCCGGCGGCAAGCGCCCCGGCGAGCAGCAATCGGACTGGTAAGATAGTCACGCTAGTGAACCGAAGAGCTTTCGTCAAAGCCGCCGGCGCGGGAGCCCTTGGCTTGTCCATTCGCGGCCGCGATCTATTCGCGGCCGGCGAAGCAGGCACGACGCTTTACAACGGGATCAGGCTCACCGATCCGTGGCCGCCGCGCCTTCGCAGCCTTCCCGACCTGCCGGTCACGCCGCCGTACCTGATCGATCCGCCGGCTGTCGTTCCGATCGATCTCGGCCGCCAGCTCTTCGTCGACGACTTTCTCATCGAGCAGACGTCGCTCGTCCGCACGTTTCATCGCGCCGAATATCATCCGGCCAATCCGGTGCTGAGCCCGACGACGAAGTGGGAGAAGCGCGATCCGTACGCCGATCGCACCAACACGCATCCGAATCCCGCGGCGATGCCGTTCAGCGACGGCGTGTTCTTCGATCCCAAAGACCGCCTGTTCAAGATGTGGTACATGGGCGGCTACAGCGAGAACACCTGCTACGCGACGTCCACGGACGGCATCCACTGGGACAAGCCCTCGCTCGACGTCGTCCCTGGCACAAACATCGTCAACGTCGGACATCGCGATTCGTCGACGACGTGGATCGACCTGAATGAGACCAATCCCGCGCGCCGCTACAAGATGGCGCACTGGCATGATTCCTACCTCGAGCAGTTCATCTCGCCCGACGGGATCCACTGGACCAAGACTGGAAACTCCGGATACGCCGGGGACCGTACGACGTTCTTCTATAACCCGTTCCGCAACGTGTGGGTTTTCAGCCTGCGCACCGGAGAGGAATCGGCGTTCCGTCAGCGGAAATATTTGGAGACCGGCGACTTTGTCGGCGGGACGCGCTGGGCCAATGGCGATCCCGTGCTGTGGGTCCGCGCCGACAGCGCCGATCCGAAACGGCGCGATTACAACATCCCGACCGAGCTGTACAACCTCGACTGCGTCGCGTACGAAAGCATCCTGCTCGGGCTGTTCACGATCTTCCGCGGCGAGCGGCCCGAGCGCGAGAAGCCGAACGACGTCTGTGTCGGCTACAGCCGCGACGGCTTTCACTGGGCGCGGCCGGATCGCGACGTGTTCATGGGCGTGTCCGAGCACGCCGGCGACTGGAACTGGGCCAACGTGCAATCGGCGGGCGGCTGCTGCCTCATCGTCGGCGACAAGCTGTACTTCTACGTCAGCGGCCGCCACGGCTTGCCAGGCACCAGCATGCCCGACGTGTGCTCTACCGGACTCGCGACGCTCCGGCGCGACGGGTTCGTGTCGATGGATCATCCAGGCAGCGCGCGCATCGAGCGCATTGCCGCGTCGCCAGGGCTCCCGCCGGGGACGCTGATCACGCGGCCGGTGCGCTTCAGCGGAAAACATCTGTTCGTCAATCTCGCTGCGCCGGCCGGAGAGCTGCGTGCCGAAATACTCGATGCCGCTGGAACAACCATCGCGCCATACACGGGCGCGACGTGCGTGCCCGTGCGAGGCGACAGCACCTGCCTGCGCGTGGCGTGGACGGGCGCGCCGGACCTGTCCGCGCTGGCCAATCGTCCGGTCCGATTCAGGTTTCAGGTGACCAACGGCGCGCTCTACGCCTTCTGGGTCAGCCCCGATCCGACTGGCGCAAGCCACGGTTACGTCGCGGCGGGGGGGCCCGGATTCACCGGACCAACCGACACCGTCGGTCATCGCTGAAGGATCGTAAAAAAGCGTCCGCCGTCCTCGTCGACGATCGTGCTGACGCGTTTCAGCTCACCATCCCTCACCAGCCTGTCAACTGACGGATCGCCGATGTTCGCGAGCACGAGGCTGCCTGCAGGCACCGCGTTCACGCGTGAGGCATCGAACGTCCGCGATCGCGCCAGCAGATCGCGGCGCCCATACTTGGTGAGATAGAACGTCCAGTACGTCTCCATCCAGCGATTGCGGGTGTCGGCGACGCCGGCTGTCGATCGAATCTGCGCGAAGTAGATGTACGGCGCATGGTTGCGCTTCTCGCGGTCCATCAGTTCGATCGCGGCGCCTCGAAGATTTCCGCCCAGCCAGTTGCTCGTCCGGCGCCGATAGTCGCCGAAATAGTCGCGAGAAAATCCGGCGAACTGCACCGGCATGGCGAACAGAAGCAACACGGCGGCGATCTTCGTGATGCTGATGGCGTCCGAGGCAAACGCGATGACGCACAGCGCGGCGCCGGCCGCGATGAGCGGTTCAGTGGAGCTCGTCAGATGATGGTGCGCGGCGAGACTCCACCCGCCGTACGCCACACCTCCGAGCAGCACCGCCACCCCCAGCGGCATGAGCACGATGCGTACGCGATCGATCCTTCCCCACTGCCACAACGCTTCGATGCCCATCGCGGCGAGCAGCACGCCAAACGGCAGCATCGCCGCGGCACGGATGATCTCGCTGTTCTCCGGAACGAGCACGGCGGCAATCGGCGCGCAGAAGAATCCCGCCAGGGCGACGAGG